>Ga0335083_10003836_pt1 | contig 19340 bp, 20 predicted proteins | sample Lox_Sample_42_FD_206716 | JGI IMG/M metagenome (GOLD analysis project Ga0335083, IMG submission 206716) | Soil microbial communities from Loxahatchee National Wildlife Refuge, Florida, United States - Lox_Sample_4.2 | ecosystem: Environmental > Terrestrial > Soil > Wetlands | place: USA...
GACAGCACAAGCGCGGCCACCGACGTGACCAGCCGCCGGATGATCGATGCGGACATGAATTCCTCCCGTGTTGCTTTACGGTTCTTGCTCAAACCGATTTCGGAGGCGGACAATAAGCCAGCCTGCCCGCGCTGACTAGGGCGGGCCGCGGCCTGGTTCGCCGGCCCAGAATTCCCTAAGCCGCTACCGGCTGTGCCGAAATGATGCGGTTGCGGCCCTGGCGTTTGGCTTCGTAGAGCATCTGGTCGGCTGCGGCGATCAATTGCTGCATCGTGCCCTCGCCTTTCCACAACGTGGCGGCGACGCCGCCGCTGATGCTGACATGGGCGCCGACTGGGGAATGGGCGTGCGGAATATTCAGCCGCGCCACCGCCTCACGGGCGGCTTCTGCCACGCGCATCGCGCCCCTGATGCCGGTTTCCGGGAGGATGATGGCGAACTCCTCGCCGCCATAGCGCGCAACAATATCGGCGGTGCGCCGGCAGCAGCTTTGAATCGCCGCCGCAACCTGCTTGAGACATTGGTCGCCGCCCTGATGACCGTAATGGTCGTTGTAGGCCTTGAAGGCATCGACGTCGCACATGATCAGCGACAGCGTGCGGTTATGCCGGCGCGCAACGCCGATCTGGTTTTCCAGATATTTGTCGAAAAAGCGCCGGTTGGCGACGCCGGTCAGCCCGTCGTGCTGCGACAGCCGCTCCAGCTTCTTGTTGGCTTCGGCCAGTTCCTCCAGCGATTTGGCCAGCTGTTCGCTGCGCTCCTCGATCTTGCGTTCGTGCCGCGCATTGAGATCCCTGATCCGCGCCATCGCTTCCTTGCGGACAAGATCGGTCTTGTGCAGCCCGACCGCGGTCGCAATAACGGCGCCGAGGCAGACCGCGATGCCGACGATGGCCGCCGACACCGCAGCGAACCGGTAATCAAACAGCCCGATGGCCTCGCCGCGCACCAAAACCCAGCCGAGCAGAAACAGCGCGGGCGGCAGGACCGAGAGCAGCCGGCGGATAACGACGCCGCCCGCGGTGTCGCCGGTCGCGATGCGTACAAAGCCGTGCGTTGAATCCGCGCCGAGGGTCGCCAGCGCAAGCAGGAAAAACGCCAGCGCCGACGGCAGGGCCATCATGGCGGACAGCCAGTCCGCTCCGTAGGCGTGGCCGACGATCGCTGCCGCTGCGACTACCAGCGGCGCACATGCAATCCACTGGCTGCAGGCGGCAACGCGCGGGTCGCGTGACTTGAGAACGAACAGGGCGGCGGCGGAGAACAGGAAGCTGAATTCGGTAACGGGGATGCGGCGCGGACGCAGCGATCTTGCGGCAAAGACGGTGTCTGTATGAATGAGCTGGCCAACGCCGAGAACGCCGTAAAGATCCTGCGCCAGCGTCGCGGCGCCGAACATGCCGGCAACGACGGCAAGCGCGTGGCCGAGCCGGAACGGCGGCGAATCCGGAGCCGATGTTTGAACGAGCCACAGCGCGCCGGCAGCCGCCATGAAGCCGCAGCCGGCGTTCCATGTCGCCGCGTCGCCGGGCGGCGCTCCCGCGGACGACGCGAGGTGGAACAGCCAGCCGACGATGTTGCCGGCGCCGATCAAGCCGACGAGCACGGCCGCGCCGCGGATGCCCCAATCGAGAATTGGGATGCCGTTCTTGATCAGGGCCATTGACGCGTCCGGATTGCTGGGCACGGGTCGCGCGCGAGCGGCGCGCGCATCGATCCTCACAGCAAATTCTTAATTCATCGAAGAAGCTATCGGACAATTTTAAACTTTATCGAGCGACACCGCCGGCAAGATGGAACCGGCGGTAATTCGATACGGCACGGTCTTGCGGAAAACTACGTGCGCGATTCGACGGTCGGCCGCCACACCAGCAGGCGGCGCTCAATCATCGTTACAACGACATCGATGACGATCACGAAGCCGGCGAGCACGAACATGCCGGCGAAAACCCCGGCGACGTCGAAGACCCCTTCGGCCTGCTGGATCAGGTAGCCTAACCCGGCGGCGGAACCGAGATACTCGCCGACCACGGCGCCGACCACGGCAAAGCCGACCGAGGTGTGCAGCGAGGAAAACATCCACGACAGCGCCGAAGGCCAGTAGACGTGGCGCATCAATTGCCGCTCGCTCATGCCGAGCATGCGTGCGTTGGCGAGCACGGTCTGGCTCACTTCCTTGACGCCTTGATAGACGTTGAAGAAGACGATGAAGAAAACGAGCGTGACGCCGAGCGCCACCTTCGACCAAATGCCGAGGCCGAGCCACAGCGTGAAGATCGGCGCCAGTACCACGCGCGGCAGCGCGTTCGCCATTTTCACATAGGGGTCGAAGACCGAGGCGGTCGTCGGCTGGCGCGCGAACCAGAAGCCGACCAGCACGCCACCGAACGCGCCGATGGCGAAGGCGAGGATCGATTCGATGAGCGTCACCCACAGATGCTTCCAGATCACGCCTGTCGCGAACCAGGTGACGATCTGCGCGGCGACATCGACCGGATTGGAGAAGAAGAAAGGCGGCAGCACCATGTGGCCGAAAATCGGATAGGTCGTGAGCACGTACCACAGCGCCACTGCGACTACGGCGACGAGGATTTGCAGGATGAGGAGAGTCAGGCGATTCATTGCGACAATCTCTCTTCCCTCGCCCCCTGAGGGAGAGGGTGGCGCGCGCGGAGGGAATCCGAGCGCGCGCCGGGTGAGGGGGCGGTGAATCTCGTGGGGCACAGCCCCCTCACCCGGCTCGCCTTCGCTATCGCGCCGGCTCGCCGCCCTCTCCCACAGGGGGAGAGGGGAAGCGATTGCGCGGCGCCACCTCGGACGACAATCATCACGACCCCTCCGCCTGCGCGTAGCCCTTGAGCACCTCGGCCTTGAGCATGTGCCAGATGTCGCGGTGCAGATCGTGGAAGGCGGGATCGAGCTTGACCTCGGAAATATCGCGCGGGCGGGCGAGCTCCACGCGCCAGTCGCCGATAATGCGCGCGGCCGGCCCCGCCGACATGATGACGACGCGGTCGGAGAGCGCGATCGCCTCCTCCAGATCGTGGGTGACGAACAGCACGGCCTTGCGGTCGGCGCTCCACAGGTCGAGCAGCAGATTGCCCATGATCTGCCGCGTCTGCGCATCGAGCGGACCGAACGGCTCGTCCATCAGCAGGATCTTGGGATCGCGGATCAGCACCTGGGCGAGGCCGACGCGCTTGCGCTGGCCGCCGGAGAGCGTGTGCGGGTAGCGGTCGGCAAAGGCGCCGAGACCGACGCGGGTGAGCCACGCGCGAGCGCGCGAGCGCGCTTCGGCGGACGGCGTGCCGGCGGTCTCCAGGCCGATGGCGACGTTTTCCAGCGCCGTCTTCCAGGGAAACAGCGCGTCGGCCTGAAACAGATAGCCGGCCTGGCGGTTGAGCGAGGCAAGCGCGCTGCCGAAAATCTCCACGTTGCCGGCGGCCGGCGTCAGCAGCCCGGCGGCGATGTTGAGCAGGGTCGACTTGCCGCAGCCGGTCGGCCCGACAATGGCGACGAATTCGCCGTCGGCGACCGCCAGCGCGGCATTCTTCACCGCGGTGAAGGTGCCGCCGCCGGCAAGACGGAAGGCCACGTCGACACCGGCAAGCGCCACCGCGGTTGGGGTCGAAGGGCTTCGGTTGCTTTGCATCGACCAGACGTCTGAAGCGCTGACTTATCGCCCGACCAACAACTGGGCGGCCGCCGCCGTATCGCAGAACTCGGTGAACGAAGCAATGCGGCCGTCCTTGACGGTGATGAGATCGAACAGGTCCGTCGTCAATTCGGCATTGGTGGTCGGCGAGCGAAAGGTTGCCCGCCACTGCACCGCGGCCTGGTCGGCGTCGATCAGGATGGTGCGGAGTTCGTATTCGGTGATGACGAAGGCTCCGATCAACTGCTGCAACGCGGCCCGCAAGGACGCCAGGCCGTCGACCCACATGGCGATCGGCGTCACGTGCGGCGCGCCGGAAATAGAGAAGCTCACGTCAGGCGCAAAAAATTTGAGAACGCCTTCCAGGTCGGCGCGCGCGCGGGCGGCGTAAGCCTGTCGCAACATCTCTTCGATTTCGGCTCTGTCGGTCACGTTTCTCACCCCCTTTGGGCCGATAGTGCCCGAGCGCCCGGCCGACCGAAAGAGAAATCCTTTGGCTTGCGCGAAGGACGCCCTCCCTGTGCTATCTCTCGCAAGGCCGACGAAGGCTTTCCGCAATTCGCTCGGCATTGGCAGCTTCGGCACGGGCAAATGGTTCTCGACACACGCTTTTCCGAGGCACTGGCGCGGCTGCCGGATTATCTCGGCAGCCATGTGCTGGTCAGCGTCACCGCGCTGGCGATCGGGCTGGGCGCCAGCCTGCCGCTGGCGATCATCGCCACGCGCCGGCCGCTGCTGCGCGCGGGCCTGCTCGGCGTGGCGAGCGTCATCCAGACAATTCCCGGCCTGGCGCTGCTGACGCTGTTCTATCCGCTGCTGCTTGCGCTGTCGGCGCTCACCGAGCGCGCATTCGGTACCGGATTTTCCGCGCTCGGCTTTTTGCCTTCGGTGCTGGCGCTGGCGCTCTATTCAATGCTGCCGGTGCTGCGCAATACCGTGACCGGCCTCGACGGCGTGAGCGCCGGATTGCACGACGCCGCGCGGTCGCTGGCGCTGACGCCGGCGCAATCGCTGCGCTACGTCGAATTGCCTGTCGCCATGCCCGTAATCATGGCCGGCATCCGCACCGCGGCGGTGTGGGTGATCGGCACGGCGACGCTGTCGACACCAATCGGGCAGACCAGTTTGGGCAATTACATCTTCGCCGGGCTGCAGACGCAGAATTGGGTATTCGTGCTGTTCGGCTGCGTTGCCGCCGCGGTGCTGGCGCTGATCGTCGATCAATTGCTGGCACTGATGGAGCACGGCGTCGCCGCGCGTAGACGCGGCAGGGTCGCCGTTGGCGGCGCCGGTCTGGCGCTGCTCGTCCTTGCCGCGCTCGCGCCCGGTTTCGGCGGCAGCCAGAATGCCATCGTTATCGCCGCCAAGCCGTTCACCGAGCAATACGTCCTGGCGGCGCTGATCGAACAGCGTCTCGCCGCCCAAGGCATGCAAGCCGGGCGGCGCGACGGGCTCGGCTCCAGCGTCATCTTCCATGCGCTCGCCGCCAACGACATCGACGCCTATGTCGACTACTCCGGCACCATCTGGGCGAACGAAATGCACCGCGACGACGTGAAGCCGCGCGAGGAAGTCCTGGGCGAGGTATCGCGGTGGCTGGAGACGACGCACGGCATCCGCTCGCTCGGTTCGCTCGGCTTCGAGAACGCCTATGCGCTGGCGATGCCGCGGGCCCTGGCGCAAAAGCTCGACGTCAAGTCGATCGCCGAACTCGCGGTGCAGGCGCCGCAACTGTCGATCGCCGCAGATTACGAATTCTTCGAGCGCCCGGAATGGAAGGCGCTCACCGCCGCCTATGGGCTGCATTTCCGCCAGCAACGCACCATGCAGTCGGATTTCATGTACCCGGCCGCGGCCGGCGGCGAGGTCGACGTCATTTCCGCCTATTCCAGCGACGGACGCATCGCCCAATACGACCTGACCGTCCTCGACGATCCGAAGCACGCGCTGCCGCCCTATGATACGATGCTGTTGCTGTCGCCGCGGCGCGCGCACGACCAACGGCTGATCGATGCGTTGAAGCCGCTGATCGGCGCCATCCCGGTCGAGCTGATGCGCGAGGCCAATCTGCGCGCCTCGCGCGGCGGCGCGCAAAGCTCGCCGCCGGAGGTCGCGCGCTGGCTTGGCGATCAGATCAAAGCCCGCTAGTCGCGGTCTTCCTTCCCCGGATTTTCGGGGCCGGCGCCGCCGCCCGACAATTCCTCGGCGCGCGCCCTGGTCATGTCGCGCAGGCAGGCCGCCGCATTGACGCGAGCGATGGTGCCCTCGCCAGCCGCGTAATAGGCGCAATTAGCGTCGCGATACTTGATCCAGGCCCGCTCGGCCTCGCGCAATTTGTCCTTTTGCGCCGGTGGCGCATCTTTCATGGCTTGCTGATAGGCGATGGTCAGTTCCTTGTCCCAATGCGCATGCTGCGCCATCAGGCAATCGACCATCTCCGGCGTCGAGCCGTTGCAGTCGCCCGGATTGCCGGCGTCGTTGGCGAAGGCGGGCGCCACGATCAGGACGCTCGCGATTGGCAGAATGAATTGTCTCATCCAGCCTCCTTCGCCCTCATGCTGAGGAGCGCTCGAAGAGCGCGTCTCGAAGCATGAGGGCGCCCCATCCTTCGAGACGTCCGCTGCGCGGGCTCCTCAGGATGAGGCGGCAATAGCGCTCAATTCTTGCTCTTGTCGACCAGCGCGCGCTGCTTGATCCACGGCATCATCTCGCGCAGCTTGGCGCCGACCTGCTCGATCGGATGCTCGGCGAGCTTGGCGCGCGTCGCCTTGAACGAGGTCTGGTTGACCTTGTTCTCCAGCATCCAGTCGCGGGTGAAGCGGCCGGCCTGGATGTCGTCGAGCACCTTCCTCATCTCCGCCTTGACCGCCGGCGTGATCACGCGCGGGCCGGAAACGTATTCGCCGTATTCGGCGGTGTTCGACACCGAGTAGTTCATGTTGGCGATGCCGCCCTCGTAGATGAGGTCGACGATCAGCTTCACCTCGTGCACGCATTCGAAATAGGCCATCTCCGGCGCGTAGCCGGCCTCGACCAGCGTTTCGTAGCCGGCCTTCATCAGTTCGACGAGGCCGCCGCAAAGCACGGTCTGCTCGCCGAACAGATCCGTCTCGCATTCTTCCTTGAACGTGGTCTCGATGATGCCGGCGCGGCCGCCGCCGATCGCCGAGGCATAGGAGAGCCCGAGATCGTGGGCATTGCCGGAGGCATCCTGGTGGATGGCGACCAGGCACGGCACGCCGGCGCCGCGCTGATATTCCGAGCGCACGGTGTGGCCGGGGCCCTTGGGCGCGACCATGAGCACGTCGATGCCCTTGCCCGGCTCGATCAGGTTGAAATGCACGTTGAGGCCGTGCGCGAACATGATTGCGGCACCGTCCTTGATGTTCTTGGCGATGTGGTCGCGCCAGATGTCGCCCTGCAGTTCGTCGGGCGTGAGCATCATCATGACGTCGGCCCATTTGGCGGCTTCGGCGACTTCCATGACCTTGAATTTCTCGGCTTCCGCCTTCTTCACGCCTCCGCTCGTCTTGCGCAGCGCCACCACGACCTCCTTCACCCCGGAGTCGCGCAGGTTGAGCGCATGGGCGTGGCCCTGGCTGCCATAGCCGATGACGGCGACCTTCTTGCCCTTGATCAGGTTGAGGTCGGCGTCGCGATCGTAATAAACACGCATGATGATCCTCTACTGCCCCTTTAAGTGTCGGCCCTGCTTCTAGGACGCCGAGATTGAGCCGACAAGGCCCGGCGCGCTCATTCACTCGCCGATGATCGGAATGATGGTGGCGACCAGCAGCAGCCCCATGACGACATTGAAAATGCGCGCATGCATGGGGTCGCGCAGGAATCGCCGCAAGGCGACGCCGAAGCCCGCCCAGGTCGCCGTCGACAACACCGTGCTCAGCGTGAACACGGCGAGCGCGATGAGGAAGTCCTGCCGCGCATGGTCGGGCCGCATACAGACGGCAACGCCCGAGAGCGCGGCGACCACCGCCTTCGGATTGACCCACTGGAAGGCCGCCGCCTGCAGGAACGTCATCGGCTTGCCCAGCATGCTCGTCGTGCCGCCGTCGGCGGCCGGCCGCGCGCTCGCCACCTTCCAGGCGAGCCACAGCATGTAGGCAGCGCCCGCGATCTTGAGCGCGAGCTGCAACGCCGGCATGGCGGCAAAGACCAGGCCGAGCCCGCCGGCGAACACCGCGAGCAGCACGATAAAGCCGATATCGACGCCGAGCAGATGCGGGATCGTGCGCGCGAAACCGAAATTCACGCCGGACGCCGTGAGCAGGATGTTGTTGGGCCCCGGCGTGAACGCCATGACGAAGGCGAACACGGTGAGCGCGACAAAGACGTCGAACTGCATGACCTGGCGCCGGCTACATCCCTTCCGGCCCGCGCGCGATGGCCGCGATGCCGGTGCGCGCCACCTCGACCAGGCCGAGCGGCAGCATCAAGGCGATGAACTGCTCGACCTTGTCGCTCTTGCCGGTAATCTCGAAGATGAAGCTTTCGGTGGTGGCATCGATCACCCGCGCGCGGAAGGCATCGGCCAGGCGCAGCGCCTCGACGCGATGATCGCCCTTGCCCTGCACCTTGACCATGGCGAGCTCGCGCTCGATCGAATTGCCGGCAAGCGTCATGTCGACGACGCGGTGCACCGGTACCAGGCGGTCGAGCTGGTTCTTGATCTGCTCGATCACCATCGGCGTGCCGGTGGTGACCACCGTGATCAGAGACAGGTGCTTGGCGTGCTCGGTCTCCGACACCGTGAGCGATTCAATATTGTAGCCGCGGCCGGAGAACAGGCCGATGACGCGGGCGAGCACGCCCGGCTCGTTGTCGACCAGCACCGACAGCGTGTGCGATTCCTGTTTCTGCGCCTTGGGCGCGGCCGGATAGTGGGACGTCGTCGGTGCGTTCATGACATTCATCCTTAGTGCCGGAGTATTGCGAAGGCCCAATCGCGGCCCTGCCCGCGCGCGAGCGCCAGATCGATCCACAGCATGGCATGCGCTTCGAGCAGGCGCGCGTTGCGCAAAGGCCCCGCGTCGATCGTCTCGAATCCGAGCTCGCCGACAAGGTCGATTACCTTCGGCTTGTTGGCGGCATCATCGCCAGCGACGAACATCACCGGCTTGCCCCCCTTGAACGAAGTGTTGGCCATGTTGCCAAAGCCGGTGGTGTTGAGCGTCTTGAACACGGAAGCGCCGGCCGCCCAGCGCTGCACTTTTTCGCCAGCCGAGATGCTGTGACCGATCTCGAGGCTGATGCCGTCCGGCCCCCGCGCTAAGGGATTGGTCGTATCGAGGATGATCTTGCCTTTGATATTGCCGAGCGAGCGGATCGCGGCTTCCGTCGCCGGCCAAGGCGTCGACAGCACGATGAAGTCCGCGACGGCCACCGCTTCGGCGGGGCTTACCGCGCGCGCCTTGGCGCCGATCTTGGCGACGAGCGCCTGCGCCTTTTCCGCCTTGGGATCGCGCACGCCAAAGAAAATCTCGTGGCCGGCCTTCTGCGCCCAGGCTGTCCCCAGCGCGCCGCCGACATTGCCGGCGCCGATGATGGCGAGTTTCATGATTCGCTCCAAAGGCGAGGCTTGCTCTCTTCCCCTCTCCCCTTGAGGGAGAGGGTGCCCTCGCGGAGGCGAAGCCGAGCGAGGGCGGGAGAGGCGTCAGCAGCAAACGACTGACTCCTACCCCTCTCCCGGCTCGCGCTCGCTATCGCTCCGCGCTCGCCACCCTCTCCCTCAAGGGGAGAGGGGAAGCATGCCCGGCGCGATGCTGCATTCAACAATATTGTCACACCATCACCTTGCCTTCCTCGGTGATCGCCTCGTCCAGCGTTTCCGCCGCGTCGCCGAGGATCATTTCGTTGTGCGCGCGGCCCGACGGAATCATCGGGAAGCAGTTTTCCTTAGGATCGACCACGCAATCGAACAGCACCGGCCGGTCGACGTCGATCATCTCGCGGATGGCATGGTCGAGGTCGCCCGGCTTCTCGCAGCGGATGCCGTGGGCGTGCATGGCCTCCGCCAGCTTGACGAAATCCGGCAGCGCCTCCGAATAGCTTTCCGAATAGCGCCCGCCGTGCAGCAACTCCTGCCACTGCCGCACCATGCCCATGTATTTGTTGTTGAGGATGAAGATCTTGATCGGCAGCCGGTACTGCACCGCCGTCGACAGTTCCTGCATCGTCATCTGCACCGACGCCTCGCCGGCGATGTCGATGACCAGCGATTTGGGATGCGCAAGCTGCACGCCGACGGAGGCCGGCAGGCCGTAACCCATGGTGCCGAGGCCGCCGGAGGTCATCCAGCGGTTCGGCTCCTGGAAGCCGTAGAACTGCGCCGCCCACATCTGGTGCTGACCGACCTCGGTGGTGATGTAGGTGTCCTTGTCCTTGGTCAGCTCGTAGAGCCGCTGGATGGCGTATTGCGGCTTGATCACCTCGTTGGACGCCCGGTAGGCGAGCGACTTGCGCGCGCGCCACTTGTCGATCTGCTTCCACCAGTCGCCGAGCGCCTTCTTGCTCACGTGCTTTGCTTCGCTGCGCCACAGCCGTACCATGTCTTCAAGCACGTGTGCGCAGTCGCCGATGATCGGGATGTCGACGTGGATGTTCTTGTTGATCGAGGACGGATCGATATCGACGTGAATTTTCTTCGAGCCCGGCGAGAAGGCATCGACCCGGCCGGTGATGCGGTCGTCGAAACGGGCGCCGATACAGACCATGACGTCACAGTCGTGCATCGCCATGTTGGCTTCGAGCGTGCCGTGCATGCCGAGCATGCCGATCCATTGCGGATCGGCGGCGGGAAAGGCGCCCAGCCCCATCAGCGTCGAGGTGATGGGGAAGCCGGTGAGCCTGACCAGCTCGCGCAGCAGGTCGCTCGCATGCTTGCCGGAATTGACGACGCCGCCGCCGGTGTAGAACAGCGGCCGTTTGGCGTGTGCCATCAATTCGATCGCGGCCTTGATCTTGTCGAGGTCGCCCTTCACCTTCGGCTTGTAGCCGGTGTGCGCGAAACTCTTCGGCTTCTCATACATGCCTCTGGCGAACTGGATGTCCTTGGGGATGTCGACGACCACGGGGCCGGGCCTGCCGCTGGCGGCGATATGGAAGGCCTCGTGCAGCACGCGCGGCAGGTCCTCGATGCGCTTCACCAGGTAATTGTACTTGGTGCAGGGCCGGGTGATGCCGACGGTGTCGCATTCCTGGAAGGCGTCGTTACCGATGAGATGCGTCGGCACCTGGCCGGTGATGCAGACGATCGGAATCGAATCCATCAGCGCATCGGTCAAACCCGTCACCGCGTTGGTGGCGCCGGGGCCGGAGGTGACCAGCACGCAGCCGACCTTGCCGGTCGAGCGCGCATAGCCTTCGGCGGCGTGCACTGCGCCCTGCTCGTGGCGCACCAGGATGTGGCGCACCTTGTCCTGCCCGAAAATGGCGTCGTAGATCGGCAGCACTGCGCCGCCCGGATAGCCGAACAGATGCTTCACGCCCTGGTCGGCGAGAGCCCGTATCACCATTTCGGCGCCGCTCATTTCCTCAGACATCGTCGTCATCCTTGCCTGTGTCCAACTGCTGATCGCGCAATAAAAAAGGCCCGCGAGGGGCCATGTCCGGACGCTTCCTTGGCGAGCCCATTCAGGGCCTCATGGGATGCGTCCAGACCTTTACTACGAGAGTAATAATATTGCGCGACATTGCGTCCATCCGAACTTTCGTTGCGCGCCATATAGGGGCCACGGGGCGCACAGTCAAGCGCATTTACGCACGCTTTCGGCCACTACGGAAGTGGAAACCGAGGGCCGCCGTTCAATAGCCGGCGCAAACCCAATTGGTGTCGTGCAATCCAAGCGCACGCGCCGCGCCGGCCGACAGGTCGAACTCGACGCCTAAAGCATGCGCCTGGCCAAAGGGGCCGCGGTCGTTGATGCGGACGGTGACGCTGCGGCCGTTGCCCGGGTTGGTCACCTGCACGCGCGTGCCGAAGGGCAGCGAGCGATGCGCCGCTGTCAGCGCATGCGGATTGAACCGTTCTCCACTCGCGGTTTTCTGGCCGCCGCCGTAATTGCTGACCGCGACTTCCCGCATCCCTCCGCACTGCCCGGTGGGGCGAACGTGTTGAAAGAACCAGCCGAATCCGGCGGCATCGGCGGCGGCCGGCAGGCTCGACAGCAATACGATGCAGGCAAAAATTTTCCCGACACGACGCAAACCGCGACCGCGTGCGCAAGCGCTCTCACCCAAATGGAACCCCATTAAAACTGCTTGAATTCCCTGTCCCGCGGGAAAGCTGATTGCCCAAATGAGGCATGAATTTGTCGCCGCGCCGCGGCCCGGGCGCCGGGCTAGGCCTTGCAAAGCGATGCTTCGAGCGTCTCCAGGGCGGAATCCGCGCTCATCCAGGGCCAATCCTTCATCTGGTTGCGGAACCAGGTGAGCTGGCGCTTGGCGTAGCGCCGGGTGTCCATGAGCGTGCCCGCCACCGCTTCCTCCATCGTGATCGCGCCCGTGAGATAGCGGATCAGCCACGGCACGCCGTGCGCCTTCATCGCCGGCAGCGCCGGATCGAGCTTGCGCGCGGCGAGCCGTTCCACCTCCTCCAGCCCGCCGGATTGCAGCATGGCGCCGAGGCGCATCGCGATACGCGACACCAGCTCCTTGCGCTCGATGATGAGAAAAACCTTCGTCGCCTTGCGCGCATCAATCAGCGGCGGCAGGCCCTCCTTGTGCCAGTCGGTCAGCGAGCGCCCGGTCGCCTCGATCACTTCAAGGGCGCGCGAGATGCGCGAGCGGTCGTTCGGCATCAGGCGGTAAGCCGTTGCCGGATCGCGCTGCAGCAGTTCGGCATAGAGGGGCGCCGCGCCTTCGTCTTGCATGCGGCCGCGGACGTGGGCGCGGATGCCGGTCGGAATCGGCGGCACCGCCGCGAGGCCGCCGGTCAGCGCCTTGAAATAGAGCCCGGTGCCGCCGACCAGGATCGGCACCCGCCCCTGCGCCTTCAATTCGTCGAGCACGGCGCCGACGTCGCGCAGCCAGTGCCCGGTCGAATAATTCACCGCCGCATCGACGTGACCATAGAGCCGGTGCGGCACGCGTGCCTCCTCCGCAGACGAGGGCCGCGCCGTGATGATGCGCAGATCGCGATAGACCTGCATAGAGTCGGCATTGACGATCGTGCCGCCGATCCTTTCGGCCAACGCCAGCGCCAGCGCCGACTTGCCGCTCGCGGTCGGGCCTGCAATAAGCACCGCTTCGTTGGCCTTGCTGTCCGCATGACTCATGTCGCAACCCTGATCGCGCCGGCGCCTGTGCTCGACGATACGGCACTGGCCCGCGCGCGCGCGGCGCTGGCCAACGCCGGCGAACCGGTGTGGCTCGCCACGTCGATCGCCGCCGATATTCCCTTTAGCGCGGAAGCCGGCGCCGACCAAAGCGCCAATGTCTTGCGTAATGCGTCCGATCGCCTGCGCGCCCTGCTCGGCGGCACGATCGATGTCGTGGTGCAGCCCTCGGCGTGCCGGCGCAAGAAGCTTTTTCTTGCCGACATGGATTCCACCATGATCCAGCAGGAATGCATCGACGAGCTCGCCGACTATGCCGGCCTGAAAGCGCATGTCGCCGCCATCACCGAGCGCGCCATGCGCGGCGAAATCGCCTTCGAGCCGGCCTTGCGCGAGCGGGTGGCCCTGCTCGAAGGCCTGTCCGTTTCGGTAATCGAGGAAGTCCTGCGCGAACGCATCAGGCTGACGTCCGGCGCGCGCACGCTGGTTGCCACCATGCGCGCCCACGGCGCCCGCACCTGCCTGGTGTCCGGCGGCTTCACCTTGTTCACCGACCGCATCGCGGCGATGATCGGCTTCGATGAAACGCGCGCCAATCGGCTCACCATCGTCGACGGCCACAAGCTCGCCGGCACGGTCGCCGAGCCGATCTTCGGCCGCGACGGCAAGCGCGCGGCGCTCGTCGAGTTGCGCCAGGAGTTGGGTCTCGGCAAGCCAGAGACGATGGCGATCGGCGACGGCGCCAACGACATGGACATGATCGCGGAAGCCGGGCTTGGCGTCGCCTTCCACGCCAAGCCGAGGGTTGCGGCCGCCGCTCCCGCGCGCATAGACTACGCCGATCTGACCGCCCTGCTTTATGTGCAGGGCTACCGGCGCGAGGAGTTTGTGGAAGGCTAAAGCCGTCATGGCCGGGCTTGTCCCGGCCATCCACGTCTTGACGTCCTGCGAAAAGGAAGACGTGGATGCCCGGCATAACGCCGGGCATGACGCCGATATTTTGACGCGGCACTACTACTGCAGGCTCAACGCGACGAAGTTGGGGTCGCCGTCGGCGGTGACCACGAGCAGCACCACCGCCTTCTTGCCGTCCTTCTTCAGCTGGTCGAGCCGCTGCTGCAGTTCGGCCGCCGTCGTCACCGGCTGCTGCTGCACCTCGGCGATCACCATCCCCGGCGCCAGATGCTTGTCGGCGGCGGGCGAGTTCGGATCGACCGCGGTGATCAGCACGCCGTTCACCTTGTCCTTGATCTTGTGTTTCTTGCGCAGATCGTCGGTGAGATTGGCGAGATCGAGGCCGAGCGCCTTCTTCACCACCGACTTCTCGGCCGGCCCCGAATCCTTTTTCGGCGTCAGCGCCGCCTGCTGGTCGGTATCCGCCAGGCGGCCGAGCTTGACCGTCTTGGTCTCTTCCTTGCCCTTGCGGATGACGACCACCTCGACATCCTTGCCGACCGGCGTGCCGGCGACGATGCGCGGCAGATCGCGCATCTCCTTCACGTCCTTGCCGTCGAACCTGATCACCACGTCGCCGGGTTCGAGTCCGCCGGGCTTGGCCGGCCCCTTGTCGTCGACGCCGGCGATCAGTGCGCCGTGCGGCGGCGAAATGCTCAAGGATTCGGCGATCTCGTCGCTGACCTGCTGAATGCGCACGCCGAGCCAGCCGCGCTGCACCTCGCCGGTCGCACGCAACTGGTCGATGACCGGAATGACGGTCTTCGACGGAATCGCGAAGCCGATGCCGATCGAGCCGCCGGTCGGCGAGATGATCGCGGTGTTGACGCCGACGACTTCGCCGTCGAGGTTGAACAGCGGGCCGCCGGAATTGCCGCGATTGATGGCCGCGTCGGTCTGGATGTAGTTGTCGTACGGTCCCGACTGGATATCGCGGTTGCGCGCCGAGACGATGCCGGCGGTCACGGTGCCGCCGAGGCTGAACGGGTTGCCGATGGCGATCACCCATTCGCCCAGCCGCAACTTGTCGCTGTCGCCGAATTTCACCGCCTTGATCGGGTGCGGCGGGGCAAAGCGCAAGAGCGCCAGATCAGTCTTCTGATCCTTGCCGACCACTTGCGCCTTCACCGTCGTGCCGTCGTTGAGAATGACGTCGACTTCGTCGGCGTCGGCGATGACATGATTGTTGGTGACCACAAGGCCCGACGCATCGATGATGAAGCCCGAACCGAGCGAGTTGACGCGGTGCGGATGCGGGGTGTCGCCGCCGCCCTGGCCACGCCGGTTCTTGAAGAACTCCTCAAAGAACTCCTCGAAGGGCGAGCCCGGCGGTAGTTGCGGCATCTGGCCGCTGCTCATGTCCACGGTCTGCTTGGTGGAGATATTGACGACGGCGTCGATGACCTGCTCGGCCGCGTCGGCGATGCCGTCCGGCCCACGCGCCGCGGCAGGCTGCGTCAACAGCGGCCAAGCAATTGCCGCGGCGGCGAAAATCGCCAGGCCCGCGCGGCCGTAATGTGTCAAACGGCTGGGATTGGCGCCCATAGGCATCGATTCTCCTGGAAGGGGTTTGATTCGACACTGCCCCTGTCCCGGCGGGGATTCAAGGGCACCTGCCTGCAACACAATGACCCAATTCTGGCGCAAATAGGTTCGATTTAGCCGCGCACAAGCCAGACCAGAATAAGTCCGAAAAGAGCCGACCCGAGGCCGATCAGGCGCAGGGTTATCTCCGGCGTGGCCATGACGGCGGCCATCGACCGCTTGGCCGGGCCCGGAAAGGCGGCAAACACCAAGCCCTCGATCACGAACACCAGTCCGACCGCGGCGAAAAAGTCGATCATCCGGGGCGGATGGATCAGCGCGCCGACGTGGCCGAGCCGGTCGGTGCGGCCGGTGAGGTCGAGGCGCTGGGCGCGCCCGCCGCGGCCGGCGCCGGCTGGTCAGGGCCCGCCGGCGGCAACTTCCCCAATGGATTGTTGAAGTAGCGGAAGAAGTTGCTGTCGGGCTTGAGCAGCAGGCGGGTGTCGCCTGCCTTCAGCCCCGCTTCATAGGCCTGCATCGAGCGATAGAAGGCGAAGAAGTCGGGGTCCTTGTTGAAGGCCTCGGCGAAAATCTGGTTGCGCGTGGCGTCGCCCTCGCCGCGTAGCTGTTCCGATTTGGCGGTCGCCTCGGCAACCAGCACCGTCACCTCGCGGTCGGCGCGGGAGCGGATTTCCTGCGCCTGCTGCTGACCCTGGGCGCGGTACTCGGCCGCCTCGCGCTGGCGCGCGGTCTGCATGCGCTGGTAGACCGCCTGGCTGTTCTGCTCCGGCAGGTCGGCGCGGCGAATGCGCGCGTCGACGACCTCGATGCCGTAACCCGCCGCCTCGCGGTTGATCAGGTCACGGATGCGCGCCATCAGGTCGGCGCGCTGGTCGCGCACCACCTCGATGAAGGTCGCTTCGCCGAGCACGCGGCGCAGCGCCGAATTGAGCAGGATGGCGAGTTGGCTGTCGGCCGCGGTCTTGGACCCCAGCGTCTGGAAGAAGCGCAAGGGGTCCTGGATGCGGTAGCGGGCGAATGCGTCGACCACCAGCCGCTTCTGATCCGAGGCGATCACTTCCTGCGACGGCGCTTCGAGGTCGAGAATGCGCTTGTCGATCGGAATGACGCTGTCGATGAACGGGACCTTGACGTTGAGGCCCGGCTCGTTGACGACGCGCACCACCTGACCGAGCCGCACCACCAGAGCCTGCTGCGTCTGGTACACGGTGAACAGCGAACTGTAGACGATGATCAGCGCGGCGAACGCCAGAACTAGGATCACACCGCCGATGACATTGAGTCTCATCGCTGGCCTCCCGACGGGGCGGACGGCGACTGCGCATGCGGCTGCCGCGTCAGCTCGTTGAGCGGCAGATAGGGCACAACGCCGGTGCCGTCCTTGGAGTCGACGATGATCTTGTCGGTGCCGCCGAGCACGCGCTCCATGGTTTCCAGATACATGCGCTCGCGCGTCACGTCCGGGGCCTTCTTGTACTGCTCATAGATCTGCGTGAAGCGCGAGGTCTGGCCCTTGGCTTCGGCGACCGTCTGCTGGCGATAGGCTTCGGCGGCCTGCGTGATCTGCGCCACCTTGCCGCGCGCCTCAGGCACGACGCGGTTGGCATAGGTCTGCGCCTCGTTGACCGCGCGGTCCTGGTCGATGCGCGCGGCCTGCACGTCGCGGAACGCGTCGATCACCTGCTGCGGCGGGTCGACTTTCTGCAATTGTACCTGCTGGATCATGATGCCGGCGCTGTAATGATCGAGCGTCTTCTGCATCAGGTCCTGCACCGCGGTCTCGATGGTCTGCCGCGCGCCGGTCAGGATCGGCTGGATTTCCGAACGGCCGATGACCTCGCGCATGGCGCTTTCGGCCACCGCCTTCACCGTGCCTTCGGGATTCTGGATGTTGAACAAATACTGGCCGACGCCGGTCGGCTTGACCTTCCACAGCACCGAGAAATCGACATCGACGATGTTCTCGTCGCCGGTGAGCATCAGGCTCTCCTCCGGCACGTCGCGGGTCGTGGAGCGGCCGCTGATGTCGCTGATGGTGCGCATGCCGATGTCGATCTTGTTGACGCGCAGCGCCTTCGGCGTGAGCACGGTCTCAATCGGATATGGCAGATGATAGTTCAGGCCCGGCTGCACCTCGCGCACGTCTTTGCCGAAGCGCAGAACGACGCCGAGCTCATCCGGCTCGACGCGGAAGAATCCGGAAAAGCCCCACAGCGCGACGGCGGCGATCGCCAGCAGCGCGAAGCCTTTGCCGCCGAGGCTGCCGCCCGGCAGGACCCGACGCAATTTGTCCTGGCCGCGGCGGAGGATTTCCTCCAGATCCGGCGGCGTCGGACCCGAGGATTGCGGTCCGGAGCCCCAGGGCCCCTTGCCCCCGCCGCCCCAGGGGCCGCCGCCCCCGCCGCCCTGATTGGTCCATGGCATTGAATCGTTCTCCCGGCGCCGTCTCCGGCTGGCCTTTGTTGGCTGGGTTATAGGGGACGGCAGCCGCCGTTACAACGCGCAGGCCCGGCGCCGTCCATCCTTAGGAAACAGAGGTTTACGGCAATTTAGCGCCGGACATAGGTGACCATTGCAAAGGCGACGTCGTCGCCGGGGGCGGCGGCGCGGGCCTCGCGCTTTACTTCGCGCCATTGCTCGGGATCGATCGGTGGAAAAAAGGCATCGCCCTGCGGGCTCGCGTGGACATGCGTAATCTCCAGCCGGTCGGCTTGAGGCATCGCCGCAGCGAAAATGGCACCGCCGCCGATCACCATAATTTCATCGCTGCCGCGCCGCTCCGCGTCCTTGCGCGCGTAGGCAAGCGCCGCGTCGAAACTGGTGGCGATCACGCCGCCGGGGACCGGCAGGCTCAGATCTCGCGAGATGACGATATTGGTGCGGCGGTCGAGCGGCTTGCCGATCGACTCGAAGGTCTTGCGTCCCATGATCACCGGCTTGCCGAGGGTGAGCGCGCGGAAATGGCGCAGGTCGGAGTGCAGATGCCAGGGCAGCTTGCCGTTGTTGCCGATGACATTGTTGTCGCCGATGGCGGCGACGATGACGATCTTCATGGCCGGGCTCCGCCGGCAAAGCCGTGCAGCGCCTTGCCGCTCAGGCGGCAGATGCGCCAGTCGCTCCTGACCTCGGCGCCGAGCGAGCGGTAGAAGGCGAGCGCGGGCGCGTTCCAGTCGAGCACCGCCCATTCAAGCAGCGTAAAGTCTTGCGCGATGCAGCGCGCGGCAAGGCGTGCAATCAGCGCCCGGCCTATGCCCCGCTTGCGGAATTTCGGCCGCACGAAAAGGTCTTCGAGATAGATCCCATGCCGGCCGCGAAACGACGAGAAATTGAGAAACCAGATGCTAAACCCGGCCGGCTCCCCGCTCCATTCCGCGATGTCGCAAAAGACCCGCGGCTCGCGCGCAAACAGCGCGGCGGCGACCGCCGCTTCGGTCGCATCGACCTCGGCCGACAGTTTCTCGTACGCGGCAAGCTCGCACACCAGCGAGAAGATCAGCGCGCTGTCCGTTGGCTCGGCCTTCCGGATGAGAAGGCTCACACCGCCACCTCGGCCTTGATGTGCGGATGCGGCTCGTAACCCTCGACGGTGAAATCCTCATAGCGGAAGGCGAAGATGTCCTTCACCGCCGGATTAAGACGCATCGCCGGCAGCGCCTTCGGCGCCCGCGACAACTGCAGCCGCGCCTGCTCGAGGTGATTGAAATAGAGATGGGCATCGCCGAAAGTGTGGATGAACTCGCCGGGCCTGTAGCCGGTCACCTGCGCCACCATCATCGTCAGCAGCGCGTAGGAGGCGATGTTGAACGGCACGCCGAGGAAGACATCGGCCGAGCGTTGGTACATCTGGCACGAGAGCTTTCCGTTCGCGACGTAGAACTGGAACAGCAAATGGC
>Ga0335083_10003837_pt1 | contig 19332 bp, 19 predicted proteins | sample Lox_Sample_42_FD_206716 | JGI IMG/M metagenome (GOLD analysis project Ga0335083, IMG submission 206716) | Soil microbial communities from Loxahatchee National Wildlife Refuge, Florida, United States - Lox_Sample_4.2 | ecosystem: Environmental > Terrestrial > Soil > Wetlands | place: USA...
CGCGGCAATGGCCAGTTGCTCGGCATTTTCCTCGACGACCAGCGTGACCCGGCCGAGCGCGTCACCGTGCTGGCGGAAGCCGGCGAACTGCTCGACAACGACAAGGGCACGTTCCTGGTCCTGCAAAAAGGCATGGTGCAGCGCCAGCAGGCAACCGAACGCGACCCCGCCATGGTGGCCTTCGACCGCTACGCCTTCGATCTATCGCAATTCGCCGGTGGCGCGCAGGCGGTGAAATACTCAATTCGCGAGCGCTTTTTGTGGCAACTCCTGTTCCCGGACCGCAAGGATCCGCTTTACGCCGAACAGCCCGGACAATTCCGCTCCGAATTGTTCGACCGCCTGATGGCGCCGTTCTATCCGCTCGCCTTCCTGGTAATTGCGTTTGCCTATCTCGGCGCTCCGCGCACCAATCGGCAGAGCCGCACGCTGTCGCTGATCGCCGCCATCGGCGGGGTGGGATTGCTGCGCTTGACCGGCTTCGTCTCGACGGTGTTCGGGGTCAACTTCCCCTGGATGGTCTGGCTGCAATTTATCGCGCTGATCGCCGCCTTCGTTCTCGGGCTCAGCGTTATTCGCCGCGGCATCATCGTCGAACCGCCCGCCTTCATCGCCGAATGGATTGCCGCTCTCACCGAGCGCATCAGCCGCCGCTTCGCAACGTCGTGACGTAAAACATGCCGATCTTTGCGGGAACCCTGGCACGATATTTCGGCATGCGCTTCCTCAGCGCGGTCATGCTGGTGTTCGTCGGTCTTTTTCTGCTGACCGCGCTGCTCGACTACATCGAACTGATGCGGCGTGCGGCCGACATCCCGCATGTCTCGGCGCTGCTGGTGGCAAAAACCTCGTTTTATCGCATCCCGCAGGTCACCGAGCGCCTGATGCCGTTCTGCGTGCTGATCGGCGCCATGTCCTGCTATCTCAATTTGTCGCGCCGGCTTGAACTGGTCGTTGCGCGCTCGTCCGGTGTCTCGGCCTGGCAATTCATCGCGCCGGCGCTGCTGACGGCTTTCGTTCTCGGCGCCCTCGCCACCACGCTTTACAATCCTGTCGCCGCCATTCTGCAGGAGCGATCCAAGCGCTTCGAAGCCGAAGTATTCGGCCAGACCGAGCAGGGCTTTGGCGGCGGCGGCGGTCCGTTCTGGGCGAGCCAGCGCGACGATACGGGATCGGCCATCATCAACGCCAAATCGAGCCGCGACCAAGGCGCGGAACTCAGCGGCGTGTCGGTCTTCACCTTCGACAATGACGGCGCCTTCAAACAGCGCATCGAAGCGCGCGCGGCCGTGTTGCATCCGGGCGTCTGGCACCTGCTCGACGCGCGGGTCTTCGAGATCGGAACCAAGCCGGAAGACCAATCGGTTTATTTGCTCAAGACCAGCCTCACGCCGGAGCAGGCCCGCGAAAGTTTTGCCACGCCCGAGACCGTGCCGTTTTGGGAGCTGCCAACGTATATTACGATTGCCGAACACGCCGGACTTGTGGCCGCAGGCTATAGATTGCAGTTCCAGAAGCTTATCGCGCGGCCGTTTTTGCTGGTCGCCATGGTTTTCCTTGCCGCCGCGGTCAGTCTACGGTTTTTCCGCTTCGGCGGCGTGCAAAAGATGGTTTTAAGTGGCGTCGCAGCGGGGTTTCTGCTTTACGTTTTATCCAAAGTAACCGAGGATTTAAGCAAGGCCGACCTGCTTCACCCAGTTGCAGCGGCCTGGCTGCCCGTGCTCGTCGGCGGGCTGACGGGCTCGATAGCGTTGTTGTACCAGGAGGACGGGTGATGGCGGGGCGTCGCGCTCGTCCACCAGCACGCCGGCGGCACGGTCGCAGTGCCGCCCGCATCATGGCCGTCCTCGTTCTGCTCGCCGGTGCCGGCGTTTTGGCAGGTGAGCCGCTATTCGCCCAGGAACTGACATTCCCGCAACGGCCGGCGCTGAAAAAATCCACGATCGCCGTCGAGCGCGAAAAGTCCGGGCAGAAGCAGATGCTCGTGCGCGCGCGAGAGATCGATTACGACTATGCCAACCGCCGCGTCGCCGCCGTCGGCAATGTGCAGATCTATTACGGCGGCTCGACGCTCGAAGCCGACAAGGTCGTCTACGACGAAACCAGCAAGCGCCTGCATGCGGAAGGCAATGTCCGGCTCACCGAAGCCGACGGCAAGGTCACCTATGGCGACATCATGGACTTGTCCGACGACTATCGGAACGGCTTTGTCGACTCGCTGCGCCTTGACTCGCCGGACCAGACGCGCATGGCGGCCGCGCGCGCGGAGCGCTCGAGCGGCAACTTCACGATCTTTCACAGCGGCGTCTATACCGCCTGCGAGCCCTGCAAGGACAATCCAAAAAAGCCGCCGGAGTGGCAGGTCAAGGCCGCGCGCATCATTCACGACCAGAACGAAAAGATGATCTATTTTGAGGACGCAAGCCTCGAGTTCTGGGGCCATCCGGTGGCGTGGCTGCCGTATTTCTCTGCGCCCGACCCCACGGTCAAGCGCAAGACCGGCGTGCTCACGCCGTCGATTACCTCGACATCGGTCTATGGCCAGGCGCTCGAGGTTCCCTACTATTGGGCGCTGGCGCCGGATTACGACGCCACGTTCTCGCCGATGATCACCACCAAGCAGGGCGTGCTGCTTCAGGGCGAATTCCGCCAGCGCCTGATCAACGGCGCCTACTCGATTCGCGGCGCCGGCATCGAGCAGCTCGACAAGAACTACTTCGCCAGCGCCACCGGGGAAAATGCGCCCGGCTACCGCGACTTCCGCGGCAGCATCGAAAGCACGGGTCAGTTCGCGCTCACCGACAAGTGGATCTGGGGCTGGGACGGGGTGGCGCTGACCGACAAGACCTTCTTGCAGGACTACAACCCGCATTTGTCGCGCTACACATCGAGCGATCCATTCTTCACCGGCTCGAGCGAAGGCATTTCGCAGCTTTATCTCACGGGCAAGGGCAATCGCAGCTATTTCGATGCGCGCAGCATCTATTACTACGGCTTCTCGACGGCAGACGCGCAGGGCCAGATCCCCGTCATCCATCCGGTCGTCGACTACAACTACACCTTCGACCATCCGGTGCTCGGCGGCGAGCTCGGCTACGATATCAATTTCACCAGCCTGACCCGCCAATCGGCGAATTTCGACCCGGTCACGCAGAGCGCGCTCAACAGCGGAACCTGCACACAGACCGCCGATCCGGCGGTGAAAAACTCGGCGAGCTGCGTCCTGCATGGCGTGCCCGGGACCTATAGCCGCTTCTCGGCGGAGACCAAATGGCGCCGCAGCTTCACCGACCCGATCGGAGAGGTGTTCACGCCGTTTGCCTCGGTGCGCGCCGACGCCGGCTCCATGCAGATCGATTCCGACCCGGGCGTGTCCAATTTCATCAATACCGGCGACACCAATCTCGTGCGCGCCATGCCGACCGTCGGCTTTGAATACCGCTTTCCATTCATCAGCGCGGAGTCCTGGGGAACGCAGACCGTCGAGCCGATCGCGCAGGTGATCGCGCGCCCGAACGAGCCGCAGGTCGGCAAATGGCCAAACGAGGATGCGCAGAGCTTCGTGTTCGACGACAGCAACCTGTTCCGTGTCGACAAGTTCTCAGGCTGGGATCGCGTCGAGGGCGGCGGCCGCGCCAATTACGGCATGCAGTACACCGCGCAGTTCAACCAGGGCGGCTTCGTCAACGCCCTGTTCGGGCAGTCCTACAGCCTGTTTGGCGCGAATTCGTTCGCAGAGGCCGACCCCAGCAACGCCGGGCTCAACAGTGGCCTCGACACCCGGTTGTCGGATTATGTCGCCCGCGTTTCGTTCCAGCCCAACAAGACCTACACCTTCACCTCGCGCTTCCGCTTCGACCACGACACGTTTAGCGTCCAGCGCACCGAACTGGAGGCGAGCGCCACCTTCGACCGCTGGAACGTCAGCCTGCTCTATGGCGACTATGCCGCGCAGCCGCTGCTCGGCTTTCTCGACCGCCGCCAGGGCGTTCTCGGTTCCGGATCGGTCAAGCTCGACGCCAACTGGGTGCTGCTCGGCGCCGCCCGTTACGACATCAACGCCGATAAATTCGACCAAACCCGCATCGGCCTTGGCTATATCGACGATTGCCTCATCTTGGCCGCGAATTACATTACAAACTACAGCTACGGAAGCGGCGCTCCGGTCCTCGACCACACAATCATGCTGCAGCTCAGTCTGCGCACCTTGGGCGGGACCGCGGTAAGCCAAAACGTCAGCGGCGTGGGCGGCCTCTGAGGATGGTGGCCGGAAACGGCTGATTGAAACGCAATTATGAGCGTTGCGATGTTGAGCACGAAAATGACGGTCGTGGCACGGCTTGTGGCGGCGGCTCTGCTTGCTGCGCCGCTGGCGCTATCTGGCGCTGCGCGGGCCCAAGTCGTCGTCATCGCCAATGGCTCGCCGATCACCCAACTCGACATCGAACAGCGCACCAAGCTGCTCGCATCCATGACCCATAAGGCACCGAGCCGCCAGGAAGTCATCAACGAACTGATCGACGACCGCATCAAGATCGCCAAAGCGAAGTCCTACGGGCTCGAGGTCAGCGACGCAGAGGTCAACAGCGCCTTCGAGACGATGGCGCGGCGGCAGGGCATTGCGCCGGCGCAGTTCGCACAGGTGCTCGACCATGCCGGCATTACCGCGAACGCCATCAAGGCGCGCATCAAGGCCGAATTGACCTGGCAGCAACTGGTGCGGGGCAAGTTCAATTCCACGCTCCAGGTCGGCGACTCCGATATCGCTCTCGCGCTGCGTTCGCGCAGCGAGGACAACAAGGACGATGTCGGCTATGTTTACACGCTTTATCCGGTGATGATCATCGTGCCGAGCGGATCGAGCGAAACGGTCATCGAAACCAAGCGCCGCGAGGCGGACAACCTGCGCGGCCGTTTCCTGTCGTGCAACGAGGGGCTGACGATCGCGCGCGCGCTGCGCGACGTCGCCGTGCGCGAACCGATCACACGCGGTTCCGCGGATCTGTCGCCGCAATTGCGCGAATTGCTCGGCGGCATGGAGGTGGGGCGGCTGACCACCCCGGATGTCACGCCACAGGGCCTGCAGATGTTCGCGCTCTGCGACAAAAAGCAGAGCGTCTCTGATTCGCCGGCCAAGCGCGAAGTGCGCGAACAGATTTTCAGCAAGCGGTTCGAAACCGAATCGAAGAAATATCTTGAAGAACTGCGCAAGCAAGCGATGATCGAGTACAAATGAGCGCGGGCGGCGACCGATCTCTGGCCTTGACGCTGGGCGAGCCCGCCGGCATCGGACCCGATCTTACGCTTGCCGTCTGGCGCCGCCGCGCCGAACTCGACCTGCCGCCGTTCTATCTGATCGCCGACCCGGAATTCCTGCGCCGGCGCGCGCGCCTGCTCAAGCTCGACGTGCCGCTCGCAGTCGTCCCGCCGCGGGAGGCGAGCGCCGCCTTCGCGCGCGCGCTGCCGATTGTGCCGCTTGCGCTTCCCGTTACCGCAACGCCCGGCAAGCCTGATGCAACCAGCGCGCCGGCAGCCATCGCCTCGATCCGGCGCGCGGTCGACGACGTGCTTGCCGGACAGGCGTCGGCAATCGTCACCAATCCGGTCGCCAAGAACGTGCTCTATCGCTCCGGCTTTGCCGAGCCCGGGCATACCGAATTCCTGGCCCGCCTCGCCGCGGAGGCCACGGGGCACCCGGCGCAGCCGGTGATGATGCTGTGGTCGCCCGAACTTGCCGTGGTGCCGGTGACCATCCATCTGCCGCTGCGCCAAGTCCCGGAGACGATCACCGCCGATCTGATCGTTGAGACCGGGCGCATCGTCGCGCGCGACCTTGCCGCGCGCTTTGCCATGGCGCGACCGCGGCTCGCGGTCGCCGGCCTCAACCCGCATGCCGGCGAGGAAGGCGCGATGGGCCAGGAAGACGCGACGATCGTTGCGCCGGCGGTGAAGCGCCTCAAGGCCGAAGGCATCGACGCGCACGGGCCGCTGCCGGCGGATACGCTGTTCCATGAGCGCGCGCGCGCAACTTACGACGTGGCGCTGTGTATGTATCACGATCAGGCCCTGATCCCGATCAAGACACTCGCCTTCGATCACGCGGTCAATGTGACGCTCGGCCTGCCCTTCGTGCGCACCTCGCCCGACCACGGTACCGCTTTCGATATTGCCGGCAGCGGCCGCGCCGATCCATCGAGCCTGATCGCGGCGCTGGTCCTTGCCGCGCGGCTTTCCGCCCATGCTCCGGCGCTGGCCGCCGTCAAATAGCGCATGACCGCGAAAGGCCGCTTCCGTCTTCGCAGAGGGTCGATGCGCAAAGTCCCATGAGCCAGATCGACGACCTGCCGCCGCTGCGCGAGGTTATTCGCCGATACGAGCTCAAGCCGAAAAAGTCGCTCGGGCAGAATTTCCTGCTCGACCTCAATCTCACGGCACGCATCGCCCGTGCCGCCGAACCGGTTGCCGACACGACGATTGTCGAAATCGGCCCTGGCCCGGGTGGTCTGACGCGCGCGCTACTCGCGCAGCCTCCACAGGGGCTTGGCGCCGGGCGCGTCATCGCCATCGAGCGCGACGAGCGCGCCATCGCCGCGCTGGAGGAGATCTCGACGCACTACCCCGGCCGTCTCAAGATCATCGCCGGCGACGCCCTGCTCTTCGACCCACGCAATGCCCTCGACGGGGCGCGCGCCAAGATCGTCGCCAACCTTCCCTACAATATCGCCACCGCGCTGCTGGTCGATTGGCTGACCGTAGAGCCGTGGCCGCCCTGGTATGACGCCATGGTGCTGATGTTCCAGCGCGAGGTGGCCGAGCGCATCGTCGCCGCACCGGGCGGTAAGAGCTACGGCCGGCTCTCGGTGCTCGCGGGCTGGCGCACGCAGGCCAAGATCCTGTTCGACGTGGCGCCCACCGCCTTCGTGCCGCCACCCAAGGTCACCTCCTCGATCGTGCGCCTGATCCCCCGCGACCGGCCGCTGCGCTGCAACGCGCAGGCCTTGCAGCGCGTCACCGAGGCGGCCTTCGGCCAGCGCCGCAAAATGCTGCGGCAGAGTCTCAAGTCGCTCGGTGTCGATGCCGGAGCGCTGCTCGGCGCCGCCGGCATCGAGCCAACGGCGCGGGCCGAGGATATTCCGGTCGAGGGTTTCGTGGCGCTGGCCCGCGTCTATTCGGCGCAGATACTGGACGGCGGCTGACGCCTCGCGCGCGCCTATTGCGGCTTGAGCTTCCTGAGGTCTTCCAGCAAGCGGTCGGCGAAAGGTTCGAGATCAAGCATTTTCACGCGCTTGAGCCGCTCGGCGGTGAGGATCGCGCGCAGCCGCATGAAGCTCTTGTCGAGGTCGCGGTTGACCAGGATGTAGTCGTATTCGCGCCAGTGCGAGATTTCCTCGATGGCGTTCCGCAACCGCTGCGAAATGATTTCTTTCGTATCCTCGGCGCGCCGTTCCAGACGCGCCTTGAGCTCGTCGGCCGACGGCGGCAGCACGAACACCGTGACCACGTCATCGCGCATCTTGTCGAGCAACTGGCGCGTGCCCTGCCAGTCGATGTCGAACAGCACGTCGCGGCCGGCGGCGAGCGCGGTCTCCACCGGCTCGCGCGGTGTGCCGTAATAGTTTCCGTGCACCTCGGCCCATTCCAGGAGTTCGCCGCCGTCGCGCATGCTCTCGAACTGGCGCTTGCTGACAAAACGGTAGTGCACGCCTTCGATCTCGCTCGGCCGCCGCGCCCGCGTCGTGGCCGAGATCGAGAGTTCGAGCTTGCCGGGATCCTCGATGTTTTCCTGCTCGAGCAGATTACGCGACAGCGTCGTCTTGCCGGCGCCTGAGGGCGACGACAGCACCAGCATGATGCCGCGGCGGCTGATCTCGCGATCCTGGTTCATGGCGGCGACTGGGTGGCTCATTCCAGATTCTGCACCTGCTCGCGGAATTGCTCGACCACGCTCTTGAGCTCGAGCCCGATGGTCGTGAGATCGGCGTCGTTGGCCTTGGCGGTGAGCGTATTCGATTCTCGGTTGAGCTCCTGCGCCAGGAAATCGAGGCGCCGGCCGACCGCGCCGCCGCCTTCAAGGAGCTTTTGCGCCGCCGCGACATGCGCGACGAGCCTGTCGAGTTCCTCGCGAATATCGGCTTTGGTGGCGATGAGGATCGCTTCCTGATGCAGGCGGTCGCTGTCGAAGCGCTCGGAGGCCGCCAGCAGCGTCGCTACCTGCTCGACCAAACGAGCCTTGATCGCCTCCGGTTTGCGGCCGGGGGCTGCTTCCGCGCGCGCCGTGAGCGCGGCGATGTCGGCGAGCCGCGCCGCCAACAAACGTCCCAGCGTCTCGCCCTCGGCGCGGCGCATGGCGACGAGTTCGCCGAGCGCCTTGTCGAAACCGGCAACGATCGCTGCTTCGGCCGCGCTGCGTTCGTCTTCGCTCTCGTCGGTCTCGGTAACCTCGATGATGCCTTTGAGCGCGAGCACGCCGTCAAGCGTCGGCGGTGCGGCATCGATCTTGCCGCTCAGGTCTTTCAGGGTCGCCAGCACGGCGGCGAGCACCGGCTCGTTGATTTTGACGGCAGGCGCCACGCCTTTACGATCGACGGTAAGATTGGCGTAGACGGTGCCGCGCGACAGTTTCTCTGCGGCGCGGCCGCGCGCCGGCACTTCGATCACGTCCCAGCCGGGCGGCAGCCGCAGCCGCAGATCGAGACCCTTGGCATTGACCGACTTGATCTCCCAGGCCCAGGCATAGGAGCCCGCGACTCCATGGCTGCGAGCAAATCCGGTCATGCTCGACAAGGCCATCGGGTTTCGTCTCGCGTGGACTACGAAGGTTGGCGCGACCTTAGCGGCGCGCCGATAGGCTCACAAGGGACAGCCGATCGTCAGCGCGGCGACTGCTTGGCGGGGCTCGCCGGCGGGTCGGCCGGCGGTGTCGAGTCGGAACGCTCAAGCGCCCGCAGCCGCGTCACGTTCTTCTGATGCTGCTCGTAGGTTTCCGAGAAGATGTGGGCGCCGGTGCCGTCGGCGACGAAATAGAGGTCCTTGGTGCGCGCTGGATTGGCTACGGCCTCCAGCGAGGCGCGGCCGGGATTGGCGATCGGGCCCGGCGGCAGGCCGTCGATGATATAGGTATTGTAGGGCGTGCGCTGCTCGATCTCGCTCTTCATGATCGGACGTCCGAGGGAGCCCTTGCCGCCGACGAGGCCGTAGATGATGGTCGGGTCCGACTGCAGCTTCATCTTGCTCTTGAGGCGGTTGATGAACACCGAGGCGACGCGCGAGCGCTCGTCCGGGCGGCCGGTTTCCTTCTCGACGATGGACGCCAGCGTGACCAGCTGGTCCGGCGTCTTCAGCGGCAGATCGGCCATGCGATGCTCCCAGACCTCCTGCAGCACGCGCTGATCGTCGCGCTGCATGCGCTGAAGCATCTGCTCGCGCGTCATGCCGCGGGTGAACCTATAGGTTTCCGGCAGCAGCGTGCCTTCGCGCGGAATTTCCTTGATCTGGCCTTCGAGCACGTCGTTCTCGAGAAGGTGCGCGACGATCTGCTGCGAAGTTAAGCCCTCCGCAACCGTGAGCGAATGCTGCACCACGCGGCCATCGATGATCGTGTCGACGACGTCGGCGAGGCTGGCATGCTTGGTGAATTGATATTCGCCGTGCTTGAGGCCGCCGCGCGCTTTCAGCACCAGCACGCCGCCCATGAACACCCAGGGTTGGTCGATGACGCCGTTGCGCTCGAGCAGCGCGGAAATATCGCGAATGCCGAGCCCGCGTGGAATATCGACCACCTTGTCCTCGGCCAGCGGCCCCGGAGCGTCGAAGCGCTCCTTGCCGAAATAAATGGCGGCCCCTACCGCGATGGCAATGAGCACCAGAAGCGTGAACGCCGCGTTGCCGGCAACGATCAGCGGATGCCGCGCGCGCCGCGAGCGTGCGGGCACCGGTATGCGTTGCGGCGCCAGCGCTTCGCGCGGGCTGCGCGGACTGAGCGGTGGACGTTGAGGAGCCGGCTGCGCGTTTGCCGACGCCGACGGCGCACCAGGGGACGGCGCAGCGCCCGCCCGCGCCGATGCCTGTGTGGGCTGCGTGGACGGCTGGCGGCCATTGCCATTTTGCGGTGGAACAGAGTTCACGCGTATCTTCCCGCCGTCGGCATCCGCAATGCCACCTCAATAAACTCCCAGATGCCGCAACCGGCGCGCAGTGCCATCCCCGGCGCTATGGCGCCCCCAACCGGGCCGATTCGGGCAAAAATATTAGCGGCCTTGGCAGGTTAGAAGCAATTATGGCGAAAGCGAGGGTCGCAGGGCGCTAGTTGGCATAGCGGCGGAAGATGAGCGAGGCGTTGGTGCCGCCAAAGCCGAACGAATTCGACAGTGCGGTATCGATGTCGCGCTTGCGCGCCACATGCGGCACTAGATCGATCGGCGTTTCCACGGACGGATTGTCGAGATTGATGGTCGGCGGAACGACCCCGTCGCGGATGGCGAGGATGCAGAAGATCGCTTCCACGGCGCCGGCCGCGCCGAGCAGATGACCGATGCAGGACTTGGTCGAGGACATCGAGATGCGGCCGGCGGCATTGCCGACCAGCTTTTGCACTGCGCCAAGCTCGATCTCGTCGCCAAGCGGCGTCGAGGTTCCGTGCGCGTTGACGTAGTCGACGTCGCCCGCGGAAATGCCCGCGCGCTTGAGCGCCATGCTCATGCAGCGAAAGGCGCCGTCGCCGTCCGGTGCCGGCGCGGTAATATGGAAGGCATCGCCGGATAGCCCGTAGCCGGTGATCTCGGCGTAGATCCTGGCGCCGCGCGCCTTGGCGTGTTCGAGCTCTTCCAGCACCACGCAGCCCGCGCCCTCGCCCATGACAAAGCCGTCGCGGTCCCGGTCATAGGGACGCGAGGCGCGCTTGGGGTGATCGTTGAAACCGGTCGACAAGGCGCGCAGCGCGGCAAAACCGGCCATGGCAATGCGGTTGACCGGTGATTCCGTGCCGCCGGCAACCATCACCTCGGCATCGCCGAGCATGATCATCCGCGCCGCATCGCCGATGGCATGCGCCCCGGTCGAGCAGGCGGTGACCACAGCGTGATTGGGGCCCTTGAGGCCGAACTCGATGGAGACATAACCGGAAGCAAGATTGATGATGCGGCCGGGCACGAAGAAAGGCGACACGCGGCGCGGGCCCCTTTCCTTCAGCGTCAGGGCGGTGTCAGCGATGCCCTCGATGCCGCCGATGCCGGAGCCGATGAGCACGCCGGTCCGCGCCTGCTCCTCGTAGCTTTGCGGGCGCCAGCCGGCATCATCGAGCGCCTGACGCGCCGCACACATGGCGAAGACGATAAATTCGTCGACCTTGCGCTGCTCCTTCGGCTCCATCCATTGATCGGAATTGTAAGTGCCGCCGGAACCGTCGCCGCGCGGAATGCTGCAGGCGATCTGGCAGGAAATATCCGAGACGTCGAACTTTTCGATGCGGGCAGCCCCGCTCTCACCCTTGATGAGGCGCGCCCAGGTCGACTCCACGCCGCAACCGAGCGGGGTCAGCATTCCCATGCCGGTGACGACCACACGCCTCATAAACGAGCTCCGACTAACGATCAGACGCTGCTACGCCCGCACCACCGGACGTAGCTCTTAACGCCGACGAATTGAGAATCCCGGGAGAAGCCGCGCAGCGACGGCTCAGCTCTTCGCGTTCTTTTCCAGAAACTTGACCGCGTCGCCGACGGTCAGAATGGTTTCGGCCGCGTCGTCGGGAATCTCGCAGCCGAATTCTTCCTCGAATGCCATCACGAGCTCGACGGTGTCGAGACTGTCGGCGCCAAGATCGTCGATAAAACTGGCTTGTTCGGTTACCTTGTCGGGCTCGACGCCCAGGTGCTCCACGACGATCTTTTTCACCCGCTCGCCAATATCGCTCATCGTTCCAACCTCGTGCGTTTTAGATTTTGGGCCGCGATCGGGACCATGATCGCAGCCATCGCGGTTAAGGCCTCGTCGTGGTTGACGGTGGCGAGACGAAATCACGGCGCAGACTCAGTTGCAGTCGTCCGCTATCGGCCGCCCCAGCCGGGCCAAAGTTCGGTTACCATACTTCAATTCGGTTGACTAGCACGGAGAGGCTGGCCGGCCAACCGCGGAAAACCAAGGATTTACGCCTTTTTCCGACGTATGGTCGCCGTGAAAATTCGCCCCCACTTTTCCCGGTCATGCGCTAGAACATTGCCATGCCGCCGTTGACGTGCAGCGTCTGCCCGGTCACATAGGCGGCTTCATCCGAGGCGAGATAGACCGCCGCCGCCGCGACGTCGGCCGCGCTCCCCATCCTGCCCGCAGGCACGCGGCCAAGGATGGCCTCGCGCTGCTTTTCGTTGAGCCTGCCGGTCATCGGCGAAGTGATGAAGCCGGGGGCGATGCAATTGGCGGTGACGTTGCGCTTGGCATATTCGGCGGCGACCGTCTTCATCATGCCGATCATTCCCGCCTTCGAGGCCGTATAATTGCCCTGTCCCGGATTGCCGGTGACACCGACCACCGACGTGATGCCGATGATGCGGCCGTAGCGGCGGCGCATCATGCGCGTCACCGCGGCGCGGGTGAGCCTGAAGGTCGCTGTCAGATTGATGGCGATCACCATGTCCCAGTCTTCGTCCTTGAGTTGGACGAAGAGATTGTCCCTGTTGACGCCGGCATTGGCCACGAGGATGTCGAGCCTCTGCATTTTTTCTTCGGCGCTCGGCACCAGCGCCTCGACCGCGTCCTTGTCGGCGAGATCGCAGGGCAACACATGCACACGGTCCTTGAGTTCGCCGGCAAGCGAATCGAGCGCCTCGTGGCGCGTGCCGGAGATTGCAACCGTCGCGCCCTGGACGTGCAGCGCGCGGGCAATTCCCGCCCCGAGGCCGCCGCTCGCGCCGGTCACCAGCGCGGTCTTTCCCGTCAGGTCGAACATGCCGGCCCTCCCCCCGCGCTAGGCGCGCGCTGCCTTGAACGCCACAATTTCTTCTGGCGTACCGATTGCGCTGGCGTTCGCGCCTTCGGCGATGCGTTTGATGAGGCCGCTCAGGACCTTGCCGGCACCGACCTCATAGAATGTCTGCACACCGGTGGTGGCCATGAAAGCCACCGACTCGCGCCAGCGCACGGTGCCGGTCACCTGCGCGACCAAGGCGCGCATGATCTCGGCCGGTTCGCGGATCGGCTTGGCCAGCACATTGGCGACCACCGGCACCGCCGGCGGCTTGATCGTCACTTTTGCCAGCGCATCCGCCATCACGGCCGCGGCGGGTTGCATCAGTGCGCAATGGAAGGGAGCGGACACCGGCAGCAGCATCGCGCGCTTGGCGCCTTTGCTCTTGGCGATTTCGACTGCGCGTTCGACCGCCGCCTTGTCGCCGGACACAACGACCTGGCCGGCGCCATTGTCGTTGGCCGCTTCGCAGACTTGGCCTTGCGCGGCCTCGACAGCGATCGCCGAAACCACGCCGAAATCGAGCCCGAGCAGAGCCGCCATGGCGCCGACGCCGACCGGCACCGCCTTCTGCATGGCGAGGCCGCGCGTGCGCAGCAGTCGCGCCGTGTCGGCAAGGCCGAGCGCACCGCTCGCAGCCAATGCCGAATATTCTCCGAGCGAATGGCCGGCGACGAACTGCGCGTCGCGCCCCAAATCGACGCCGGCCTCCGCTTGCAGCACACGCATCGCCGCGAGCGAGACCGCCATCAGGGCCGGCTGCGCATTTTCCGTCAGCGTCAATGTTTCGATCGGACCTTCGAAGATGATGGTGCTGAGCTTGTCGCCGAGTGCGGCGTCGACTTCCTCGAAGACGGCGCGCGCCGGCGCGAAGCTCGCGGCCAGCGCCTTGCCCATCCCGACCGTCTGGCTGCCCTGCCCGGGAAATACGAAGGCGAGTGACATGATCCGCGCCAACCCTTATGCCGTCCGTTGAATTCGGGCCGAGAGACACCGCTGAACGCAGTCCTGTCAAGTTGTGAAACAGTTGGTAACCAACCGAAAAGACTCTGTGGACTAGGGTTGCACCGCACTATCGAAAGGTTGGCGTATGAGTGGCCTGGTAAGCGACGAAGACCTGGCGCGTGCCCGCACGGACGCGGCGTTTCGTCAGCGGTTGATGGCGGAAAGCCTCGATCGCCTGTTGGCGCTGCTTAACAGCATGCGCCGGGAAAGCGTTGAAAACCCCAACCGTGCTCGCCAGATCCGCGAGGGCGTCGCCCTCGCCGTCAAACTCGCCGACCGGCTGCAGCTTGAGGATAATTCAGGCCCGCGCGCGGCCTGATCGCGGCTTGCGCGCAATACTTGCCTTTTCCCGCCTAATCCGCATATAACCCCGGCGCTCCGTCGGTCCTGGCTGGGAGCTGAACGGACGGCCGTTTTTTTTCCCGAAACGAAAAGCGGCAGGGCCAGTTGGCCCGGCGTCCGGTGTTCCCGCCTTCTGAGCATTCGAGCCTTTCCCCGAAGGGCTCGAGGGGCTTTGCGCCGGGACTGGCGATGAACGAAACACAAGGGAAAGGCATTTCATGCCGCTATACGAACACGTCTATCTCGCGCGCCAGGATCTGAGCGCGCAGCAGGTCGAGGAACTGACGACCCAGCTCTCCGGCGTCATCACCCAGATGGGTGGCAAGATCGCCAAGACCGAATACTGGGGCGTCAAATCGCTCACCTATCGCATCCGCAAGAACCGCAAGGCGCACATGACGCTGCTCAATGTCGATGCGCCGCCGGCGGCGCTCGGCGAGATCGAGCGGCAGGAGCGCATCAACGAAGACGTGCTGCGCTACCTCACCATTCGCGTCGCGGCGCTCGAGGAAGGACCCTCGGCGATGATGCGCAAGTCGGACCGCGACGAACGCGGTGACCGCGGCGACCGTGGCGGGCGCGGCGGCTTTCGCGATCGTGATCGTCCGCGGCGCGACGATGCGCCGACTGACGATGCCGAGGTCCCGACGGTGGAGGAATAAACCATGGCATTCTCACCGCAAAGCGGCGCGCGCCGCCCATTTTTCCGCCGCCGCAAGACCTGTCCCTTCTCCGGCGCCAACGCACCGAAAATCGACTACAAGGACGTCAAGCTGTTGCAGCGTTACGTCTCGGAGCGCGGCAAGATCGTGCCGAGCCGCATCACCGCGGTGTCAGCCAAGAAGCAACGTGAACTCGCGCAGGCCATCAAGCGCTCGCGCTTTCTTGGATTGCTGCCTTACGTGATCAAGTAAACGCGTGCTTGATGCCGAAAAGCGGGAACCGGTTTTCGGTTAAGATCAAGCGGCACGGAAACTGAACGAGGCCTCCGGGGGCACCCCGCGGGCCGATGGTTGGGGCGGAACAATCCGTCTCTAACCGCTCGAACGGAGCGGGACAGCTCGTGATGATGCAAATCGGATTGATCGGGATTGGGGCCGGCGCTGCGGCAGCTTTGCTGTTCGCTTCGGTCGCTTCGGGCACGTGGCTGTCGATCCCCCTCTTCTACCTCGCCCCCCTGCCGATCCTGATTGCCGCGCTCGGCTGGAGCCACTGGGCGGCGCTGATCGCGGCCTTTGTCGGCGCGCTCGGGCTGGCAGCGGTGTTCGGCGCAGTGTTCTTCTTTTCGTTCCTCGCCGGCACCGGCGCCCCTGCCTGGTGGCTTGGCTATCTCGCCATGCTCGCCCGGCCGATGGCCGACGGCGCGGCTGGCAGCAATAGAACGCTCGAATGGTACCCGCCCGGCCGGCTGGTGGCGTGGGCGGCCGTTCTTGCAGCACTGATGGTCACGCTGGCGATCCCCAACTTCGGCACTGACGCGGAGACGTTCCGCGCCGGCTTGCACGACGCCTTGATGAGCGTGCTGCGCTCGGAGACCGGCCTCAGCGCCGACAGTCCGGCCACGCTGCCCGGCGTGAAAAATATCGACCGGCTGGTCAACTTCCTCGTCGTTGCCGTGCCGCCAGCGGCGGCGGTGGTGGCGACCATCACCAGTCTAGTCAACCTGTGGCTCGCCGGCCGCGTCGTGAAGTTCTCCGGATTGCTCAAGCGGCCGTGGCCGCAGCTTTCCGCCATGGTCTTTCCAAAGCCGATCGCGGCGCTGCTGGCCGCTGCTGTCGTCCTCTGCGCCGCCGGTGGGCTGATCAGCGTCGTCGCCGGCGTACTCACGGCGAGCCTGCTCATCGCCTACGCCGTGCTCGGCCTCGCGGTTCTGCACGCGATCACGCAAGACATCAACAGCCGCACCTTCCTGCTCGGCGGCGTCTATGCCGCGATCATCGTCTTCGGCTGGCCGGTGCTGGCGCTGTGCCTGCTCGGCCTTGTCGAAACTGCCTTCGACCTGCGCGCGCGCGTGGCGCGGCGACGGCGGCCCACAGCGCGCACCTGACATGGAAAACTCACCGATCAACCGCAATCAAATGATGGAGAAACGACAATGGATGTGATCCTGCTCGAGCGTATCGGCAAGCTCGGCCAAATGGGCGACGTGGTGCGCGTCAAGGACGGCTTCGCCCGCAATTTCCTGCTGCCGCGCGGCAAGGCGCTGCGGGCCACCGCCGACAACAAGTCCCGTTTCGAAGCGATGAAGGCCGAGTTACAGGCGCGCAATCTCGAGCTCAAGAGCGGTGCCGAGAAACTCGCCACCAAGCTCGACGGCAAGACGGTCACCGTGCTCCGCCAGGCCTCCGAAAGCGGCCAGCTTTACGGCTCGGTCTCGACCCGCGACATCGCCGCCCTGCTCAACAGCGATGATGCCGAGGTCAACCGCTCGCACGTAGTGCTCAATGCGCCGATCAAGGCCATCGGCCAATACAAGGTGCCGCTGTCGCTGCATCCCGACGTGGAGACGACCGTCATTGTCATCGTTGCGCGCAGCGCCGACGAAGCCGAACGCATTGCCCGCGGCGAAGACGTAACCGTGCAGCGTGGCGAGGCCGAGGAGGAAGCGGCTGCGGCCGCGGCGGCGGCGGAAGAGCTGTTCGAGCCGGAAGCCCGGGCCATGCGCGCGCAAGAGGGCGAGACGGTCGAGGAACCGGCGCCGGAAGCCAAGCCGGCCAAGACGTCGAAGAAGAAGGATGAGGCCTGAGACTTGCCGGGCTAGTCGGACTTCTTCTGCGGCTTCTCATCCTTGGCCGCCGGCTCGGGCGCGTCCGTTTTCGCGTCGGACGGCTTGGACTCGGGGGACTTTGGCTCAGAGGGCTTGGATTCGGCCGCTTTCGGCTCGCTGGCCTTGGCCTCATCCGGCTTCACTTCGCCGGACTTTGCCTCTCCTGCCTTGGGCTCGGTGGATTTCGGCGCCTCGGATTTGATCTCGCCGGACTTGGCCTCACCCGGCTTGGTCTCGCCCGGCTTGCCCTTTTCCCCACCTTTGGCGGTACGCTTGCCGTCCTGGCGTTTGGACGGCGCCGCGGGCCCCTTGTCGACTGATTGCAGATAGTCGGCGATCGCCGCCGCCGCCTCGCGGCTCGCGGTATAATGCTCGCGCAGGAAGGCGGTGAGGCCGAAAATGCTCCCACCCCTGCTCAGGCCTTGCGGCGTCTTGTGGCAAATGGCGCAATCCGAAGCGTAGAGCTGCGCCGGGGTCTTGCCGGCGTCGAAATTTTCCTGCGCCCGCGCCGGCATGACGCCGAGGGCGGCCAAAAGCGCGCCGGCGACCACGGTGCCGCGACTAAAAGAATTCATTGCTCCTCAACCTCTTGCCTTTGCGCCCACCTGCCGCCCACGATTCGGGAGTTAGCTACCGCATTTTCGCGACATTGTGACCCCGATCCAAACCGCGCACCGTGCGTTGACCTGGCAGAACCACTCGGCATTGCTCGGCTACGGGATTTTTGATTAAATACCTAAGTCCGAATGCCCCAAGGCGAAAGTAAATGAGTTGTGGGGGTGGCCCATGGACCGGTTGCTTCGATTTTTGCTCAAGACCTTCGTCCGCCGGGGGACATTTCGGGTCACGACCTCGCGCGGCACGAGCTTTACCTTCGGCGACGGCACCGGCAAGCCGGTGGCCGTGCGCTTTGCCACCCGCGGCGCCGAATGGGGCATTCTTCTCGATCCCGAGCTGAAGTTCGGCGAAGCCTACATGGATGGGACGTTCGTGGTCGAGCAGGGTTCGATCGCCGACGTGCTCGCCATCGCCTTGGGTCAGCATTCCGACATCCCCTATTGGGCACGGCCGCAATGGCTGTTGCGCTATCTTTACCGCCGGCTGCAGCAGTTCAATCCGCGCCGCCGGGCCCGCCAAAACGTCTCCCATCATTACGATCTCGACGGCAGGCTCTATTCGCTGTTCCTCGATGCCGATCGCCAATATAGCTGCGCCTATTTCGAAAACCCCGACCAATCGCTCGATGACGCCCAGCTCGCCAAGAAACGTCACCTCGCCGCCAAGGTGCTGTTGGAGCCCGGCAAGAGCGTGCTCGACATCGGCTGCGGTTGGGGCGGGCTCGGCCTCTACCTCGCGGAGGTAGCCGGCGCCGGCGTAACCGGGGTCACCCTGTCGCGGGAGCAGCACGCGGCCGCCAACGAGCGGGCGGCGGAAAAGGGCTTGGCCGACAAGGCCCGGTTCGAACTGAGGGATTATCGCGACGTCGAAGGGCCGTTCGACCGCATCGTGTCGGTCGGCATGTTCGAGCATGTCGGCGTCAATCATTACGAGACTTTCTTCCGCAAGAGCGCGCAATTGCTCGCCGACGACGGCGTCATGCTGCTGCATTCGATCGGCCGCTCGGAAGGGCCGAACGTCACCAATCCGTGGATCGCAAAATACATCTTCCCCGGCGGCTATATCCCGTCCTTGTCGGAAGTGCTGCCGCGGATCGAGAACTCCGGCCTGCTGGTCACCGATATCGAGATCCTGCGCCTGCATTACGCCGAAACCTTGCGCCATTGGCGCGAACGTTTCCTCGCCCATCGCGAGGAGGTCGAACGCATCTACGATCAGCGCTTCGTGCGCATGTGGGAATTCTACCTCGCCGCCTCGGAAATGTCGTTCCGCGAGCAGAACATGATGGTATTCCAGATCCAGTTGGCCAAGCGGCAAGGCGTGGTGCCGATGACGCGGACCTATATCGGCCGCGACGAACAACGCCTGCAATCGGCGGAAGGCAAGACGCATCCCCCGCTGCGCCTTGCCGGCGAGTAGAAAAGCGCCGCGCGAACGCGACCTGCGTCAAGAAAAAACCGGAGTGTCCACCGCTGAATCGGGCGATGTGACTCAGTGTGGATTGCGTGTGCAAGCACTTCGCCGGCGATGCCGCCACGAAAGCGCGTGCTATGCCACAATTCCCGGGTAAGCACGACAATCCATGGCACTCGCTGATTCGACCGCCCGCAAGCAGGCCGCAGAGCCTGCCCCGCTCTAC
>Ga0335083_10003838_pt1 | contig 19329 bp, 14 predicted proteins | sample Lox_Sample_42_FD_206716 | JGI IMG/M metagenome (GOLD analysis project Ga0335083, IMG submission 206716) | Soil microbial communities from Loxahatchee National Wildlife Refuge, Florida, United States - Lox_Sample_4.2 | ecosystem: Environmental > Terrestrial > Soil > Wetlands | place: USA...
CGTGATCGGCTGATTGCTGGCATCGATCAGCAGCGCATCACCGCTGTCGTCGAGCGCCTGCCCGCCGATGGCCACGCTGCCGTTGCCCGTGGCCTGCGCACCTGCGCCATATGCGGAAGCCTGCAGGCTGGCGACAGCGCCATAGCCGCCAGCGGTCGCGTAGTCGCCCGAGGTGTTCGCGCCGCTGCCGATGGCGGTGGCACCGACGCCGAATGCGTTTGCGTTGCTGCCTATGGCGGTGCTGTTCTGGTCGTAGGCTACGGCCTGGTAACCGACGGCGGTGCTTTCATCGGCATTGGCCAGGCTGTTGGCGCCCAACGCACTGCTGCGCGCGCCGAACGCCGCGCTGTCTGCACCGACGGCGGCGCTACGTTCTGCATCGGCGTAGGCGTTGGCGCCCTGCGCGACGCTCCATAATCCGTTGGCGTAGGCATGCCAGCCAAATGCCGCGGCGTATTCGTTCGCATAGGCGGCGTGGCCTGCTGCGGTGCCGCCATCGGCCCCGGTCGGGTCGATCCACGTCTCCGGACCGCTGCTGGCGGTGATTTCCGCGGCGTGCGCCGAGACCATGCCCAGCGCCAGCATCACGCCGGCTGCCGTGGCGCGGCGACGGCGTCGCGAAGTCGCGCCCTTGCCGTCCGCCTGCGCCAGTTCGCTGGCTACCACCAGCATGCCCAGCGACTCCGGACCGCTGCTGGCGGTGATTTCCGCGGCGTGCGCCGAGACCATGCCCAGCGCCAGCATCACGCCGGCTGCCGTGGCGCGGCGACGGCGTCGCGAAGTCGCGCCCTTGCCGTCCGCCTGCGCCAGTTCGCTGGCTACCACCAGCATGCCCAGCGACTTGCTCCATACCTTGCTGTAGATCTTGTTCACTGACTTCTCCCCAAAAGTGATGCCTGCATTCGCGGATTGGCGCGCTGCGCTGGCGGCGATGGCCGCACGTTGCAAGCGGCGCGCAGCGGGACCGGTGCATGCGGTTCCCGTTGCGCGCCCCTTGCACATGCATGGCGGGCGAAACGCCGCGTTGCGCCGGCAAACGTTGCGATCGCCGGCGCACGCGGTTTTGCCCACGCTCGTCAGGGCGCGGTGTAGTTGCCCTGCACGCTCACGCCCGAGTACGCCTTCACGCCCACCACCTTCAGGTAGTAGGTGCCGGCCACGGGACGCGCCACCGTCACCGACTCGCTGTTGCCCGTGTGCACGGACTGCGCGTCGTAGCTGGTGGTGGTGGGCACGTCGCCCGCCTTGACGTACAGCGAGACGTCACCCGTGCCGCCAAACGTGCGCAGCACCAGTGCGCGCGCACCCGCCGGCACGTCGAGCTTGTAGACGACTTCGCCGCCCGCCGTGCCGGTCTGGCCGCCAAGCGCCACGCCGTTCTGCAACGCGATCGCCGTCGGACCACCGGGATTGCCGCCGCCCGAGCCCCAGGCGTCGTACTGCTTCTGCAGTTCGGTGTCGGCAAGGCACGCGTTGAGGCTGGAGGCCTGGCCGCTGGTGATGAGGCCGGACGAGGCGAGATCCGCCGCATAGGCAAGCGCAGCCGTGCGGTAATCCGCGAGGCTGGCAGCCGCCGCAGACTGCACCTTGAGGTTGGAGATGACGTTGGCGCCGATCACCGAACCGCCCTGCACCCAGGTCGGGATGCCCGTATCGCAGGTGAGCAGCTTCTGCGTGCCGGCGTTGAGCTTCCAGCCTTCATCCTTGAGCAGCGCGGGCGTAAGGTCGAGATCGATCTGGCCCACGAGATCCGGATTGATCGCGTACTCCATGATCGCGTTCGGCACGAGGCGCGTGTCGTAATGCGAGAACGATGAGCCCTGGGCGAGCACGGTGGGCGCATACAGCAGCACGTTGCCGCCGGCATCGCCGCCCGCAAGACGACCCTGCGGATCGGGCGTGAACGCCACGGCGAGACCCGCGAGATTGGCCTTGAACGTATCGCCGACGACCTGCGTCACCGCGATGGTGGGGATGGCGATGCTGGCGTCGTCGCCGGACGGCGAGATCGCACCGGCCTGGTTGTTGGCGATGATCACCGCCGTGGCACCGGCCACCTGTGCGTTCTTCACCTTGATGGCGAAGGCACACGTGCCGCGATCGATCAGCGCGATCTTGCCGCTGACGCTGGCGTCCACCGTGCCGCACGCTTCCGGCGATGCCGGGCGCACCACGCTGCCGGCGAAATTGGCCGGCGTCGGCGAGGCGCCGAACGAGGCCGCGTTGTAGTCGTAGGTGCCGGCAATGGCGACCGGTGTGGTGACATTGAAGGTGATCAGCGCCGTCAACGCGAGCGGCGCTTCCGTCTTCACCTGCGTACCGGTGAATACCAGGTGGGTGTCATTGAGTGCGGCGGTCTTGCGCTCCGCATCCGTCATCGCCGTCCACGCTTTGCCGGTGGCGTTGTCCTTGACGAAGGTGGAGTAGATGTCCGGCGTGTTGTTGAACTGCTGGCCGGTGGCGAGCGAGTTGAAGCCCGAGAAGCCCAGGCCGTGGGCCATTTCGTGCAGCACCACGTTGAGGAAATTGATCTGCCCCGACGGCGTCTTGCCATCCAGGCCGAAGTACCAGCCCGAGGTTTCCAGGCAACCGGTGCTGCCCAGCTTGCTGTTGAAGCGGCTGACGATGTCGGGCGAGTCCGGCGGAAGATCGTTTTCCACGCCTGCATCGGTGCCACCCAGCGCATCGGTGAGCGCGGAGTGGTACCACACGTTCGGCACGGCACCGGCCGGCGCGGGTGCATTGAACGAGAACACGTAGTTGGTGCCCGACGAACCCAGCACGCCCGACGTGGCATCGCAGCTGAGCGGCGTGAACGTCGCGGTGTTGATCACCGGCACGTTGCTCTGCAGCACCGAGCCCCAGATGTCCGCCGCGAACTGGAACACGATCAGCGCCTGCGCGCCACGCGTGGTGCCGGGGTTGCCGCCGACCGGCGTGGCCGGCGCGTGGTCGTCCAGGCCCTGGTTGGTGCCCACGTCCAGGTTCACGATGCGGATTTCGCCCGCGTGTGCCGCGGTGGCCGCTGCACTGGTGATGCCCAGCACGAGCAGAGCCTTGAAGAGTTTGCTGCGCATCATTCGGACACCTCCTGCGCCTTGGCCTGCGGCTCATCGCCCTGGTGATGGATCGCGATCGAACCGTCGGCCTGGCGCTCGGCCACCAGTCCGCTGATCAGGCTTTCCGGCACCTGCATGACGGCGCTGTAGCGTCCGGTGCTGGAGCGCTTGAGCGTGCGCGCGGCATCGGCCGTGGTAAGCGGACGCTGGCCGACTTGCAGGTTCGGCGTGGTGGCCTGCTTGAGCAGGGCCGCCGACAGTGCAGCGCGCTGCGCGTCGGTGGGCGCCACGAGGCGACCGGTGGACGGATCCACCGCTACCTGCACGCCCTGCACGGCCACGGTGGCCTGTGCCGGTTCGGACGTCTGTTCGCTCGCCGATACCGGCATGGCTCCGGCCAGGCACAGGCCTGCCATCAGCAAGCCGCTGGGCGGCAGCATGGTTTTCTTTCGCATGGAACTCCTCCCTTGAAGGACGCGGAGCCGATCAACGACTCCGCCATCGCCGGGCGGAACTACCCCAATCCGCCCGACTCGTTGACCGGGCAACAGATCGCCGCAAGACGGCTCCGAAGAGGTCCTGGACAAATGCCGTCCGGCACACCGACGCGTCCACGCAAGGCGTAGGCCTGCGCGTGCGCATCACGTTGGAGCGCGCATCACCCGTGCGGGCGCATGCGCGTTGGCGAGCGGTTTATTGGTCGGGCATGAACAGCGGTGCCTGCGGACGCCATGCACTCGAAGGGCACGGAACGCCGAGGTACGCGACAAGGAACGGCGCCCTGGTGGGCGCGAAAGCTGTGCGACGCATGGAACTCCCCTTTCCGCCTTACCGACCTTGCGGTCGTTGCGCACATCCACGGACCCCTTTCCATGTTGCGATGCGCGTCCGTCACTGCCTCGACGCGAACGCCGAGGCGACCGACACTAGCAGCGATTTCTTACGATCGTCAACAAGCTTTTACGATGCACGTCACACTGATGCGCAAGTTCTTGTTGTAAGTGGCGCACGGTGCTCTCCCTGCATGTGCCGGCTCTGGGACAATCACGTTTTTCACCCACGCGGCACGCACATGCAGTTGATCGATATCGGCGCCAATCTCACCCACGAATCGTTCCGCCACGATTTCGATGACGTGCTTCAACGTGCGCATGCGCATGGTGTGGTGCAGCTGATCGTCACTGGTGCCTCGCGTGATGGCAGCGCGCACGCACTGGCACTCGCACAGGCGCATCCCGGCGTGCTGTACGCAACGGCCGGCGTGCATCCGCATCACGCGGTCGATTACGACGACGCCACCGATGCGTTGCTGCGCGAACTGGCCACGCATGCGGAAGTGCGCGCGGTGGGCGAGACGGGACTGGATTACAACCGCAACTACTCGCCGCGTGACGTGCAGCTTGAGGTGTTCGAGCGGCAGCTGCGGATCGCCGTCGACGCGCAGAAGCCGCTGTTCCTGCACCAGCGCGATGCACACCATGATTTCATCGTGCTGCTGCGTCGCTATCGCGACAAGATTCCTGGCGTCGTCGTGCATTGCTTCACCGATACCGGAGAAGCGCTGCGCGACTATCTCGCGCTCGACTGCCACATCGGCATCACCGGCTGGATCTGCGACGAGCGCCGCGGCACGCACCTGCGCGAACTGGTGAAGGAGATTCCGGCCAACCGCCTGATGATCGAGACCGACGCACCCTACCTGCTGCCACGCACCGTGCGCCCGCAACCTTCCCACAGGCGCAACGAGCCGATGTACCTGCGGCACATTTGCGAGGAGATAGCGCGCGACCGCGGCGAACCGGTGGACGTGACGGCGGCGAACAGCAGGGCGACGGCGGCGGCATTTTTCGGCATCGACTAAGCGTCGGCGTTCCCTTTGTAGGAGCGCACCCAGTGCGCGATCACGACACCGCTTCAATCGGCAACCGCGCGTTTCTGTGGGAGCGCACCCTGTGCGCGACGGGCTGTCCAGTATCGCCACGATGGCCGCGAGATGGATGGCGGGGAACACCGCGACTCTGCGATCGCGCACCGGGTGCGCTCCTGCAAATCAGTGAGAGGTCTTACCCGAGTACGCGCGTTTCTCCTGGCGCCAATCCATCCAGCGCATACGGCCCGATCCGCTCTCGGATCAGCCGCAGCGTGGGAAAACCCACCGAGGCCGTCATGCGGCGCACCTGGCGATTGCGGCCTTCGCTCAGCGTGAGGCGAAGCCAGCTGGTGGGAATGAGCTTGCGAAAGCGCACGGGAGGATCGCGCGGCCACAGCCAGTCTGGTTCTTCGGCATGTTCGGCGCCGGCCGGCAGGGTTGGCCCGTCATTCAGCACCACGCCGCGACGCAGCGTGGCAAGGGCCTCGTCAGTGACCTGTCCATCGACCTGCACGAGGTAGGTCTTGGGCTGCTTATGGCGCGGGTCGGTGAGGCGATGCGCAAGCTGACCATCGTCGGTCAGCAGCAGCAGGCCTTCGCTGTCGTGATCGAGACGGCCAGCCGGATAGACGTCCTTCTGGCGCACGAACTCCGCCAGCGTGCGGCGTCCATCCGCATCGCTGAACTGGCAAAGCACGCCATAGGGTTTGTTGAGCGCGAGCAGCATGCAACGTGCGCCCGCGCGCTGGTCGCGCGCGGGCCTGGCGGTTACGGCGCGCCGCCGGCGGCGGGCGCGGCAGGCTTCACGAAGCGCAGCGTCATGCGGTCGGATTCGCCGATGGCGAGGTACTTCTGGCGGTCCTGTTCGCCCAGCGTGAGCGTCGGCGGCAGCGTCCAGACGCCCTTGGGGTAATCCTTGGTGTCCTTCGGATTGGCATTGATCTCGCTCTGATCCTCGAGCTTGAAACCCGCATCGGTGGCCAGTTTGGTCACGTAGCTGGTAGGCAGGTAGCCGCTGTCCTTCACCGACTCGAGGCTGGCGTTGTCCGGGGCGCGATGGTCGACCACGCCAAGCACGCCGCCCGGGCGCAGGGCGGCGAAGAACGCCTTGAACATCTGCGGCGCGGTATCGGCTTCCACCCAGTTGTGCACGTTGCGGAAAGTAAGCACGAGATCTGCCGAACCCGGTGCGCCGAACGCAGGCGCCTTGGGATCGAACTCCAGGACCTGCGCCTTGCCATAGTGCGCCGCATCGGCGACGAACTTGGCCTTCAGGCCCGACTTGTCCTGACTGGCCTCACCCTCGCCCGAGGGCTTGGCGATGGCCGCGATGTAATGGCCGTTGTCATGCAGCAGCGGCGCAAGAATCTCCGTGTACCAGCCGCCGCCCGGGGTGATCTCCACCACGGTGAGGTCCGGGCGAATGCCGAAGAACTGCAAGGTGGCCTTGGGATGACGGTAGACGTCACGCGCCTTGTGCTCCGGCGAGCGCCAGCTGCCGGCCAGCACCTGGTCGAGCTGCGACGCCGTGAAGTCGCTGGCCGTGGTGGGCGGCACCAGCTGGCCTCCCGGCTGATCCTGGGGCGCCGCGTTGGCCGGCGCGGAATGTCCACTGCAAGAGGCCAGCAGCACAGCTGCCAGCCCGAGGATGACACGGCTTTTCATCGATTACCCCTAAAAGACGAACATCAAGACGGCATGCAAAGCATAGTGGTTCCAGCTTGCCGGCCACTACGTATACAAATGGTGGATGGACGGCGAACGGCACCGTCCACATGGAGTAGGGCAGCACTGATCAAGTATCGCCGCCGTCATGATGACTGGAAGGGCCGCCGAGTGTGTCGTGCGGCGCAGGGAAGACTGGCCGTCTTGCCATGCCGTGCGGCGCAGCCGGCGGCCCTTCCAGACATCACCCCATCCTTTGAAATTCAACACGTGGGGCCAACCCTGTCTGTACGCATGCCTTCGGTCCGCTGGCTCGACAGACGGCCAGTCTGCCTTCGCCAACGGCCCTGTGTCCTGCGAACAGACAGGGTTGGTGACGACGGCGATACTTGATCAGTGTTGCCCTAGGCAACCATGGAAAGCGTGAGTTCCGCTTTCGCGCGCAGCGGTTGCACGCTAGCCGCAGCATGGATGCGTTCCGCTCAGTAGTGGATCACCGAGCGGATCACCTTGCCTTCGTGCATCAGATCGAAGGCCTCGTTGATGCCTTCCAGCGGCAGCACCCTGGTGATCATCTCGTCGATCTTGATCTCGCCGGCCATGTAACGGTCTACGTAACCCGGCAGCTGCGAGCGGCCCTTGACGCCGCCGAACGCCGAACCGCGCCATACGCGGCCGGTCACCAGTTGGAACGGACGCGTGCTGATTTCCTGCCCGGCGCCGGCCACGCCGATGATGATCGACTCGCCCCAGCCCTTGTGGCAGCACTCCAGCGCGGAGCGCATCACGTTGACGTTGCCGATGCACTCGAACGAATAATCTACGCCGCCGTCGGTGAGATCGACGATGACCTGCTGGATCGGCGTGCCGGGATGATCCTTCGGGTTGATGCAGTCGGTGGCGCCAAGCGCGCGCGCCATCTCGAACTTGTCCGGGTTGGTGTCGATCACGACGATGCGCCCGGCCTTCGCCATCACGGCGCCCTGCACCACCGACAGGCCGATGCCGCCGAGGCCGAACACGGCCACGCTTGCGCCCGGCTCGACCTTCGCGGTGTTGAGTACCGCGCCGATGCCGGTGGTAATGCCGCAACCGAGCAGGCACACCTTCTCCAGCGGCGCCGCCTTGTTGATCTTCGCCAGCGAGATTTCCGGCAGCACGGTGTATTCGCTGAACGTGCTGGTGCCCATGTAGTGCAGCAGCGGCTTGCCATTGAGCGAGAAGCGGGAGGTGCCGTCGGGCATCACGCCCTTGCCCTGCGTGAGGCGGATCTTCTGGCAGAGGTTGGTCTTGCCGGAGAGGCAGAACTTGCACTCGCCGCATTCGGGCGTGTACAGCGGAATCACGTGATCACCAACCTTCAGCGAGGTGACGCCTTCGCCCACTTCCTCCACGATGCCGCCGCCCTCGTGACCGAGAATGACCGGGAACTGGCCTTCCGGATCGGCGCCGGAAAGCGTGAACGCGTCGGTGTGGCACACACCCGTCGCCACGATGCGCACCAGCACTTCGCCCGCTTTCGGGCCGGCCACGTCGACCTGTTCGATGGAAAGTGGCTTGCCTGCTTCCCAGGCAACGGCGGCGCGTGACTTCATGGCGTGCTCCTAACGGCAATGGCTGATGCAGACGCCAATGATGACCCCTGCGCACACTTTTTTGTAGGAGCGCACCCAGTGCGCGATAGGCACGGCAACGATGAGCGACGCACGGCGAAGACGCACGCTGCGTATCGTTGCCTGCGGGCCGGTCGCCCGCATTCGCATGCCATACCCACGCTTTGCCGCCCTTCCCGGCGGCAACCATCGCGCACTGGGTGCGCTCCTACATGCAGTTATGCGTCGCCATTGGTGGCAGAGGACATCGTTGCCTGCGGGCCGGTCGCCCGCATTCGCATGCCATACCCACGTTTTGCCGCGCTTCCCGGCGGCAACCATCGCGCACTGGGTGCGCTCCTACATACAGTTATGCGTTGCCATTGGTGGCAGAGGACATCGCCTCTGAATATTTGTCCGCTTCGCACAACAGCCAGTCGCGAAAGATGCGAAGGCCTGCGTGATCGCGTGCATGCTCGGGATACACGAGGAAATAGGCTTCGGGAATCTGCTGGTAACGCTTGCCCAGCACCTTGAGCAGCCCGGCTTCGACCAACGGTCGCGCCATCACCATGCGGCCCAGCGCCACGCCCATGCCTTCCAGCGCGCCGCGCTGCAAGGCATCGGTGTTGTCGAAATGCGCCACGTAGCGAGCAGGCGGCTGGCTGCCGGACGCAGCGAACCAGTCCTGCCAGCGACCACCGGGGTCGCCAAGCAGCGGCCATTGGCTCAGGTCATTCGGATCGGCGCCCTCCATGCGTTCCAGCAAGGCGGGCGACGCGATGGGCGCAATCCACTCGCCGAACAGTCGTTCGGTGACGAGACCGGGCCAGGGACCGCGTCCATAACGCATGGCGGCATCGACCGGATCGCGCTCGAAATTGACCAGCTCGACGCTCGATTGCAGATTGAGCTCCAGCTCCGGATGCGCCGACACCAGCCGCGCCAGCCGGGGCACCAGCCAGCTCGACATCACGCCGGGAATGGCGCTGAACGTCAGCGCGTTCTCGCGGCGGCAACGAAAGCCGGCCATGGCGCGGTCGATGCCTTCGAAGTGATGGCTCACTGCTTCCATCAGGCGCCGCCCCTCGGCGGTAAGCTGCACGCCGCGCGGGCCCCGTTCGAACAGGCGACGTTCCAGTCGCTGCTCCAGCTGTCGCACCTGGTGGCTGAGCGCGCTGACGGTGAGGTTGGCCTGCTCGGCGGCGCGGGAAAGATTACCCAGACGTGCGACCTGCACGAACTGTTGAAGGAGGTCCAGCGAGACACGGGCCATCTGAAATTCCTTTCAAGGCTGGCTTGCGAATATATCGCTTTTGCAACAGATGCGAGGCACCTATCTTGAGCGCCCTACCAAACGACAGGAGGATGTCATGAGCTCGCTCTGGACCAATCTGTTGTTCCTGCACGGACATATTGCCGACCTGGAGCTTGCCCGCCGGCTGGCCGATATCAGCCCGCCTTCGCTTCCTTCCGGCAAGCGGACGGGAAGCGAGACGGTGCTTCCGGGCTCCCCGCCCCAAACCAACGCACTTGCGCTGGGACAGGCCTTGGTCAACGTCATTCAAAGCAGACAGCCCCAACCGGCGGCGCCGGGGACGGCGCCGCGCAATCCCCTCAAAGGCTGGCGGATGGTAACTGCACGTTGACGGGCGCACCCAGGTCTTCCGAGGAATGCCCCTCGACCACGCTGTACTGGCCACCGCGTATCACCCAGGCATGCCTGCCCGGATCGAAATCGGCGAGCAGGCGACGTTCCAGCGGAATGCTGAGCTCGCGCTGCTCGCCCGGCTTGAGGAACACCTTGGAGTAACCGGCAAGGCGCCGGGCCTTTGCACCCGGCACCTGCACGTAGACCTGCGCCACTTCGGCACCAGCGCGTGCGCCGGTGTTGCGCACGGTGACGGTGGCCTGCACGTTTCCGTTGTCACTGGACACCTTCAACGCGCCATGCTCGAACGTGGTGTAGGAGAGGCCGTAGCCGAACGGAAACAGCGGCTTGATGCCACGCGACTGGAACCAGCGGTAGCCCACGTCGGCGCCGTCGATGTTGTAGTCGACCGACTCCGGCGGCGTACCGCCCATCGTGGCGGGAAGCTCGGGGCGCGGCAGCTGTGACACATCGCGCGGCCAGCTGATCGGCAGACGACCCGACGGGTTGACCTTGCCCGACAACAGATTGGCGATCGCGTTGCCGCCATCGCCGCCGGGATACCAGGTTTCCAGCACGGCGCCGACCTGCTCCAGCCACGGCAGCGCTACCGGGCCGTTGTTTTCCAGCACCACCACGGTGCGGGGATTAGCCTTGGCGACCGCCTCCACCAGCGCGTCTTGCCCGTCGGGCAGCGCGAGATCCGCAGCGTCCACCGATTCGGCCGCCCACTTCTGCACGAACACTACGGCCACCTGCGATTTGGCGGCGAGCGCGGCGGCGGCCGCGACATCATTGCCGTCGGCGTACTGCACGTTGGCTTTCGGCGCCACCGTGCGGATGCCCTTGAGTGGCGGATACGGGTGATACATCACCGGGCCCGGCCAGGTGGTGGGTGCCAGTCCAGGCACGGCGTTGCCGCCCATCGCCGTCACCAGCGAGGAACCGCCGCCGGCAAGCACGCCCTTGTCGGCATGCGCGCCGATCACGGCAACGGATTGGAGCCTGGAAATATCCAGCGGCAGCAGATTGTCCTGGTTGCGCAACAACACCGCGCCGGCTTCCAGTGTTTCGCGTGCCACCGCCAGGTTCGCCTTGCTGTCGATCGGCGCCTTCTTCGCAGGATGCTCGAACAGGCCTGCGGCAAACGCGCTGCGCAGGATGCGCTGCACCATGTCATCGATGCGCGCCTGCTTCACTTCGCCCTTGGCCAGCGCCCGGCGCAGCGGCGCATCGAAATACACTTCCTTGTCGAAGATTTCGCCCGCCGACTCCTGGTCGAGGCCGGCATTCACGGCCTTGGCCGCGCTGTGCACGCCGCCCCAGTCGGACATCACAAAGCCCGGATAAGCCCAGTCGCGCTTGAGCACCTGATTCATCAGGTAGTCGTTCTCACACGCCCAGTCGCCGTTGACCTTGTTGTACGAACACATCACCGAACCGGGCTTGCCGCGCTCGATGGCGATCTCGAACGCGAGCAGGTCCGACTCGCGCATGGCCTTTTCGCTGATCTGCGAGCTGATGGTGTTGCGGCCGGTTTCCTGATCGTTGAGCGCGTAGTGCTTGATGGTGGACACCACGTGCTGGCTTTCGATGCCGCGGATGGTCTCGGCCACGATAGTGCCGGCCAGCAGCGGATCTTCACCCGCGTACTCGAAGTTGCGCCCGTTGCGCGGCTCGCGCATCAAGTTGATGCCGCCCGCCAGCAGGATGTTGAAGCCCTTGTTGTGCGCTTCATTGCCGATCATCGCGCCGCCGCGGAAAGCGACCTTCGGATCCCAGCTCGCCGCGGTGACGGGACCGGCGGGCAACGGCGTGGCGCTGTCACCCGGACGCATGCGCGTGGAACTGGCCACGCCCAGGCCCGCGTCACTTTCCGTCAGCGCGGGAATGCCCAGGCGATCAATTGGCGGCACGTAACCGGCGGAGGCCTGCGCGCCCTTCGGGAACGGCTTGTTGGCAGGACGATCGGGGCCCGCGTAGTAGCTGCGGAGCAACTGGAATTTTTCATCCAGCGTCAATTGCGACACCAGCAGTTTGGCGCGTGCATCCGGCGACAGCGCGGCATCGCTCCACGGACGATTCGCAGGTTGTTGCTGCGCAACCGCCGCGCCCATCCACGTACACAAGCCCATCACGATCGCGCACCGCAGTGCATTCGCAGCCTTGCCCTTCATCCGCATTCCTCCGCTGTTGGCGTTGCCGCGCTCGCCTCGGCATCACGCGGGCGACGCGTATACTCGGGTGTCTCGAATGCCCGAGTATGCACGAAGCACGCCCTCTCTTCATCGAACGCGGAGCACATCCATGTCATTTCGCCCCCTTGGCCGCTCGCCGCTTTCCGTCGCACCACTCGCCTTTGGCGGCAATGTGTTTGGCTGGAGCGTGGACGAGCAGCGCTCGTTCGAACTGCTCGATGCATTCGTCGACGCGGGTTTCAACCTCATCGATACGGCGGACGTCTATTCGGCGTGGGTGCCCGGCAATCGCGGTGGCGAATCGGAAACCATCATCGGCAAATGGCTCAAGCGCAGCGGCAAGCGCGACAAGGTGGTGATCGCCACCAAGGTGGCCAAATGGACGGAGCACCGAGGGCTGTCGCCAGTGAACATCCACCAGGCGGTGGAAGGGTCGCTCAAGCGCCTGCAGACCGATTACATCGACCTCTACCAGGCGCATGAAGACGACGCGAGCGTTCCGCTGCACGAAACACTGGGTGCGTTCGCCACGCTGATCGAGCAGGGCAAGGTGCGCGTGATCGGCGCGTCCAACTACGGCGCCGAGCGCTTCGGCGAAGCGCTGGCCGTCGCCGCGGAACAGGGATTGCCGCGCTACGAAACGCTGCAGCCGGAATACAACCTGATGAGCCGCAAAGGCTACGAGAAAGACCTCGAACCCCTGGTCACCTCGCAGCACATTGGTGTGATCAACTACTACGCGCTGGCCAGCGGCTTCCTCAGCGGCAAGTACCGCAATGAGGACGATCTTGCGAAGAGCGCGGCGCGTGGCGGCTCGGTGCGCAAGTACCTCAACGGCCACGGCCTCGGCGTGCTGGCCGCGCTGGACAAGGTGGCCGGCGACCACGGTGCAACACCGGCGCAGGTAGCGTTGGCGTGGCTGATTGCACGGCCCAGCGTCACGGCACCCATTGCCAGCGCCACAAGCATTCCGCAACTCAAGGAACTGGTTGGTGCGGTGGAGCTGCAGTTGAGCCGGGATGAGATGGCGTTGCTGGATCAGGCGAGCGCGTGAGTGATGGATGGTGGCGGCCGGGATCGCGCACTGGGTGCGCTCCTGCAAGAGCGCGTCACCGTTCCGACGGGTTGCATCGGCTGACGAGCGTTGCTGCAGGAGCGCACCCAGTGCGCGATGGCCAACCTCACGGTTGCGCCGGCGCCGCGGCCTCCGTATCACTGCCGTCGGGGGCCTCGACCTGGTAGCCCTTCGCCTTGAGCCGGGCGATCAGGCCTTTCGGTGACAACACGTCCTCCATCGGCAACATGGCGAAGGTTTGCGCGTTGGCGTTGAGTGCCTGTTCGGCCGCATCCATCCACATGCCTTCGGCCTTCTGCTTCACGTCGCTGAAACCCAGCTGTTTGGCGAAGCCCGCTTCCGTGACGGCGGCGATGCACGCCTCGCGCTGGTCGTTCATCGGCAGGCTGCGCAGCAGGTCGATGTCTCCCGTCGCCCAGGCATTGGCGCGCTCGGTGATGCGGCCCATGTCGCGCTCCACCGTATCCAGCGTGCGGCCGAAGCATTCGCGGTCATCCATGGGCGACGACTTGAACGTCTTCACCGCATCCCGCGGCTGGTCGACCAGCATGGTGTAGCGCGCGGTCACGAACTTCACGTTGTGCTTCTTGGCGAGGTCGCGCACGGTGTCCTTCACGCCACCGGAGGCGGTCATGCCGTGGCGCTTGATCGCCTTGTCGTAGAGTTCCACCGCCGCGAATATCGGACGCCATTCTTCAATGCCGCGATCGCTGCCGATGTATTGCTGCTTGAGCGTCAGCCAGCGCGCGTAGTCGGGCGCGGGCACCAGCTGCTGCAGCTTCTGCCCGTCGGGGTTCTTGCGCGCACCAATCAGCGACGGCAGCAGGAACAGCTTGCCGAAGAAGTTGGTCTTGGGCTTGAGCGCGATCGAAGGCGGACCAAGCACTTCCTGCGAACTGGCGATGGTCTGCTCCACGTCGCCCGCCTTCCATTGCATGCGATCGGGCAGCGGCGACAAAGTGCCCAAGACCCACATCACGTGGTCGCCCTTGCTGACGCGCCACAAGCCCGGGCCCGGCTGCTCGCCGCTGACCGTCACTGCCTCCAGGTTGGTGACCTGCGACGACGATGCGGCCGCTGGGGCTGGTGCCTGCTGCGCGTGGGCTGGGGCACCAAGCGCTAGAGCGAGCGGGGCTACCAGCCAGTGGCGGGACAGCGAAGGGACGACCTTTCGGTTCATCGCAACGGATTCCTGTGCTGAAGGCCGCATTGTGACCGCTTACGCGTGAAGGCAGTTCCGCGCAGCCGCTTGCCGTTCAGTGAACGTGTTGCGTGGCATCCCGCCATCGCGACTGCAGGAACGCATCCAGTGCGCGACGATCCCACGAAGCAGCAACCCTGATGCCCTGCGGTCGCGCACAGGGTGCGCTCCCACATCAACATCCAGACGGCCAGTGCAAAGAAGACCGCTTGCGCGGCCTTCCTTGCAACCCGATCAAAGCTTCCAGTCCATCAACCCAGCGTCGCCAGCGCGTCGTTGAGTGTCTTGCTCGGACGCATGGCCTTGCTCACCAGGTCCAGGTTCGGGTGGTAGTAGCCCTGGATGTCGACGGGCTTGCCTTGGGCCTCGTTCAACTCACCCACGATGACCGTCTCGTTCTCGGTCAACAGCTTGGCCAGCGGTGCGAACTTCGCCTTGAGCTTGGCGTCGTCGCTCTGCTCGGCCAGCGCCTGCGCCCAGTACATGGCGAGGTAGAAGTGGCTGCCGCGGTTGTCCAGCTCACCCACCTTCCGTGCCGGCGACTTGTTGTTGTCGAGGAACTTGCCGGTGGCCTGGTCCAGCGTCCTGGCCAGCACGCGGGCATCGGCGTTGTCGTAGCGGTTGGCCAGGTGCTCCAGCGACGCGGCCAGCGCGAGGAACTCGCCCAGCGAATCCCAACGCAGGCAATCCTCTTCCAGAAACTGCTGCACGTGCTTGGGCGCCGAACCGCCCGCACCCGTCTCGAACAGGCCGCCACCGGCCATCAGCGGCACGATGGAGAGCATCTTGGCGCTGGTGCCCAGCTCCATGATCGGGAACAGGTCGGTGAGGTAGTCGCGCAGCACGTTGCCGGTCACCGAGATGGTGTCCTGGCCCTTGCGGATGCGCTCCAGCGAGAACTTGGTGGCGTCCACCGGCGACAGCGTGCGGATGTCCAGGCCACTGAGGTCGTGGTCCTTGAGGTAACGCTCGACCTTGGCGATCACCTGGCGATCGTGAGCGCGGTTCGCGTCGAGCCAGAACACGGCGGGCGTGTTGCTGAGACGCGCGCGCGTCACGGCAAGCTTCACCCAGTCCTGGATCGGCGCGTCCTTGGTCTGGCACGTGCGCCAGATGTCGCCCGCTTCCACCGGCTGCTCCAGCAGCACGTTGCCGGCCTCGTCGATCACCTTGACCACGCCGTCGGCGGCGATCTGGAAGGTCTTGTCGTGCGAGCCGTATTCCTCGGCGGCCTGCGCCATCAGGCCCACGTTGGGCACGGAGCCCATGGTGGCCGGATCGAACGCGCCATTGGCCTTGCAGTCCTCGATCACCACCTGGTACACGCCGGCGTAGCTGCGATCGGGGATCACCGCCTTGGTGTCCTGCAGCTTGCCTTGCGCATTCCACATGCAACCGGAGTCGCGAATCATCGCGGGCATCGACGCATCGACGATCACGTCGCTGGGCACATGCAGGTTGGTGATGCCCTTGTCCGAGTTCACCATCGCCACGCCCGGGCGCTTGGCGTACTCGGCCTTGATGTCGGCCAGGATCTCGTCCTGCTTGGCCTGCGGCAGCGAACCCAGGCGCGCATACAGGTCGCCGATGCCGTTGTTCGGCTCGAAGCCCACGCCCTTGAGCGCGTCGGCGTGCCTGGTCAGCACGTCCTTGTAGAACTCATTGACGACGATGCCGAACATGATGGGATCGGACACCTTCATCATGGTGGCCTTCAGGTGCAGCGAGAACAGCACGTCTTGCTTCTTGGCGTCCTCGATCTGCGCATCGATGAAGGCAGCCAGCGCCTTGCGGCTCATCACGGCGGCGTCGATGATCTCGCCGTCCTTCAGCGAGGTCTTTTCCTTGAGCACCTTGCTGGTGCCGTCCTTGCCGAACCATTCGATCTTGACGTTGGTGGCCTTGGCGACCACGGCGGATTTTTCGCTGCCGTAGAAGTCACCGCCGTCCATGTGCGCGACGTGCGTCTTCGAGTCCTTGCTCCACGCGCCCATCTTGTGCGGATGCTTGCGTGCGTAGTTCTTCACCGAAAGCGGGGCGCGGCGATCCGAATTGCCTTCGCGCAGCACCGGATTCACCGCGCTGCCCTTCACCTTGTCGTAGCGCGCCTTGATGTTCCACTCGCTGACGTCCTTCGGGTCTTCCGGATAGTCCGGCAGCGCATAGCCCTGGCCCTGCAGTTCCTTGATCGCGCTTTTCAGCTGCGGCATCGAGGCGCTGATGTTGGGCAGTTTGATGATGTTGGCGTCCGGCGTGGTCGCCAGCTGGCCCAGCTCGGTGAGATCGTCGGCGATCTTCTTGTCCTCGGGGAGGATGTCCGGGAACTGGGCGATGATGCGGCCCGACAGCGAGATGTCGCGTGTTTCCACGGCAATGCCGGCGGTGGCGGTGAAGGCCTTGACGATCGGCAGCAGCGACTGCGTGGCGAGGTACGGCGCTTCGTCCGTGAGCGTGTAAATGATCTTCGGCGTGTTCGACATGGTCTGCTAGAGCCTCTCTTGCAACGGCAGTTCGGGATGGGAGCACGCCACCGGCCGGAAAGCCGAGATGGCACGACACCCGCAGTTCTTGTGGCGTCCGGCTTCGCTGAGAAGACCGGACGATGCCCGCGAAATCTTCCCATTGTCGCGTTTTCACCGAACCGGGAAAAGTTGCCGCGGGCCCGCGCCTTGCGGCGCGAAGCAACCAAGCATGGGGACGGAGGTCTGCGAAAACCAGTACGGAAACCGCTACGTACGGCAACGTATGGCAGGCAGTGGCCTGATGCCGCGCAGAATCAGGCAAGCACCGGATAAGGAAAGGGCGCGACATCGCCGCGCCCTTTCGCAGGGGATCATGGCAAGCGGGTTACTTCACCGAGAAGTCCTTGCTCCCCGCGGGCTGCCCGTTCAAGGAGATTTCGACCTTGTAGTTGCCGGCTGGCCAGCCGTCCGGCTTGGTGATCTCGAACGACGTGGTCGCCGGGCCCATCGGGGCGATGGACTTGCTGTCCTCCTTCACCGTCTGGCCATCCTGATAGGTCCATTTGGCGGCAAGGGTCGCCGTGCCGCTGCCGCTGGTGTTCACGGCTGCGTAGATCGGGTCTTTCGGAGTGAAGCTGGTGGTCGCGGTGGTGACCTTCTGGTCCGCACCGACGGCGCTGCCAAGGTCGATGGAAGCGACAGTGACGGCCTCCGGGGCCGCCGGGGCTGCCGCTACGGGCGGCGGGGTGGTGTCCGCGGGTGGCGTGGCCGCTTCTTCCTTCTTGCCACAGCCGCCAAGGGCGAGGCTGGCCGCCAGCGCGAATGCCGTCACAGTGGAAATGCGGTTGAGCTTCATGCGTCCTCCTCAGGCCTTGGCCGGAATTTTCAGGACCTGACCCGGCTTGATCAGGTCAGGATTGCTCAGCTGATCGCGATTGGCGTCGAAGATCTGTTGCCATGCGTTGGCATTGCCATAGACGTGCTTGGCGATCTTGGAAAGGCTGTCACCCGACTGGACCGTGTAGGTCTGCGTCTGGGCAGGTGCGTCGGGCGCGGTCGATACGACCTCGCTCTGCACATTGCTGAAATCGGCCTTGGGCGCGTCGGGCGCCGTGGACTGGACCGTGCTCTGTACGTTTGAGAAGTCAGGCTTGCCCGTTTCGTTGCCCATCGAACGCTCCTCCGTCCCGAAAGGAGCGATCAGTGTTACCGACGGCATGGTTAACGGGCTGTGATCGCTCGCGTGACGGATTCAGCCATCCGATGGCTGCCACCGAACAGGATCAGGACTGTGACAGTGCCTGTTGGGTACGGACGCCGGCACGGCGACGCGCGCGCCATGCCTGGAAGCGGTCGCCCAGGCACGAGAAGATCACATAGAGCGCCGGCGTGCTGAGCAAGGTCAGGCTCTGCGAGATGATCAGGCCACCGATCAGTGCGATACCGAGCGGACGGCGCAGGTCCGAGCCCTCGCCGAGACCGACCGCGATGGGCACCGCGGCGAGAATGGCCACCATGGTGGTCATCATGATCGGGCGGAAGCGCACCATGCACGCCTCGTAGGCAGCCTCCATCGCGCTGAGCCCATGCTCGCGCCGCGCCACCAGCGCGAAGTCGATCATCATGATCGCGTTCTTCTTCACGATGCCGATCAGGAGTACCAAGGCGATCTGTGCAATCACCGAGAGCTCGGTGTCGGTAATCCACAGCGCCAACAACGCACCCACGCCCGCGGCAGGCAAGGTGGACAGGATCGTCACCGGGTGGATCAGGCTCTCGTACAGCATGCCCAACACGATGTAGACCACCACCACGGCGCCGAGCAGCAGCAGCAGCATGCCGCTCTGCGATTGCTGGAAGCGCCGGAAATCACCGCCGATATTGATGCGGATATCGCCCGGCAGGCGCATCTGCCGACCGGTCTGCTGGATGATCTCCAGGGCCTCACCCATGCTCACGTTCGGCGCGAGATTGAAGCTCATGCTCATTACCGTGTACTGGTTTTCATGCGTGATCTGCGTGGGTGCGAGACCGGGCTCCTGACGCGCGAAAGCGGTGAGCGGCACCATCGCGCCACTGTTGCTTTTCACGTAGACCGCGTTGATGGCCGCGGGCGTGGCGGTCTGGTTCGGCAGCGCGTTCACCACCACCTTGTACTGGTTGAGATCGGAATAGATCGTGCTGATCTGGCGCTGGCCGAATGCGTTGTACAACGCACCGTCGATGGTGCCGATACCCACGCCCAGGCGCGCGGCCTTGTCGCGATCGATCACGATGTTCTGCTGCAGGCCGGCATCGTCGATGTCGCTGCCGACATCCTTGAGCTTGGGATTCTTCTTCAGCTCGGCCACCAGCTTGGGCAACCAGGCCTGCAATTCGTCCGGGTTGTCGCCCTGCAGCGAGACCTGATACTGCGCGCCCTGGCTGGAGCCGCCGCCGCCGAAGCTGGGCAGATCCTGGATGGGACGCAGGCGCACGTTGAGGTCGGGATAACGCGCGGCCTTCGCACTCAGTCGCGCCAGCGCGGTGAAGGTGTCGTCCTTGCGGCCTTGCGCA
>Ga0335083_10003839_pt1 | contig 19329 bp, 13 predicted proteins | sample Lox_Sample_42_FD_206716 | JGI IMG/M metagenome (GOLD analysis project Ga0335083, IMG submission 206716) | Soil microbial communities from Loxahatchee National Wildlife Refuge, Florida, United States - Lox_Sample_4.2 | ecosystem: Environmental > Terrestrial > Soil > Wetlands | place: USA...
TACACATAGGGGTCGATTCCAGCCGGATGCAGGTCTGCAACCCGCCATGAGCTAGCTTCCGCGACCGCCCCTGGGGCGGCCGTCCGACGACGCAAAAGACCCGGTCCGATCGTTCGCACTGCAATAAAGCACGCCGCCGGCATATGTGCGGTTGTTCTCAGCTCATGTCCAGATAACCGTTGATTCGCTGCTTCAACACATGGTCGACTAAGCGCTATGTGCAGCTCCTATTCGGCAACGGACGACCGGTAGTACGCCCGGCCCAATATGCCGGCACCCGGGCGTCTCGGCCGCTGACCCTGCTCCAAGTCGTCGCGCTCGGCCACAATCGGTCCTCTGGGAGCTGCGTTCGCCGAGAGCGATGCCACTCGCGCAGAGCATCCAGCTCGTGCATTGAGGTCAGTGGCCGTGCGATACGAGCAATCTGGTAAGCTGATCCACGAAATCAACTGCGCCTGCACGATGCGCCCGGCGCCGACAACGCAAATGGAGGATCGACATGGCTGGGCATAGTGGATCGCATTGCTGCGGCCCGGGCTACGCTTCGCCGGCCGAGGCGATGAAGGCCCCACGCGAGAAGATCCTCTACACGGTCGCGCTCTATATTGGCACCGGCATCCAGAAGCCAGATTACCTGGCGACCATCGACGCGGACCCGGAGAGCCCCACCTACAGTCAGGTCATCAACCGGTTGCAGATGCCGGGCATCGGCGACGAGCTGCATCACATGGGCTGGAACGCCTGCTCGTCATGCCATCATGATCCGACCAAGCAACGGCGCTACCTGATCGTGCCGGGCGTGCGCTCCTCGAATCTGCACATCGTCGACTGCGGCATCGATCAGAAGGCCCCGCGTCTGCACAAGGTGATCGAGGGCGCGCAGATCAAGGCGAAGACCAATCTGTCGGCCCCGCATACCGTGCACTGCCTCGGTTCCGACATCATCATCTCGATGCTCGGCGACGCACTGGGCAACGCGCCAGGCGGCTTCCTGCACTTGAACGAGAATTTCGACATCGTCGGGCGATGGGAGAACGATCTCGGTGGCATGAAGTTCAACTACGACTTCTGGTACCAGCCGCGCCACAACGTGATGGTCTCGTCCGAATGGGCGGCGCCGAATACCTTCATGCCGGGCTTCGACCTCGAGGAGGTTGGCCACTTGAAGTACGGCCGCGAGATCCACTTCTGGGATTTCAAGAACAAACGCGTCGAGAACACCGTTTACCTCGGTGAGGACGGGCTCGTGCCGCTCGAAGTCCGCTTCCATCACAACCCGGATTCGAGCCACGGCTTCGTCGGCGCCGCGCTCTCGTCCAACATCATCCATTGGTACAAGAAGGACGGCCGGTGGATCTGGGAAAAGATCATCGATGTCGAAAATGTGCGCCACCCCGAATGGCCAATCCCGGTGCCCGGCCTCATCAGCGTGATCCTGATCTCGATGGACGACCGGTTTCTTTATTTCTGCAACTGGCTGCACGGAGATATCCGCCAATACGACATCTCGGATCCCTCGAAGCCGAAATTCACCGGCCAGGTCTGGATGGGCGGCCTGCTGAACAAAGCCCCGGTGGTCAACGGTCGGCGCATCACAGGTGGGCCGCAGATGATTCAGCTCTCGCTCGACGGCAAGCGTCTCTACGTCACCACCTCGCTGTTCTCGACCTGGGACAACCAGTTCTACCCGGATATCCGGCAGAACGGCGGCTGCATGCTGATGGTCGATTGCGACACCGAGAGCGGCGGCATGTCGATCAACCCCGATTTCTTCGTCGACTTCGGGAAGGAGCCGAACGGCCCCGCCCGCTGTCACGAGACGCGGTATCCGGGCGGCGACTGCACCTCCGATATCTGGCTCTAAGGATGGAAGAGGTGACGATCACACTCGCCAACAGAGGCGGCGCATCGTTCCGGGTCGATCGGCGCAAGCCACTGCTCGGCTCGCTCGAGGCGCAGGGCGTGTCGCTACCCTATGGTTGCCGCTATGGGGGCTGCATCTCCTGCGCCGCGAAACTGTTGTCGGGCGAGATCGACCAGCGCGCAGGCGTCGCGCTGAATGGCCGGCAGCTCGCCAATGGCTACGTTCTCCTCTGCGTTGCTAGACCTCTGACCAACTGCACATTGGATGTCGGCGTCGAGAGCCACGACAGGCTCTACCGCAATCCGTTTGCCAGCCCGCTGGCGCCGCATGAGCTGAAACCAGATATCGCGACACCGCTGGAGGACGCGCCGTGACCGCCGTCACCCACATGGACCATAACCAGGACTACCCGGCAGACTATCTCGCCACCATCCTTAAGGAGGTGAAGACCATCGCAATGGTCGGCGCGAGTTCGGACCCCACCAAGTTCAGCTACGGCGTCCTCAGAGTTCTGCACGAGACCGGCTATGACATGATCCCGGTCAATCCCAACGAGGCCGGGGGCGAGATCCGCGGCCTGAAGGTCTACGAGTCGCTGGCCGCGATCGATCGGCCTGTGGATATGGTTCAAGTGTTCCGCAACTCCGATGCGCTGCCCGAGGTCGCGCGCGAGGCGATCGCTATCGGCGCGAAGGTACTGTGGGCGCAGCTTGGCGTACGCAACGACGACGCGGCGCGAATGGCGGAGGCGGCGGGTCTGAAGGTCGTCATGAACCGCTGTCCCAAGATCGAGCTGTTCCGCCCGTTTTGGAAGCCCCGTCTGAACCAGGCGCTTTAGACGCTTCGCCGAGCTCGCCTGCGACGCAGTGCCTGAGCCCGCGCGAAACCGAACTACACCACCGAAAATCGGTACACGGTGGTCTGCGTATATCGCTGTCCAGCTTTTAACACCGTCGTCGGGAATTGTGGTTTGTTCGGAGAATCGGGGAAGTGCTGGCACTCCAAACATAACCCGTGGCGTCTGCGATATACCGCACCGTGTTTCCCCGTGATGGTCCCGTCCAGAAAATTGCCGGTGTAGAACTGCGCACCTGGTTCGGTGGTCAGGACTTCCATCACCCGTCCGGTCGTCCGCTCATGCACTCGCGCAGCCAGGCGCAACTGCCCTGGTTCTCCGTTCACCACCCATGTGTGGTCGTAGCCCCGTCCGTACGCGAGCTGTTGATCATTGCCGTCGATGCGAGCGCCGATCGCAACAGCCCGAGTGAAATCCATCGGCGTACCCCACACGTCCCGCAACTCTCCGGTAGGGATCAAGGTAGCATCGACGGGCAGGAAACGCGCGGCGTCGATCATGACCTCGTGCGCCAAGACGTCACTCGACCCGCCATCCAGCAAGTTGAAGTAGCCGTGATGGCTGAGGTTCAACACGGTGTCGGCGCTGGTGGTAGCCAGGTAGTCGAGCCTCAGCGCGTTGCTGTCGCTCAGCGTGTAGGTGATCGCCACGTCGAGCTTGCCAGGGTAACCCTCTTCACCGGCCGCGCTCGAGTACGTGAGCCTAATTGCAGAGGCGTCATCCAGGTTCAGCTCCGTCGCCTGCCACACCACCTTGTCGAAGCCCCGGACGCCACCGTGCAAGTGATTGGCACCATCATTGCGAGCCAGCTTGTACGCGACGCCGCCAAGCGTAAAGCACGCACCGCCGATGCGGTTTGCGTAGCGGCCGCAAATGGCGCCGAAGTGCGGATGCTTCCCGAGGTAGCCATCGGCGTGATCGAAGCCGAGCACCACGTCATCCAAATGCCCGCGGCGATCCGGCACCAGCAGCGACGTCACGATGCCGCCGTAGTTCGTGATCTGTGCCTGCATACCCGCACGGTTGAAAAGCGTGTAGAGGTCGATCCCCGCGCCATCGGGGCCGATTCCGAAAGCTTGTTTCATGAGCACCACGATACCCCATCGATCAATCGGATGCGATGTGCCCAAACACGGGTCGACCGCCGTATCGATTGCAGCGGCTACGTTGGCCTACAATGTCTCAGGGAAGCTCGGCGCGAAGCAGTTGTTGTAACAGGAAGAGCAGGGCAGTTCGGCAGGTAACCGGGTGCGGTTTCGAGGAGCGCGATCATGGCCCAACAGTCGTACGACTACATCATCGTAGGCGCCGGTCTCACGGGAGCCTCCGCGGTCGAGGGAATCAGGGAGCGAGATGCGCGGGGCACCATCCTGCTCGTAGGCGCGGAACCCCAGCGCCCGTACAACCGGCCGCCTCTGTCGAAGCAGCTCTGGACTGGGAAGGAGACGCTCGACACGATCTTCGTTCACGACCTTGCATTCTATGAGCAGCAGCGCGTCACGCTTCTGTTGAGCACCGAAATCACCGGTCTGGATGCAAATGCGAAAGCGATAGTGGATGGCGAGGGACAGCGCTATTCCTACGGCCAGTTGCTGCTGGCGACAGGAGGTCAACCGCGGAGATTGTCCATCCCGGGAGGAGACCTTAGCGGCATCTCTTACTTTCGCACTTACGACGGTTACGTGCGGTTGCGAAGCGTTGCCGACAAAGTCAAGTCGGCGGTCGTCATCGGCGGTGGATTCATCGGATCCGAGCTTGCCGCTGCTTTACGCACGATCGGGCGCGAAGTCACCATGATTTTTCCCGAGCCGTATCTGGTCAATCGCGTGTTCCCGGAGCCGCTCGGACGGGCGATCCAGAACAACTACGTCGATCGCGGCATCCGCATCCTCGATGGCGACAAGCCGGTCTCGATTTCTGGCAGTGGCGAACGGTTCACGGTCCGCACGCAAAACGGCGCTCAGCTCGATAGCGACGTCGTGGTCGTCGGCATCGGCATCGCGCCCGACCTCAAGCTCGCAACGGCAGCAGGCCTGCAAACCGGGAACGGCATCATCGTCAACGAGCGCTTGCAGACGTCCGACCCAAATATCTATGCGGCGGGCGACAACGCGTTCTTCCCGTATCGAGCTCTGGGCAAATCTACACGCGTCGAGCACTGGGACAATGCTATCAACCAGGGCAAGTGCGCCGGGCGCAACATGGCTGGCGCCGCTGCGCCCTACGACTACATGCCATTCTTCTTTTCCGATCTGTTCGACTTCGGCTACGAAGCGGTGGGCGAGGTCGACGCTTCTCTCGAGACCTACGCGGACTGGCAGGAAAAATTCCGCACCGGTGTCATCTACTACCTCGCGGACGAGGTGGTGAGAGGCGTGATGTTGTGCAACGTGTGGGAGAAAGTCGACGCCGCGCGCGAGTTGATTCAGAAGCGGGAGAAGCGGACGCGCGAAAGCTTGCGTGGAGCGATAGGCTGAGTTGCTTTCGGTCCCTGCCTGCATCCGTCCAAAGCAGGCAGTAACTCAGAACCATGGGCCACCGATACGCTGCGGAGCCTGGTACTGTCGACCGCCCCGGCTCGTTTCCGTGCGCGCACGCCTCACGCCTCGTCGCGCTTGCCGCGCGGCACCAGAAATGGATTGTTGGCTTTCATCCATTCCCTCGCCTGTTGTCGCTCAGCCGCTGAGAACTTCGACGCCCGTTCGGAGTTCGGGTCGAGGTAAAGCGTGATCCCGAGCGCACGTCGACGTTCGTTCGGCGATGCAGTGAGCTCGGCTTCCATCGCGTATGCCCAGGAGTACATCGGCGCGATTCGCTGGTGCTTTTGTGCCCAGTTCAAAGCAAGCTTGCGGTAGCCGGCATTTCTGCTGTCCTGATACAGCCACTCGCATGCTTCCGCAAACTGGTATTCGGTGAAGATCGGGCGGCCGTCGGTGTAGGGACGTACGTTGAAGGCGGCGTTCAGGTGCTTCAGCGCGTCTTCGTGCTTGTCTTTGGCTGCGACGAGGAAGGCTTTGGCGAGGTGATAATCGAAGCGCGCCGGGTCGGCGGGAGGCGCTTGATCGAGATAAGCTTCCAGCGCGTCCCCGTTCCCGGATTTCGCCGCTGCGCGGGCAAAGTACGCGGCTGCGTAGGTGGCTGCAAACTCATAATGTTGCGCCATCTCCTCGAACACGCGATTGGCCCCGACGTAATCGCCGTTGCGCATGAGCCCGTAGGCCTCGGCGAAATACGCAAGGTCTGAGCGAACGATGGTCCCTGCAGCACGCTTGGCTCGGCCCGCGGCCTTGTAGTTCGAGGGGCCCACAAAAGGCAGCCCACCACCTTCGGGATTTGCAACGGGGTCGCCTCGCACCGTCCATCCCATGCCCGGGGCGACGAAGTTCCGCGCTGGGGTGTCGAGCTGCTGCACGAATTGGGCAAAGCCGGGCCCCGGCTTACGGTCGACGACGTACCAGAGCACGGCAAAGTTGGGAGCGAAACGGTAGTCACCCGCGGACGCGCTCTTGACGTGATCGCTCCGCAGCCATCGCTCCACGTCCGCGTCCTTCGCGCCAGCAATCCGGTGCCCTACGTGTGCCGACGCCCATATCTGCGGATTCTCGAACTTCTCCATCACCGACTCGAAGGCCGGCCACGCCTCTTTCGAATGCCCCATGACGTGAAGCAACGCTAGAAAATCGCGGTATGCGTACACCGTGTCGTACCGCTGCACACGCTCGAGCGATTCCTCTGCCGCACCCTGATAGTCGCCCTCCAGCAGCTTGAGGCGTAACGAGCTGGTCATGCTTCCGTTCGAGCCGGTACGGTATCCGGCGGCGAGCTTGTACAACGGAACTGCTTCGTCGATTGCGCCGCGCCAGTACAACTCTGAACCGGCCTCATTCGCGTACTGCGATAGGGCCACCCGGTCCTGCGTGCTGGTGGGAGAGAAGCCGGGATAGCTCTGGAACATCTTTCTGGCCGCCACATAGTTGCCCTCTTCGATCGCAAGCAACCCGAGCTCGTGATACGGTTGCCACGCATTCGGATTGGCTCGGATGGCATCCTGATAAAGCTGTTTCTTTGTCGCGAGGTTCCCGGACCGCCCTTGCTGCTGTGCCAGGTAGCCGACGCGATCGGGTGCACCGATGAACCGATTTGCCGTCTCTTCGAGGATCTTCTTCTTGCCGGCATCGTCCGCGAATTGCATCGCCTCGATCACGGCGTTGAAGCTATAAGTCGAGTATGCCACTCGCTCGGATTCGTTCCTGGCGATCAAAAGCGGGTTGCCGCCCTGCTCCCAAGTCGGCCAATACCAGCGGATAGGCCAATCACCGATGTAGCCGTTGTACATCGCCACCCACACCGGGTCGTCGGCTTGTATTGGCGCGCCAAGACGCGAATCCGCGCGTCGAAGCCGCAAACCATCCCAGCCGCCCCATGTCTGCCCCTGCGCCCAGAACACGGCGCGCAGCGCACTGTCCAAGCCTTGCTGTCGTAGACCGTCGCGCTCCGGGCCTTGCCGGCGCTCCGCCAGGCGCCAATCCGTCCAGCCTCGTACGCTGGTGAAGGCGGGGTGATCCCTGTAGACGCTTTCGTATTTCGCTAGAAGCTCGGCGGCTCGTTCCGGGCTGCCTTGAGTATTGAGGTAGAACTCGACCTGCCGCACCAGATTGGTCTCGGCCAGATCTACAATCAAGTCGAGATAGTCCCAGCGGTTGGGGATGGCGAACGCGTTGCGGCAACACCATTCGTTGCTCTTCGCGGTGAGCAGCTTGCTCGTGTGACGATACACGGAGAGCTCCATCTCGGCGCTGCGCGGATCGAAGCCGTTGAGCGTGGTCTGGGCGCGGACCATGGTTTCTGCAGTCGGACCCGGGGCTGGAAACGTGGCGTCGAGCATCGCCTTGAGCTCGAGGTTGGAGCGCTGAAACCATTGGTCCCAGTCACGAGCTTTCCAGAGCACGAGGGTCTGCCACTGCGGACTGCCGGCGAGCGCATTGACCAACAGCTGGCGATTGCCCTGCCGATCCAGCGCGTCGTAGCGAGCACGCAATTCGCTCAGTTCGAGCTCGGCCAATAGTTTCTTCAAGGGTGCCTTGATCTGTGGTACCGCCGCTTCGAGATCGGGCAGATTTCCGTTGAGCAACGCTTGCAATGCACGCTCCTCCGCTGTCTTGGGCTCCCCGAGTGCCAGCAATGCTAAGGGGCGACGATTCAGATAGAACAGTGCGCGCGCCTTCAAGGCGCGGTAGTCGGACGATTCGGGGGCAATCTCGTCTAGCACGAGCAATGAACGAACGAATGCCCGGTCGCGAGCATGTTCTGAGTACCAAGGATGCAGCGCCCCCAACAGCTGCAGCTGGTAGGCCCTGAGCACTGGGCTCACCTCGTTTGAATCGAGGGTGATCATCTCGGGCGATTTCGGGACCGGAAGCGGTTCCGCTGCAGGCAACAGGCGTGGCTTGTTGTGTGTTTCCTGTGCGCCAAACCCGAATGCACGGTTAATCTCCGGTAGCAGCCGGCCCAGGACCTGCGAAGGCGAATCGTCCTGGAACGACAAGCCAGTCCACGACTTCTCGACCGGCTCGGGGAAATAGACGGGAGCGCCTTGCTTCATTTCCACCACGCGCACCCTGAGGTTCATGCGGCCAGCGCGATCATGCCCGGCGAACGGCACCACGATGCGTGTGGCTCCTACGGCCCCCGCCAATTGTTCGACGTCATGCATCTCTACATGTCGGGCGCCTTCGCCGAGAGCCCGCTCGACGAGAAAGGGATCCGCGACGCTGCGTCCCGGTCGCTCCAGATAGTGCGCCAGACGCGCCATCATCAACAGCCTTTCGGGCTGATCGAACGCCGCGCCCTCGACCTGCACGGGCGCAACCACCACGTCGGCGCGCGCTCGGGATAACAGCTGCAGATACAGAGCTTTCTCCGACGCGACCCAGCGCGAAGCGGGCGGCGCGTATTTCACCGCGTCGAGAAGGGCCTGGAGCACGTCGCGATCGCGGGGCAGTTGCACCTGGCCTGTGAGCAGATACATGTCGCTCTCGGAGAGCGGTTGCGCGCGGGGCGGCGCGATCTGGGGCGTGTTGCCTCCCTGCGCTTCAGTGCCTCCGCCGCCGTCTGCCGGAATTCCACCGGGAACAGGTTTGTCTGACATCTGAATGCTGCCGTCGGGCATGATGTATGTGCGCACGTGACCGGCATCGGCAGGGCTGGCGAGGATCAGGGCCGAGACCAATGGTATCCAAGCGATTCGGGTCGTCATGGGAATTCTCCAGGCAAGGGATTGCCCAGATTTGATTACGTCCGTGCCCGAGATGGCTTGAGGTCGCAGAGCGTTTGTAGACGGACTTGATGCAGGGGGCAGCCGCCGGATGTGCTGGGCCGACGAATGGTTTCTGTTACTTGCTGCCAGCTCGACTTCTACAGATTGCCTTTGAACTTCTGCGTCGCGGCGCGAATTTTCTCGTCGATCCTGACCGCCAGTGTCTTCCGGTTTGCGCTTGTCCATCTTCACTGCAGCGGTTCAGCTCGCTCGTTGCAACCGAAAAGACGGCTCCCGCCGAGTGGTGTAGCTTAATGAAGCGCGCCCCCGCGATCGAAGGAGACAGCGATGCCGGAATTCCGTCTGCCCCTCTCTGGCGATGTAAGCCAGGCAATCAATCCGTGGTCATGGTTCTTTCGCACAGTGGGAAATCAACTGGGTTTGATCAACATCAACCTCGGCGAGTCATCGGACCCCGAACTGGAGCAGAGAATCGTCAATGAAGTGGGCACCTATGGAAAGCAGCTCGGTCAGATCGGAGACGCGCTTCGCGTCCTGCTCGATCACACAAAGCTCGATAATCTGAAGCCTGAGGAGCGGCGCGCGCTGACTGCACTCGAATATCAGCTGGACGAAATTGATCGCCTGAAGGCAAAGCGCGAGCAGGAGCGCGCTCGGAAGCAGACATAGGTCGCGCGCGCCCGCTTTAGCACTGATCGCTTGGGTTACTTCGTCGTGCCCTCTATTTGAGGGCGCGGCTCTGAGACCGCTTAGCGGATCACAGCTATGGTGCCGGGAAATCGATACGCTGGATGAATACGATCTTGCCTTTCTCGTTCTTCACAACGTTGTATCCGTGCACCGAATCGCCATTGGGCTCAAAGTTGTGCGTCCCCTCGACGCTCCTGAGACCGCGGATCGCCAGCAGCGCCTGGCGCATGGTGTCGGGGTCGGTGCTCTTGGCGGTTTCGACCGCGTGCTTGATCAGGTACACGGCGGCGTACGGAAAGCCGGAATAGAGGTCCGGGTCCATGTTGTACTTGGCTCGGAATTTTTTCGCGAACGCCTTGCTGTCGTCATTCGCGTCGATCACGAAATCGGCCACCGTGTAGGTACCCCACAGCGATTCGCTCGCCAACTTCAATGCGGTATCGGTAGCCAGGGAGGCAGACCCGATCCAGGGCACGTTCACCCCAAGCTGCCGCAGCTGCTTGGCGAAGATCCCGACGTCGGGCGAGTTGGTCATGTACGAAGCGAGCAAGTCCGCTCCGGACTTCTTGATCGCGAGGACGATAGCCGTGAAATCCTGCGAGTTGTTGGTATAGCCCTGGATCAGTACCGGTTCAACGCCGAGGGCCTTGAGCGCCTCAACCAACGCATTCTTACCGCCGGTGCCGAAGGTATCCGTCGAATGGACGATCGCAATCTTGCTTCCCTTCAGCACCTTCACCGCGTACTCCGCCATCACCTTGGACGAGTAGAAGTCGTTGGGTCGGATCCGAAAAATCCACGGATTGTTCACGCGCGTAAGGCTGGGATCGCTGCCGCCGATGAAAGCAGGCACGCGCGCTTTGGCAATCGTGGGCGAGGCTGCCTGCACCTGGGTGCTACGCAGTGGACCGATCACGGCGATGACATCGCCTTCCCCGACGAGCTTGGAGTACGCCAGTACCGTGCCCGGATTGGTGCTGCCGTTATCTTCCACCTTCAGCTCGACCGGCCGTCCCATGATCCCGCCGGCAGCGTTGATCTCTTCGACTGCGAGGCGCGCGCCATGCAGGACCAGCACACCCGCCTCGGCCTGGGATCCCGTCATTTCATCCACCACTCCAATGGTTATCGGATCGGCGCCCCATGCGGACCACGCCACGGCGCAGGCCAGCACCCCAGCCGCAAATGTTCTGGTTAGCAGTCTCATCGCTCTCCTCCTTGTTATGTTTTGCTGAGCGAAGGCGGAGGTCACTTGGAACCCCGACTCGCCGCCCTATTCTGCCCCAAGCGGCGCACCAGCGGCGCGCGGCGGTGCTATGTTGTCGGAATGGGCTGCAGCGACTTTCGTGCACTTCTTGTGCTGACAATGGTGTTCGCGCTTGTTTTCGCTTCGGACGTGACGCCGGCTGCCGACCTTACGGCATGGAAAGCCTATGAACGGCATGACTATGCGACTGCAGCAAGGCTGTACGCGGACGACGCGAGGAAAGGGGACCGCCTCGCGCAATTCAACTACGCGATGATGTTGTTCCGCGGAGAGGCAACCGAGAGCGCGCACGGCGAGGCATTGCGCTGGCTGCGCAGTGCCGCCGATGCCGGAATGATGCAGGCCCAGTACAACATGGGCCTGCTCTACGAGAACGGGAAGGCAGTTCCCAAGTCGCTCACCGAGGCGACGACGTGGTTCGAGCGCGCTGCCGAGCAGGGCCACACCGACGCCCAGGTCAGCGTGGCGACGCAGTATTTCCTCGGGCGCGGCGCGCCAAAAGACTACGCCAAAGCCGCGCATTGGTATCGCGAAGCGGCCAACGGAGGTGACGTAGGCGCCCAGTACATCCTCGCGAGCATGTACGAGAAGGGCGACGGTGTGGCCAAGGATATGCGGCTCGCAATCTATTGGTACACGCGAGCGGCTCAACAGGGCGACGCAGTGGCGCTTGTCAAAGCCCGCGTGCTGACTCGGGAACAGCAGTTGGAGCCACGGTGAGCCTCAGTTTGCGAGCGGGCCCTGCCCGCCAAAGCCTGCTGCGTCGGCACTTATCGTCGTGCATGCCGTCCCCAAATGACAGAGTCTCCGCCCAGATCGCCAGGCCGGGAGTCAATCTTGCTAGTGGTTCCAGGTCCTGGTTTTCCCTGCGGATTGACAGATGCGTAACCGGTCGTACTTCAACAAAGGCCGCACCCTTGCTGCCATCGCGGTGTGTCTGGCGCTGCGCGTGCTGGCACCGACTCCCGCGGCGGCGCAGCAGGAGGCCGCTGCCGCTTCGGTGGCCAGTACCGGCAAATGGAAGGTTTATCACGACGACCGCTACGCGTTCCGTCTGTCGTATCCCCCCGACAGTCAGATGCAAACCGGCAGAGATCACGGGTACCAGTACATGCGCGTGCACAACTACGACGCAGAGCCCGGTGCCCAAAACGTGATGCAGCCGGGTGAGTATCACCTCGAAGTTCTGATTTTCGACCACCGTCTGGGCCACAGGATGAAGAGCCCCTGCCGTGAGCTTGTCCGCGATGCGCACCAAGTCAGGGCAGGCAAGGTCAACGCGCTGCGTGGCCTGGCCGAGCAAGCAGATGAGGCCGGCAACACTTCCTTCGCGCTCTGTCTGCAGGCTGGCAAGGTGGATGTTCTGGTGATGGCTACCGAGCAAGACCCGCAGGGCGCGCTCGCCAATCGCATACTCGACGGCATTCGCTTCGGCAACTGACGCGAAGCCTCCGCCGGGCGGGAGCGGCGCCCGACTCTCCCGTACTGCACCAACCGCCAAGTTTCGCGCATCGCGTCACAGGAGTGTCATCCAGCTGACACATCCCTGCCGTAGCCTTCCGAGGTTCCCCCATTGGTCTCGGACGGCTCGAATATGAACCAGAACGTCGCCGCAGCAGCACATCATCCCCTCGCAAGTCACCCCTCCCCTGGAAAGCTGCCACTGATGCTCTTTGGGGCCATCGTCATAGTTGCACTGGCCTACATCGGCGTATCGTTGACGGGAGACCTCGCAACCACCCGCGACACCTCCTGGCTGCCCTTTGTTCTGCTGGGGATCGCACTGCTGATCGCGTTGGGTTTCGAGTTCGTGAATGGCTTTCACGACACCGCCAATGCGGTCGCTACCGTCATCTATACCCACTCGCTGGCGCCAAACACCGCGGTGGTCTGGTCAGGAACGTGGAATTTTCTCGGCGTGATGGCCTCCAGCGGCGCGGTGGCATACGGGATCATCTCCTTACTGCCGGTGGAGCTTATTCTTCAAGTCGGCAGCGGGGCAGGATTCGCCATGGTATTCGCTCTGCTGATTGCGGCGATCATCTGGAATCTCGGGACTTGGTATCTGGGTCTGCCCGCTTCGAGCTCACACACGCTGATCGGATCGATCATCGGCGTCGGTCTCGCAAATCAGCTTTTGGCCACGAGTGGCACGGCAACCAGCGGCGTCGATTGGAACCAAGCGCTGAACATAGGCAAGTCGCTGCTTTTTTCACCCATCATCGGTTTCGCAGCGGCAGCGATGCTGCTTGTAACCCTGAAGATACTGGTCAAGAACGCCGCGCTGTTCAAAGCCCCCCAGGGCAAGAAGCCGCCCCCCTTGTGGATCCGGTCGATACTGATCCTGACTTGCACGGGGGTGAGCTTTGCGCATGGATCGAACGACGGACAGAAAGGTATGGGACTCATCATGCTGATCCTGATCGGCACTGTTCCCACAGTCTACGCACTCAACCGCGCGATGGAACCGGGACGCATCCAGGCCTTCTCTGCAGACGGACAAGCCGTGTCGCAGGTACTTTCGTCTCGCCTCGGCGCCCAACCCCCTGCGGCGATCTCGGACGAGGAGGCGCGCGGACGCGTCGCGACCTATGTTCGCACCAGGACCTTCGAGCCGGCCACCACTTTGCCTGGACTCATCCAGATGGTCCACGCGATCGACTCTCAGGCGGCCTCGTACAAGACCTTTGCCAATATACCAACCGAGAAGGTCAGCAACGTCCGCAACGACATGTACCTCGTGAGCGAGGCGTTCCGATATCTGCTCAAGCAGAAGCCGATCGCGATGAACGGCGACGAGGAGAAAGTGATCAAGACTTATCGCAGCGGGCTCGATCACGCCACCAAGTTCATTCCGATCTGGGTCAAGGTGGCGGTAGCGCTGGCACTCGGGCTTGGGACGATGGTGGGTTGGAAACGCATCGTCGTGACGGTCGGCGAAAGGATCGGCAAGACCCACCTCACCTACGGGCAAGGTGCATCCGCCGAGCTGGTAGCGATGACGACGATCGGTGCCGCCGATCTGCTGGGACTTCCCGTCAGTACGACCCAGGTGCTCTCTTCCGGGGTCGCGGGCACCATGGCTGCGAACGGTTCCGGTCTGCAGTGGGCTACCGTCCGCAACCTGCTGCTCGCATGGGTGCTGACGCTGCCAGCCTCGATCCTTCTGTCCGGTTTTCTATTCTGGCTTTTCCGCTTCCTGTTCTGAGGCCCGCGGGTCGGCAGCAACCAGGCCGATCCGAGCAACCTCACAAAGAGCGGCGCGAAATATAGATCGCGCTCGAGACGACGAGCGCCGCCAGGACGATGCAGAGAATCGCGGGCGGCGCAGCGCCCACACCGAACTCGGCGATGACGCGTCCTATCAGGGGCGGAAAGAACGCCGCTCCAAGCAAGGCTCCGCCGATGACGAATGCATTAGCGTGAGCGGAAACCGGTAACGCAGCTCCGAGCCAGATCAACGTAGCCGAGAAAATCGGCGCGTTCGCAAGCCCCGCCACGGCAAGGGCCACGGGCGCGCCACGGTTCAAGCTGGCGACCGTCAGCAGAACTGCGACGCAACCGATCCCGCCAATCACCAGGAACGCCGGCTTTGCACGATGACCAAAAGCGGCCGCAACCAGCCGGCCGATCAAGATAGATCCGAAGAACATCGCGGTGAAACTGGCAGCGCTTGCGAAGCTATATCCGTTTGCTATCGCTAGTGTCGTGATCCAGCCCGAGATCGAATTCTCAGCTCCCGAAGTACAGCACATCAATGCGACGAAGCAACAAAGCAAAACGCGCGACTGGAAGCGGCTGCCTATCGGCCTGCTCGTTTTCGTTTCGCTGAACAACGCCGCCAAAGGCACGGCTCTGCCTTTGCGGTCAGCCAGAACATTCACAGGAAGCAGCAGCAGCGCCAGAACCGCTACGCCGCCGAATACCCGAGTGGACGGCTGCCCGAGCAACCCGACCACGAGCGGCCCGAGGATGGCGCCGACGCTGAACGCCGCGTTGATCAGTTGAGACATCGTCATCCCGCGCGATCCGAACCCCGCCACGAACAGGCTGTTCAGTCGCACGACATGAACGCCAAACCCCAGCGCAAGCACAAACGCCGCCGATAACATCGCGTACCACGTCGGCGCGACCGCTATCGCAGCTGCGCCAACCAGCAGCATCACAGTGGCAAAACTGAGCCAACGATTGGCCAGCGCGCGAGAGTGGATCAAACTTGGCAGGAAGATCCCGGTCAGCGCACCGAGACCATGTGCGGCGAATACTAGACCGACATCGCTCGTGCCGACGGCAAAGGAGCGCTGCAAGCCCGGCAACAGGGGTCCATACAGTGCCTGGATCGAGCCCAGGAACGCGAACGTCAGAATCCCCGCTATTGCAATCAACGGATCGACCCGGAAAGACTCAGCGCAGGAAAAGCTGATAGACGGTAAGCAGCAGCTCGAACACGATCAACATCACGATATACCACTCGACGCGCAGCGAATGCTTGCTGCTCAGCAGTTCGACCAGGGTATGAGCGGTACGCGAGATCAGATTGAGCTTGCGCTCCAACGCAGTATGCCGTTCTCTGATCTCGAACTCGTCCTCCAACCTGGCGAACAGGCCCTCCAAAGAGGAGTTGTCCCACAGTACCTCCGGTTTCTCGGTGATCTCGGCGCGCCCCACCATGCGCTGCTCCACCAGCAGCATGGAACCGATGTTCTTCAGGAGGTCCTTGCTGTGCCCGCGTATCCGGCCCGACTGATCCAGCTCCACGGCCAGCGGCTCGATGCGATCGAACTCCCCGGCTACTTTGCTTTCGTAAAGGGACAGCAGCGCACTCTTGCTGAGCACGTCGGCAATCGCTTGAAGACGCTCGACTGCGGCGTCCTCAAGGTATACGACCCCGCCGACCACACCCTCCCGGCCCCCCGGCTCGATGCGCACCTCGAGCTCCTCGGTCTCCGGCACGGGATACGGGTTTGCCACCAGGGATCGCAGCGATTCCAGAAACGCCACCTGCTCCATCGCCGACACGTCGAAAAAGACCACGACCCCATAGCGGTGCAGTGTCGACACTCCTCCGCCCCGGACCTTGACGGTGAGCGGATTGGTAGCGAGTGTGTCTGCTGTGCTCCAGGCTTTCAGGTCGATGCGCTCCCCGACCAGCATGGCGCGTGCTTTGAAAGCCTTTTCCCGGATGTCGGATGGTACGGTCATGATCGGTGCTGCGCTAACGCGGCGTCGGTCCGATGCCTCGTGTCGGCCGAGCCTTTCTTCTGCTCATCCACGGAAAATCGAGTGCCCGGCAACCAAACAAGCTGAGCAGGCCCACGAGCACGCAGACGGCGAGGTCGTCCTGATGCAACCGGGCGAAGTGGAACGCTCCCCGCATGAGCGGAATATAGAGCGCGATCGCGAGAAACACCAGCGCCCCGCCTATCACCCACCACAGCGTGGGATTGGGAGTACGCACGACACCGAGGATAGAGCCCGACCACGAGCGGTTGGCCAGAATCAGGCCGAGGCTCGCAACGATCAACGTCGTGAAGGCCAGAGCTCGGGCATTGTCTGCGGCATGCCCGCTGTACAACGCAGTCGCGAATACAGCCAGCACGATCGCGAGGAGAATCGTACCTTTAATCGCGCTGCGCACCAGCAAGGTCCGGTCGAAGAGCAGAGCGCCCGCTCGCCGCGGCGGCCGGCGCATGATGTCCGGCTCTTCCGGCTCGGCTTCGAACACCAGCGAGCAGGCAGGGTCGATGATGAGCTGCAGAAACAGGATATGTATGGGCATCAAAATCAATGGCCAGCCCAGCACGACGGGAAGAATCGACAGCCCCACGATCGGGACATGTACCGAAACCAAGAACGCGATTGCCTTGCGCAGATTGTCGAAGATGCGACGACCGAGCTTGATCGCCTGGACGATTGAAGAAAAATCGTCGTCCAGCAGCACCACGTCGGCTGCCTCCCGGGCCACATCGGTTCCACGCCCTCCCATGGCGATACCGATGTCCGCTGCCTTGAGGGCCGGCGCATCGTTCACGCCGTCGCCTGTCATCGCCACTACCTCGCCGCCCGCCCTCAGCGCACGGACCAGGCGCAATTTCTGTTCAGGCACGACGCGACAAAAGATATTCGTGTTGCGCAGACGCTGCTCCAGCTCCATCTCGTCCAGGCGGTCCAGCTCCAGGCCGGTAATAACTCCGCCTTCGCTAGGGAGCCCGATCTGCTCGGCAATGTTCAGGGCGGTCGCCCAATGGTCGCCAGTGATCATGACCACGCGAATGCCCGCCCTCAGACTTTCCGCGATTGCCGCCCGCGCGCCACGTCGGACTGGGTCTTCCAACGCAATCAAGCCGAGGAAGCCGAAATCGAAGTCGTGTTGGATGACAGGAAGCTCGGTTTGGCGGAAATACGCGCTCGCCACCGCCAGCACCCGCAACCCGCGGGCTGCGAGATCGTGAACCTGCGCGCGCACTAGCTCCGCGGCGTCGCCATCCAGATGGCATAGATCCACTATGGCCTCGGGTGCTCCCTTCGCCGCGACAACGTATTGCGCAAGATCGGGAGAGCGCCATACGCGGGACATCGCGAGGAGCTGCGGGGACAGCGGGTATTCGTCGATCAAAGTCCAGTCGTTATGCAGGTGCTCGGTGTTCGCAAGCAACTTCAGGCCGCCCTCCCGGATGGCTTTTTCCATCGGGTCGAACGGGTCGCGGTGGCTGGCCAACACGCTGAACTCGAGGAGCGCGTGGAATGCTTCGGGCAGTGGCTTCGAATCGTCGCCATGCAACACGAAACGGGCGCCTTCGGAAATCAAGTACACCAGCGACATCCGGTTCTGCGTCAGCGTCCCCGTCTTGTCGACGCACAGAATCGTCGTTGCACCGAGGGCCTCGACGGCCGGCACGCGCCTGGTCAGCACCTGGCGCTTCGAAATACGCCAGGCCCCGAGGCCGAGAAAAACAGTCAGCACCACCGGCAACTCTTCCGGGAGCACCGCCATGGCGAAAGTGATGCCGACCAATAGCCCGTTCAACCAGTCGCCCCGCGTGGCGCCGTACGCTACTGCGACGACCAGAGCAAGGCCGAGGCCGATGACAGCGACGCGTCGTACGACGCGGCGCGTCTCGCGTTGTGTTCCGGTAGGCTCCTCCAGGCCGGTGAGCGTCTGCCCGATGCGTCCAAGCTCGGTGTGCTCACCAATCGACAGCACCTGCGCGAGGCCTTTGCCCAGCACCACCAGCGTACCCGAAAAGACGAAAGGCGAATCCTCGCCACCCGGACGCGACATCTCGGCGATAGGCGCCGACGAAGGCGCCTTGCGCACCGAGGCGGACTCGCCGGTAAGCAGGGACTCGTCGACAGCCAGGTTTGTGCAGGAGAGCACTACCGCGTCCGCCGGGACTCGATCGCCCTCGCTGAGAACGATCGTGTCGCCGCGCACGACCTCCCGACCCGCTATCCGCTTCTGCTCGCTTCCGCGTATCACCAAAGCCCGCGGGCTGGACAGGTCGCGCAACGCTTCCAGGGCGCGCTCTGCTTTGCGCTGCTGGTACAGGGTGAGACCCAGAACGACAAACACGAAGCCCAGAAGCATCGATGCTTCTTGGGCATCGCCAAGTAGCAGATAAACCGCCCCGCAAGCGATCAGCAACAGAAACATCGGCTCGCCGATCACCGACAATGCGATAGCGAAAATGCTCCGAGGCCGCGTGGAAGGGAGCTCGTTCGGGCCTGCCTCGGAAAGCCGGCGCGCGGCCTCTGCGTCGGTGAGCCCCGCCGGGGCATCAGCAGAAGGGCGAATCGTCATATCGCTGGAACGATGGAATCCGCCGCACTCCTAGACGCGCGGAATCAGAGGTTGTGGCAGTCTGCGCCCAACGCTGCGCGAGGTCTTTGACCCTCATCAAACACCGCCATGAGCCGATGTTAGGCCTAGGGAACCTCGATCCGAGGGCTCCGGTCGCCATAACCGCCGTTACGCGGCAGGTCTTGCACCTGCGCGGACGCATCCGTACAAGAAGGCTCCGAATGTTTCTTTTCAAGCTCTTTTTGGCCCTGGCAATTATCGTCGCGGTCCTGGTCCTGGTGTTCCGTTTCCAAAAGCAGATCCAAGCCGGCACCTTGGGTTCGAAGACAGGCGTGGACAACAAGCAGGAAGGGGCGCGCGCGGCCGAACTCGAAGAATTCATCGCGGCGTACCGACGCGAGAAGACGACCGGATCGGTTCAGCCAAACGCAGGATCCGCGCAGCCGCGTGTTGCCTCCTTCGCAACGACCGGAGCACCCGCGACCGGCGCGCACGTGGTCAAGGCACGCGCGGAGTTTCTTTCCGGACCCGCTAAACTCGCCTTTCTGGTGTTGAAAGCAGGGCTTCCCGACCA
>Ga0335083_10003840_pt1 | contig 19326 bp, 14 predicted proteins | sample Lox_Sample_42_FD_206716 | JGI IMG/M metagenome (GOLD analysis project Ga0335083, IMG submission 206716) | Soil microbial communities from Loxahatchee National Wildlife Refuge, Florida, United States - Lox_Sample_4.2 | ecosystem: Environmental > Terrestrial > Soil > Wetlands | place: USA...
AACGCGTCGTACCGGCTCGCCTGCCAGGTCGACGGCCGCGGCGTCTTCTCCTTCTGCATGTGCCCCGGCGGCTGGATCGTGCCGGCCTCGACCGAACCGGGCGGCCTCGTCGTCAACGGCATGAGCCTCGCGCGCCGCGATTCGCCCTTCGCGAACTCGGGGCTCGTCGTCGGTCTCGAGCCGCACGACTGGGAAGCGCAAGGCTTTCACGGCCCGCTCGGCGGCATCGCGCTCCAGCGCGTGATCGAACGGGCCGCGTTCGACGCGGGGGGAGGGGAGCTCCGCGCGCCGGCGGTGCGCGCCCTCGATTTCGTCGAGCGCCGCGCTTCGAGCGACGTGCCCGACACGAGCTACGTCCCCGGCACCGTGCCCGCCGACATCGCGAGCGTGCTCGACGCCGCCGGCCTGAAGCTCGCCGAGCGCATCCGCCGCGCGCTCGTCGAATTCAACCAGAGCATGCGCGGCTACCTCACGAACGACGCGGCGCTCGTCGGCGTCGAATCGCGCACGAGCTCCCCGGTGCGCGTCCCGCGTCACCCCGAAACGCTCGAGTCGCCCGATCTCGCCGGACTCTTCCCCACGGGTGAAGGCGCAGGCTACGCGGGCGGCATCGTGAGCGCCGCGCTCGACGGCATGCGCGTCGCTGAACGCGTCGCCGCGAAGCTCGCGCTCTGACGCACGCCGCGCACGCCCGCGCGCGCCCGCGGGAAAATGCGCGATTTTTGGGTGTTCCCGCCCGCTGGGCGGACGCTCGCTCGTGCGCCTCGTTCCCGCGCCGTGGACTTTCGCCGCAACGGGGCGCACGGCCGCCCCACGCCGTGTCCGGGTGACCCGCGGCGACCCCGCCGGCGGCTCCGCGCCGCACGATTCCGCGACGGCCCGCCCTGTGCATGGCGTTTCCGGCGTGAACGCCCCGACCCGCCATCCGCCCCCGCGAACCCAAAGCTCGAACGCCGACGCGCGCTCGACGGTGCTCTTCGCGCTCTGCGCGCTCGCAGCGGCGGCGGTCGTCGTGCTCACGGTGCGGGTGCTCTTCGCCGTCTTCGCCGGCGTGCTCTTCGCGATCGTCTTGCGCGCGGTGGCGTCTTTCGTCGCCAAGCACGCGCGCTTGCCCTACGCGGCGACGCTCCCGGCGCTCGTCGTCTTGTTGCTCGGGGGGAGCGCGACGGGCATCGTGCTGCTCGCGCCGCGCGTGGTCGAGGAAGTGATGAAGCTCCGCGACGCCTTGCCGCCGGCGGCGCACACGCTCGCGAGCTCGCTCGGTTACGGCGATTGGTTCGAGCAGCTCGCCGGCAAGGGCGGCGCCGCCGGGAGCCTCCACGTCGACAAATTGGCCGCGGGCGCGCTCGCGACGGCCGGAACCACGTTCGAGCTCATGGCGGGCGGCATCGTCTGCTTCTTCGTCGCGATCTACGGCGCCGCCGATCCGAAAGCGTACGAGCGTGCGCTCGTCGCGCTCGTGCCTCGCTCGCGCCAAACGCTCGCTCGGGCGATCGTGAGCGAAGCCGGCGTCGAGCTCGAGCGCTGGCTCCTCGGCAGGCTCGTTGCCATGCTGTTCGTCGGCGTCACGTGCGCCGTCGCGTTCCTCTTGCTCGGGGTGCCGCTCGCCGTCCCGCTCGCGGTGCTCGCGGGCATCCTCACGTTCGTCGAGTACCTCGGCGCCATCGCTTCCGCGATCCCGGCGATGCTGCTCGCGTTCACGCGCGGGCCGCTGACCGCGCTCTGGGTCGGCCTCGTTTTCACGGGCCTGCACCTGATCGAAGGGTATCTGCTCACGCCGCTCCTCGCCCGCAACGCCGCCCGGCTGCCGCCCGCGATCACGCTCGTCGGCCAGGCGGTGCTCGGCGCGCTCGTCGGCTCCATCGGGCTCACGTTCTCGACGCCGCTCCTCGTCGTCGCCGTGTGCGCCGGCAAAGAGTGGCGAAAGCGCGCGCCCGCGCGCGACTAGCCGCCTGTGGCTCGAAAATTGGTCGCGACTCTCGTCCCCCGTCGAGGGGGTCGCGGGCGTGGTGATTTGTCTATACAGTCTAGCTTGTATAGACAAACTCTCGAGCCGCAACACCCACCGCCCGCGCCGCCTTGCGAGCTCGAGAAATTAAGGACACGCCTAGGCCGCGCGCAGCGTCACGCGCGTGATCTCGGCAGGCGCGCCGAGGCGCATCGGCGGGCCCCAGTAGCCGGTGCCGGAGCTCACGTACACCTGCGTGTCGTCGAAGCGCGCGAGGCCCGCGACGACCGGCTGCTGCAGCCGCACCGCGTACATCCACGGCCAGATTTGTCCGCCGTGCGTGTGCCCCGACAGCTGCAAACCGACGCCGTGCTTCACCGCGTCGAACACCGCGCGCGGCTGGTGCGCGAGCAAGACGAGCTCGCGCGAGCCGTCACGGCCCGCGACGGCTCGCGGCAAATCCGCGCCGTGCCCTTCACCGAACTGATGCGCGTGCGCGTCGTCGATGCCCGCGAGATCGAAGCTCGCCTCGCCGTCGCCGATGCTCACGCGTTCGTTGCGGAGCACGCGAATGCCGAGCCGGCCGATCTCTTCGCACCACTCGGGAGCGCCCGAATAGTACTCGTGGTTGCCCGTCACGAAGTAGACGCCGTAGCGCGCCTTGAGCCCGGCGAGCGGCGCGACGGCTTCGCGCAAGTCTTCGACCGACCCGTCGACGAGGTCGCCCGTGATCGCGATCACGTCGGGAGCGAGCGCGTTCGTGCGCGCCACGATGTCTTCGATGAAGGCGCGGCCGATGGTCGGGCCGACGTGCACGTCCGTGAGCTGCACGATGGTGAGCCCGTCGAGCTTCTTGGGCAGCCGGCGGAGCCGCACGTTCACTTCACGGAGCGCCACCCGCGCGAGGCCCGAGCGCACGGCGGCGACGCTCATTCCGCCCGTCACGAACAGCGTCGCGAGCCCGAGGATGCGGGCGAGCACCCGGCGGCGTTCCGGGTCGGCGGGCGGCTCGCCCGCGAGACGCGACACGAGCGTGAAAAGTCCGCGCGCCGCGTCCCCGGCCACGAGCACCACCAAAAAAAGCAGCAGCAAGCCGAGCCACACCGACGAAAGCCAGATGAGCGGCACCGTCCAGGCGTGCCCCGTCCGGCGCAGGAAAAACGAAACCGGCACGAAGAGGTACAGCGTCACGACCGCCACCGTCCCGACCCGCTGCCACGGCGCCGGCAACAGTGTGTCCCGCACGAGTCGCGCCCAGAGGTAGTAGTGGACCGCCCCCACGAGGGACAGCATCACGACGAAGAAGAACGCGAAGGAAACGAGACGCGGCATTCGGCCGATCTATGGGCCGAGGGGCCCGGTCTGCCAAGTCGCGTCCCCGCGCTTGAATGCGGGGCCGTCTCGCGATACGCCTCACGCTCCCCGTGGACAGCTACAGGCCTGATTCCGATCGTGACCCGCAAGAGACCCAGGAATGGGTCGAGTCGCTCGAATCCGTCGTCGCGCACGAGGGGGCGGACCGCGCGCGCTTCGTGCTCGGTCGCGTGGTGGACACGGCGCGCCGGCTCGGTGCCGAGCCCGTGCTCCCGCTCGTCACGGACTACGTGAACACGATCCCGGTCGCGGACGAGCCCGCGTATCCCGGCGACGAACAGATGGAGCGCCGCATCCAGCAGATCCTGCGCTGGAACGCCGCGGTCATGGTTCACAACGCGAACCACGACTTCGACGGCATCGGCGGCCACATTTCGACCTACGCGTCGAGCGCGACGCTCTACGAGGTCGGCTTCAACCATTTCTTCCGCGGCAAGGACGGCGGCGGCGCGGGCGACCAAGTTTATTACCAGGGGCACGCGGCGCCCGGCATGTACTCGCGCGCGTTTCTCGAAGGCCGCCTCGGGCCCGAGCAGCTCGAGCACTTCCGGCGCGAGTCGGCGCGCGGTCGCGGCTTGTCGTCGTACCCGCACCCGCGTTTGATGCGCGATTTCTGGGAATTTCCGACGGTGAGCATGGGGCTCGGCCCCGTGAACTCGATCTACCAGGCGCGCTTCAATCGCTACGCGACGGCGCGCGGCATCACCGACGCGTCGGCTTCGAAGGTGTGGTGCTTCGTCGGCGACGGTGAAAGCGACGAGCCGGAGACGCTCGGCGCGCTCCAGATCGCGGTGCGTGAACGGCTCGACAACCTGATCTGGGTCGTGAACTGTAACCTCCAGCGTCTCGACGGCCCCGTTCACGGCAACGGCAAGATCATCCAGGAGCTCGAAGGCACCTTCCGCGGCGCGGGCTGGAACGTCATCAAGGTGATTTGGGGTCCCGAGTGGGATCCGATTTTCGCGCGTGACACGGACGGCATCCTGCGCCGCCACCTGAACCACGTCGTCGACGGCCAGTGGCAGCGCCTCACCACCGCGACCGGCGACGTCGTGCGCAAGGAGTTCTTCGCGCTCGATCCGCGCATGCTCGAGCTCGTGTCGCACGTCTCCGACGAAGAGCTCGCGAAGTTCCAGCGCGGCGGCCACAGCCTGCGCAAGGTGCACGCGGCTTACAAACAGGCCCATTCGAACGACGACGGGCGTCCGACCGTCATCCTCGCGCACACCGTCAAGGGCTGGCTCCTCGGTGAAGGCTTCGAGGGCGTGAACGTCACGCACCAGAAGAAGAAAATGGCGCTGACGGATTTGCAGCGCTTCCGCGACATCCTCGAGCTGCCGATCCCGGACTCGGCGCTCGAGCATCCGCCGCTCTTCCACCCGGGCCCGCAGAGCCCCGAGGTCGAATATTTGATGGAGCGCCGGCGTGCGCTCGGCGGTCTCGTTCCGAAGCGCGGCAGCTCGCAGGTGAAGCTCGAGCTCCCGGGCTCGGACGTCTACGACGAGTTTTACAAGGGGAGTAAGGCCGAGGCGTCGACGACGATGGTCTTCTCGCGCCTGCTCGCGAAGCTGATTCGCGACAAGAAGGTCGGACGGCGTGTCGTCCCGATCGTTCCGGACGAGGCGCGCACGTTCGGCATGGACGCGCTCTTCGGCCAGGTCGGCATCTATTCGGCCGTCGGCCAGCTCTACGAGCCGATCGACAAGGGCAAGCTCCTTTACTATCGCGAAGCGAAAGACGGTCAGGTGCTCGAAGAGGGCATCACCGAGACCGGGTCGATGGCTTCGTTCATCGCGGCGGCCACCTCCTACGCGGTGCACGGCCAGCCGATGATCCCGTTTTACATTTTCTACTCGATGTTCGGCTTTCAGCGCACGGGAGATCACCTGTGGGCCGCGGGCGACTCGATGGCGCGCGGCTTCGTGCTCGGCGCCACGGCGGGTCGCACCACGCTGAACGGCGAAGGCCTGCAACACGAAGACGGCCACAGTCACCTCCACGCGATGACGGTGCCGTCCGTCCGCGCCTACGACGTCTCGTTCGCGTTCGAGCTCGCCGCCATCGTCGAAGACGGCTTGAAGCGCATGTTCGTCGACGAAGAGAACGTCTACTACTACCTCACGCTCCAGAACGAGAATTACCCGATGCCGCCGATGCCCGACGGCGCGAAAGAGGGCGTGCTCCGCGGGCTCTATCGCTTCCGCCCGGCGGAAAAGAAGCTCGGCAAGCACGTCGAGCTCTGGGGCTCCGGCTCGATCATGCTGCAGGTGCTGCGCGCGCAGGAGATCCTCGCGGAGCGCTTCGGTGTCTCGGCGGACGTCTGGGGCGTCACGAGCTACCAACAGCTCCGCTCCGACGCGCTCGCGTGCGAGCGCGAGAACCGACTGCACCCCGAAGCGACGCCGCGCGTCCCGTACCTGGTCGAAGCGTTGAAGGGCGTCGAAGGTCCGTTCATCACGGCGTCCGACTACATGAAGTCGCTCGGTGATTTGGTCGCGCGCTGGCTGCCCGGACGCATCGTGCCGCTCGGCACCGACGGCTACGGCATGAGCGACACGCGCGAAGCGTTGCGCCGGCATTTCGAGGTCGACGCCGAGTGCATCGTGGTCGGCGCGCTCGACGCGCTCCGCCTCGAGGGCAAGCTAACGGCTGCCGACGTCGCGAAGGCAATCCGCGACCTCGGCGTCGATCCGGACAAGGTCGCACCGGCGTCGATCTGAGCTCGGCGGGCGCGCCGTGACGCGCCGTTCAGCCGCCTACGACGACTGAGCGGACGGCGACGATTGCTCGATCGCACGCCGCGTGGTCGGCCATGTCTTGGGACAGAGGAGGCCCTTTGAAGCGCGCGCATCATTCGTCGTTCGGGAGACTCGGTGAGGGTCGGCGGGGCCTCATCGCCGTCGTCGCCACCGTCATCGCTGCCGGAGCTTGCGGCGGCGAATCGAGAGGGGTCGTCACTCAGTCGGGCCCTTCGAACGGAGGGGGTGACCAGGCGCCGTCGGCGGGGGCGGGCGGTTCCGGATGCTCGGGCGACTGCTGCGTGATCGATCCGACGGCGAACGTCACCGTCGTGCCGTCCGACAGCGGCTGGGTCGATCGTGACGACGCCTGTAACAGCTTGCGTATCCAAGGCGCCTGGCACGTCTACGGCGATCAATACGACTCGCCCGAGACCCGCGCGCGCTGCATCACGGTCGGCTCGCATCTGCCCTCCGAGTGCGCGCTCGTCACGGCGCCGGTGCCGCCGCCCGCGCTCGGCTTCCCGAACCTGAACGGCGCGCTCACCACGGCCGGAACGACGGAGGAGATCCTCGGATGCCCCGCGGGGTCCGAGGCGCTCGCGCTCGGGATGATCGGCTGTCCCTCCGTCGACTTCGCGAACATGATCGGGGCCGGTATCGCGTTCGACTTCAACGCGGACGCGCCGCCGCCGAGCGGCGTCGCCCGCCCCTGGGACCCGGCGGCGTTCGACGTCATCGGCGTGAGCTTCGTCATCGACAAGCCGCCCGCCACGCTCCGCATCGAATTTCCGATCCTCTTGACGGACGCCGAGGCAGCCGGCGATTCCCCGCCCATCACGGTCGCCAATCCGACGAGCGACGACTACTCGCTCGGCTCGCCGTACTGGGGGGCGATGGCACTCGGCGACGCACGCTTGCCCGCGTCGCCCGTGGTCGCCGGGCTGAACGTCGTCACCTGGGATCAGGTGGCTCCGCCGAGCTCGGGGATCTACGTTTTCGACACGACGCGGCTCGTCGGTGTTCGCTTTCACGTCCCGGCGTCGGGCGCCCCCACGCCTTACGAGTTCACCGTCAAGAACTTCACGTTCTTGCGCCACCTCTGAGGGTCTGGAAGTCGCGGGTGAACGGCCGATCGGGCCGGCTCGGCGCCGCAGCTCGACGCGCCGGCGGCCTTCGTCACGGATTTGGGGCCCTCACGCCCTTCACCGTTCGGACCCTCCGTGACTGACAGCTCCTTTCATGCTCAGGCTCGCGCCGTGCCGAACGACCGTGGTGGTCTTGGGAGCCGCTTCGCAGCAAAATCGGGTTACTTCATGGGACGGCGGCTCCGGTCGGCATCGGCGTGCCTCGTGCTTTTGGCGCTCGGCTGCGACGAGATGAAGGGCCGGGTCATCGTCGGCAGCGGAGCGCCCGCGATCTCGGCGGGCGGTGCCGCCGGCGACGTCGAGAGCGCCGGGCCCGTCGCCGGAGCGCCCCCGGCCGGCACGAATGTCGGCGCGGGCGACGCGACCGGCGATCCCGGCGCGACGCCGTTTTCGGCGGGTGCCGGCGCGGGAGGGTCCGCGGGTGGCATGAGCTCGAGCGCCGGAGCGGGCGGCTCGGGCGGCTCACCGGGTCCGACGGCGGCGACTCTCGCGGGCGGAGCCGGTGGTGCGGCAGGGACCAGCGCCGCGACGGCGGGGAACGGTAACGTCGCGGCCGCGGCGGGTGCCGCGGGTGCGGCGGGTGCGGCCGCCGTGGGGAGCGGTGGCGCGTGCCAAGTCTGGCCGACGGTGGCCGCGCCCGCGCCGGCCGAGCTCACGTTCAACGGCGTCACGCTGAAGAGCTCCGAGCACGACTGCGCGTGGATGCTCGGCGCGCCCGTCGCGCTCCCGGTGATGCCGGACCACACGCGGCTGCTCTTTCACTACGACGTGAACGGCGACGGCGTCGACGACCTCTTCGTCGGCACGAATCCGAACTACTACCCGAATCCCCCGGATCCCACGTACGTCCGCACGATCACGCTCTTGCTCTCGAAGATCGACGGCGGCGTGCTCTCGTTCGAGCCGACGAATTGCACGCTCGACGCGCCCTTCGCCGACGGCGAGTACGCGCTCCGCGACCTCGACGGAGACGGCGTGATGGATTTCGTGATCGGCGTGAGCACCGGGTTTCGCGTGATCTTGAACCACGCGAGCGGTCCCGAGCTCACCGTTTCTTACGATTTCCCTTACACCAACGAACCCGAGCTTTACCTCGGGGACGTGGCGCTCGGGGCGTTCGAGGCGGACGACACGAGCGAGCTCGCGATCGGCTTCCTCCGCCAGGCGGACAAGCTCTCGACGATGCAGATGGGCACGCTGCTCTTCCCGAATCCGACGCAAGTGTCCACTCAGGCTCCGGTGGCGCTCGCGATCTCGAACCAGAACGGGAACGGGCTCGACCTCGGCATGAATCCGGAGCTCGGTATCTTCACCGCGTTTCAAGGTGGACGCGCCCTTTACGGAGCCACCGCGGAGGACACCTGGATCTACGAGGGCGGGAAGCGGACGACCACGAGCGGCGGCAACGGCGTGGGTGAGCCGACGTACCTCTCCACGCTCACCGTGGGCGGGCAGGCGCTCGTACTCGCCGGTCTCGGCTCCGGCGCGCCGCCGCTCGATGCCACTTCATCCTACGTGTACGACCCCGCGGCGCTGAAGCTCGGCGGGACCAACATCCCGAGCGCGTTTTCGCACGGGCTCGTGTACGGCCGCTCTCACAGCTACCTGCTCCTCGACGTCGACGGCGACGGCGATCTCGACCTCGTCGAGAACGAATCGGAGAGCACCTCGCCGAACGGCGGCGCGCCGGGCTTCGCCGTCCACAACGGCGATCTCGCGACCGGCCCGTCGAGCGACTGGCAGCCCTTTTACCCCGGCCGTTTCCGCGTCCCGGAGAGCGACACGCCCTTTCTCGCAATCGGTAAGCAAGGCGGGCGGCTCCTCGTGTCCGACGGCGATCCCGGCGACCCGAATCAATACCCGCTGCGCGTGATGCCGGTCGCGTGCGGGCAGTAGCGCTCGAGCTAGAGAATTGTGCGGGCCTCACCCAAGTGGGGCTCCAAAATTCACGATCGATACGAGTGGTCTCCGGTGTAGTCGAGCCGTCCGCTCGCGAGGAGCTCGCGAACGAGCTCGGCGTTCGCGGGCGGAAAGGCGAGCGCCCGGAGCGCGCCGCTCGTGGCCCACGCGAGGTCCGCCACTTCGACGAGCTCGCCGTCACCCGCGAGCCAATCGCACTCGATCGGATGGAGCAGGACCTTGCGCTCCGGATAGTCCCATTCGACGACCGCTCGTCGCGCTCGCGCCGCGACGACGACGCGCGTCTCCTCGAACACCTCGCGCACCGCGCACGCCTCCGGGCTCTCGTCTCCTCGGAGCTTCCCGCCCGGGAACTCCCAGAATCCGCCGAGGTGCACTCCGGCCGCGCGCTGCGTGACGAGCACGCTCCGCTCGCGAAACACGAGCGCGATCGCGACCTCGACGCGCGCCGTGGCCGTCACGGGCGGCTCTTTTCGCGTGGCGCGCGCGGCCGGTCCGCCGCGAACACGAGCCGGGCGAGCTTGCGGTGCGGCGCAGGCATGGCCAGCTCCTCGAGCTCGCCGGGCCGCACGCGCGCGCGCAGCGGCGCCGTCTTCCGAGCCGCGCGGCGCTCGCGTTTCGCGTCCGGCGCCGGGGCCGCTTCGTAGCACTCGAGCTCGATGCGAAATCGGGTGATCGTGTGGACGAGCCGCGCGACGCGTTCACCCACGCGCACGTCGACCCCGAGCGCGTCCCGCGCGGCGCGCCGAGCGGCTGCGGCAGGCGTTTCGCCCGCGCCGACCTCGGCGTGCGGGAACGTCCAGAGCCCGGCCCAGCGCGGCGCTTCGGGCGCGAGCCGCACGACGTGAACCGCGTCGCCGTCGCGGACGAGGGCCGCGGCGACGCGCACCCGCGTCGCTTTCGCGCGCGGCGGGAGCTCCGGCAGCCGTTCGACGAGGCCGTCGCGCCGCGCGACGCAGGCGGCGCGGAGCGGGCACGCGTCGCACTTCGGGGCGCGCGGCGTGCACACCGTGGCGCCGAGCTCCATCAACGCCTGATTGAAGTCGCCCGGTCGCCGTGCCGGGACGAGCTCGCCGGCGAGCCGCCAGAGGGCGCGCTTGAGCGGCAGTTTGTTCGGATCGCCGCGCAGGCCGAAGCGGCGCGCGAGCACGCGGATCACGTTGCCGTCGACCAGCGGCTCGCGCGCGCCGAACGCAATGCTCGCGATCGCTCCCGCCGAGTACGCGCCGATGCCCGGCAACGCGAGGAGCTCGGCATGGGCGCGGGGGAGCTCGCCGGCGTGGCGCTCGACGACGACGCGCGCCCCCTCGTGGAGCCGCCGCGCGCGCGAGTAATAGCCGAGACCCTGCCAGGCATGGAGCACGTCCGCCTCGGGGGCCCGCGCGAGCGCGCGCACGGTCGGAAAGCGCCGCATCCAGCTCCCGAAGTAACGGAGCACCGTGGCAACCTGCGTCTGCTGCAGCATCACCTCGCTCACCCACACCGCGTACGGGTCGTGCGTGTCGCGCCAAGGAAGCTCGCGCCGGTTGCGATCGTACCAAGCGAGGAGCCGTGTCTCGAAATCCGGAACCGGGCCCGGCCCGCCGTGCGTCCGCGCCGCGCTTGGCCGAGGCTTTTCCTCCGTGCTCGAGTGCTTCATCGGTCGTGGGGAGTGGGGCTCGGCCCGAGGCCGCCTTAGAACTTAACCCCTGGCGGAAAGCCACCCCGCGTGAGAGCATCGGGTGTTCGATGAGTCAGCTCGTCGTGTCCCTGGAGGCGATTCGCACCGACGGCTGGTTCGAGCGCGTGGGCGAGGGCATCGGCAGCTTTCAGGCGCTGTGCGAAATCGTGGGCGCGAGGTTTTTTGCGTTCGCCATGATCACCGGCGCGCGCATCACCTCGCTCACGGTGGACCGGCGCGTCCCGGAGAACACGCTCGTCGAGTTCGCCGTCGGCGCCGACGAAGAAGCCGGCGTCGCGGGCGAGCCGCAGCGCCTCACGCTCGGGGAGTTCCGCCATCGTCTCGTGAACGCTCTCGTCATCGACGAGCCGCACGGGCCGCCGCCGAAGCGAGCGACGGATCTCGAAGCCGTGCAGCTTCACATCGGCGTGCGTTACCTCTTGCTCGCGCCGCTCTACGGGTACGCGCTGCGCGAGCTGCGCATCGGTCAAGACGGCTCGAACATGGTGCTGCTCCACGACGGCATGGAGGAGACGTACCCGCTGCCCGCGTTCCGCGCGCGCATCCGCACCCACGTGCGTGAAGAGCTCGAGCGCGTGCGGCGTCCGGCGACGCGCAGCGCCATCGATCTGAGCCGCGTCGCCGAAGCCCAGGCGGCGATGGCGCGCGACGACCACGTGCGCGTGCTCGAGCTCCTCGGCCCGTGGCCGGCGCCGCTCGCCATCTTCCTGCGCACCCCGGAAGGCCAGCTCTTGAACCCCGAGGCGCGCGCGACGATAGCGCGCGGGCTCGGCTTGCTCGGCAGCGCTTGCATCGCGCTCGGCGAAGGCCTGAAGGGCGAAGAGATCTTGCGCCTCGGCATCCAATACGCCGGTGAGGGGGAGGCGGCGCCGGATCTCTTTTTGCGGCTGGGTGAGGCCATGCTCGGGGACGGACGCGCGGGGGAAGCCATCGGCCCGCTGCGGCGCGGCGCGAACCTCGGCGCGGCCCCGGCGCGCGTCTGGTCGCTCTTGGCGCGCGCGTTCGCGACCCGCGGGCGTTCGCTCGCCGCGCTCGGTGCCGTGCTCGAAGCGCGCGCCGCCGGAGCTCCGGAAGCCGAGCTCGAGGGCGTCGTCGAGCAGGTCAAAGGCGCCCTCGGCCCCGCGTACGAACGCTGGGAAGCGAGCATGAGCGCCGCCGCCGAGTAGTTTCCCACCTCGAAAATCCGAGGGGCGTGATCGTTTTCGCCTCGTCGCACCCTTCATGGGCGACTGGGATGACATTGGTGAGGTCGGGCAGGTGGTCGATCGCGTTCTTGCTTCTGGCCTGTGGGCCGTCGCATCGAACGTTTCCGGCGCCGTCCGGGGCCGCGGGCGAGTCGGCCGGCGGGCACTCCGGTGCGCCCGTCATGAACGTCGCGGGGACCGGCTCGCCTGCCGGCGGCGGCGACGCGGGCGCGTCCTCCGCGGGCGACGCCGGTGCGCCCGAACCGAGCAGCGCGGGCGCGCCCCCCGCGACCGGTGACGACGACGCCGTCGCGCAGATGGCGGCCTGGCGCGAGCGAAAAGCACTGGCGACCTGCGAGCGGCAGCTCCGCTGCATCCCACTCTGGCCGAGCCTCGACGACTGCCTCGCGAACGCCGACAACTGGCCGGACTATTCGCGCTACTTCGGCGGCGTCGACCAAGACGTCTACTTTGCGTCGAAGTTCACGCTCGCCGATCCGGCGGTGCTCGACGCCTGCATCGACGCCGTCACGAATCTCCCGTGTGACGACTCCCGCACCCCGTATGAAGCGTGCCTCGACGTCCTCGTGCCGGACGTGCCGCGAAAACAGGGCGACCGCTGCGCCCACGACTCCGGCTACGTGATGGCCCCCGCCTGCGACGCGGGGCTCGTGTGCACGGGCTCGTACTTCTGCGACACGTGCGAGCCGCTGCCGCCGGCGAGCACCGAAGGGCAAGCTTGCGATTTCGACGAAGACTGCGCGGCAGGGCTCGCCTGCGTGCGGGCGGCGTGCGTTCCGTACGCCAGTTTGCCGGGCGCGGGCGAGGCGTGCAGCGCGCCGGGCGTCTGCCGCGACGGACTCGAGTGCGGCAGCGGCGGCACCTGTTTTCTCCAGAGCGGCGAAGGCGCGCCGTGCGACCCCAACGATCCGGACAGCTGCTTTCGGGATCTGCTGTGCGAAGTCGACGCCGCGACGGGCAACCCGACGTGTCATGCCTTCGGCGGACCGGGCGCCACCTGCGCGCGCGCGACCGGAGTCGGGACGGCCGGCTGTGACGAAAACGACTGGTGCGTCTTCGCAACAGCCGACGCGCCGACCGGCACCTGCGGCGTCGCGCCGCTCACGGCCGGGCCGTGCGCGCTCTTCGGCGGGGACTCGACGTACTTCTGTCCGGCCGGGTCGTACCCCGATGCGGACCAGACGAGCTCGACGGCGCTCCCCGCGAGCTGCAGCTGCAAGCCGGCGCTCGGGCTCGGCGCGCGCTGTCACGCCGACCCCGAATGCGGCCAAGGGTACTGCGGCGACGCCGACGGCGACGGCGACGACGACGACCTCCGCTGCACGGCGCTCCTCCCCGACGGCGCGCCGTGCAGCTCCGCGTCCCCGAATCACTGCGCGTCCGAGGTCTGCGACCCCGACACCGGCACCTGCGGCGCCCAGTGCCAGTAGGCTCCGGACAGGCCGAAAATCTGCCCGTCCGAGCGCGGCTCCCCGGGCCGACGGCCGATCTCCGAGCGCCTTGCGCGGTCATTTGACAGCCCCTCCCGCCAGGCACTAGATAAGCGGCGCGCGGCGTGCCGGGTCCTCTGTAATTTCGTGGACTTGCCCCCGCCGTCGCTGATCGGAAACGATGTTTTTACTCTACCTGCCGATGTTCGTGATGTTCGCCGTCGTGGGGCTCATCGCCTCCGTCATGTTCATCGGCGGACAGTTCGTGGGCCCGAAGAACCCGACGCCCGAAAAGCTCATGCCGTTCGAGTGCGGCAACGACACGCCCGGCGCCGGCCAAACGAAGATGAGCGTCAAGTTCTACCTGACGGCCATCCTCTTCGTGGTCTTCGACGTGGAGACGGTGTTCATGTATCCGTGGGCCGCCCTCTTCAAGGGCCTCGGCTGGACGGGCTTCGTCTCGATGTTCGGCTTCATCGTCGCACTGATCGTCGCCCTTGCGTACTGCTGGAAGAAAGGAGCTCTCGAATGGGAGCGCTGAAAGAAACGTCGCCCGACGTGCTCGCCACGGGTGCCGGTGAAGGCTTCGTCACGACGAAGTTCAACGACCTGCTCGCCTGGGCCCAGAAATACTCGCTCTTCATGTACCCCTTCGTGACCGCGTGCTGCGGCATGGAGTTCATGGCCGTTTCGAGCCCGCGCTACGACTTTTCGCGCTTCGGCTCGGAAGCGCCGCGCTTCTCGCCCCGGCAGTCGGACCTGCTCTGGGTCGTCGGCACCATCGTGCAGCGCCAGGCGCCGATTCTCCGGCGCATCTACGAGCAGCTCGCCGAGCCGAAGTGGGTGCTCGCGTTCGGCACCTGCGCGTCGTGCGGCGGCTTCTACGACAATTACGCCTGCGTCGCCGGCGTCGACAAGATCATCCCCTGCGACATCTACGTGCCCGGCTGTCCGCCGCGTCCCGAAGCCGTGCTCGACGGGCTCATGCTGCTCCAGGACAAGATCCAGCGCGGCGACCGCCGCCCGGCGATCGTCAAGCCGCGCGCCGACCCGGCGCAAGACCAGAGCCTCGGCCTGGTCCAGCTCCGGCGCTCGAGCACGCGCCCGGCGGTGTGAGATGTCGAAGGCGCTCATCGACATCATCAAGCAGAAATTCCCGGCCGACGTGCTCGAGTCGCACTCGCAGCGCGGGGACGACACCGTCGTCGTCTACGCCGCGCGCTGGAAAGACATCGCGCGCTTCTTGAAGGACGATCCGCGCGCCGACATGAGCATGCTCATCGATCTCACCGCGGTCGATTATCCGGAACGCACGCCGCGCTTCGAGGTGGTCGCGCACCTCTATTCGCTCTCGAAGGGCCACCGCTTGCGGCTCAAGGCGCGCGTCGGCGACCAGGCCGGCACCAGCGTCGAAATCGACAGCGTCGCCGATCTCTGGGCGAGCGCGAACTGGGCCGAGCGCGAGTGCTGGGACATGTTCGGCGTGCGCTTCAAGGGCCACCCCGATCTCCGGCGCATCCTGCTCTACCCCGAGTTCGAAGGGCACCCGCTGCGCAAGGATTACCCCGCCGATCGCATCCAGCCGCTCGTGCCGTACCGCGAGGTGCCGAACGTCGACAAGGTCGCGCCGTTCCGCGCCGACGAAGGCATGTCGTTCGGGCGGCAGACGTTCGCGAGCGGCCCCTCCACCGACGACGACGACGTGAACTGATGGAACCCATCGATCAAGAGCTGGATCCCGCTGAAATCGAGCTGCCGGCGGAGCCGATGCTGCTCAACGTCGGGCCCGCGCACCCCGCGATGCACGGCACCGTCCGCATCGTGATGGAGCTCTCGGGCGAATCGATCGAGCGCTGCGACGTGCAGGTCGGCTACCTGCATCGCGGCTTCGAGAAGATGTGCGAGCGCGGCACCTGGACGCAGGTGTTCCCGTACGTCGATCGCTGCAACTACGTCTCGCCGATGTTGAACAACGTCGGCTTCGCGCTCGCCTGCGAGAAGATGCTCGGCATCACCGTGCCGGAGCGCTGCCAGTGGTACCGCATGGCGCTCGGGGAGCTCGCGCGCATGTCGGATCACCTGACGTGCGACGGCGCCATGGCGATGGAGCTCGGCGCCTTCACGCCGTTCCTCTGGATGATCAAAGGTCGCGAGATGATCTGGGATCTGATGGAGGAGGAGACGGGGGCGCGCCTCACGCACAGTTTCGGGCGCGTGGGCGGCATGGCGCACCCGCCGACCGCGGGTTTCAAGGAGAACGCCAAGGCCGTCACGACCCACATCCTCGGCATCATCGAGGAGGTCGAACGGCTCCTGCTCGGTAACCGCATCTTCCTGGATCGGCTCGAGGGCGTCGGCGTCGTGAGCGCCGAGGACGCGATTTCGCTCGGCTGGACGGGGCCGTGCCTGCGCGCCTGCGGCGTGGCGTACGACGTGCGCAAATCACACCCGTACCTCCGCTACGACGAGGTCGAGTTCGAGGTGCCGGTCGGTCAGGCCGGCGACAGCTTCGATCGCTTCATGGTGCGCATCGCCGAGCTCAAGCAGAGCGCGAGCATCGTCCGGCAGTGCATCGAGCGCATGGCCGACACGGGCCCGGTCAACGTCACCGACCCGCGCGTCATCCTGCCGCCCAAGGAAGAGGTGTACTCGACCATCGAGGGCACCATCCAGCACTTCAAGATCGTGATGGAGGGCCTGAAGCTCCCCGCCGGTGAAGTCTACGCGTACTCCGAGGGCGGCAACGGCGAGATGGGCTTTTACCTGGTGAGCGACGGCAGCGGCACCCCGTACCGCCTGCGCATTCGCCCGCCGTGCTTCTACGTGACGGGTGGTCTCGAGCGCGTGATCACCGGGGCCATGATGGCCGACGTAGTCCCGAGTTTCGGTAGTTTGAACATGATCGGCGGCGAGTGCGACCGCTGAGAGAGATCTAGATGCCTAGCTTCAAGCTCGACGACATCGACATCCCCTTCGAGCCGGGCGACACCGTCATCCGCGCCGCGCAGCGGGTGGGCGTGGACATCCCGCATTACTGCTGGCACCCGGGGCTCTCGGTCGCGGCGAACTGCCGCATGTGCCTGGTCGAAATCGAGCCGCCGCCCGGGCGGCCCGCGATGATGCTCGACGTGCTCGCGTGGGACGCCGAGAAGCACGAGTACGTGCCGCAAAAGAAGCCGAAGCTCCAGCCGGCGTGCCAGTTCGCGGCCGCCGACGGCCTCGTCGTGAAGAGCCAGTCGAGCCAGCACGCGACGCGCGCCCGCTCGGCCGTGCAAGAGCTGCTGCTCCTCAATCACCCGGTCGATTGCCCGATCTGCGACCAGGCGGGCGAGTGCCGGCTCCAGGATTACTGGCTCGAGCACCAGCACACGAAGAAGCGCATGAAGGACGAGCCCGTGCACAAGCCGAAAGGCGTCGTGTTCGGGCCGACCATCGTCTACGACGCCGAGCGCTGCATCGTCTGCACGCGCTGCGTGCGTTTCTGCGACGAGGTCGCGAAGGATCCGGTGCTGAGCGTGCGCGAGCGCGGCAACCTGAACGAGATCGTGGTCTCGCCGGGTCGAAAGCTCGACCATCCGTACACGCTCATGACCGAGTACGTGTGCCCGGTCGGCGCGCTCACGGCGGTCGACTTCCGCTTCAAGGCGCGCGTCTGGTTCTTGCGCTCCGCGCGCACCGTGTGCGTCGGCTGCGCGACGGGCTGCAACTCCTTCACGGATTTCGATCCGCGGACGCAAGAGGTTTATCGCTACCGTCCGCGCGAAAACAAGGCCGTGAACCAGTACTGGATGTGCGACGAGGGCATGCTCGATCACCGCCGCATCGGGCAGGGGCGCGTGCTCCACGCGCTCGTCGGCGGCAAGCCGTCTCAACGCGACGCCGCGCTCGCACGCGCGGCCGATCTCTTCGTGAGCGCGCCGCCCGAGACGACGGCGGTGGTGCTCTCGGCCGAGCATTCGCTCGAGGACAACTTCGCGCTGCTCGAGCTCGCCCGCGACGGCCTGAAGACGCAAAACGTCTACTTCACGGGGCGCGCGCCCGGCCAGGGCGACAACGTGCTCCGCGACGCCGACAAGAACCCGAACACGAACGGGGTGAAGAAGCTCGCGCCGAACGCGAAGCCCTTCGCGGAGCTCGTGAAGGCGGCCGACGAAGGCAAGCTCACGCACGTGCTCGCCCTCGGCTCGCAGGCGCCCGCCGACGCGACCGCGCTCGGCAAGATCAAGCACCTCGTCGCGCTCGCGACGCACGAAGGGCCGTTCCAGGCGCACGCGGCGATCGTCCTGCCCGCGGCGAGCTGGGCCGAGGCCGAGGGCACGTTCGTGAACCGTCAAGGCACGACGCAGGAGAGCGAGCGGGCCGTCACGCCGCGCGGCGACTCGCGCCCGGCTTTCCGCTGGGTTCACGAGCTGAGGCTCGCCCTCGACAGACCGCCGGCTTGGAAGAAGCTCGGTGAGCTCCGGGCCGCCATGCAGCCCGCCTCCGCCGCCGCAACGGGAGCACGTCCGTGAGCCTCGTCGAAGTCATCCTCATGATCGTGAAGATCGTGGCCGTGATCCTGCTGATGATCATGCCGCTCGCGATCATGCTCACGTGGGCCGATCGCCGCCTCGGCGCCATGGTCCAAGACCGCGTCGGCCCGAACCGCGCCGTCGTGTGGTTGCCGACGCCCGCGGCGCAGGCCGGGGCGGTGTTGCCCGCGCTCGGCGTCTGCGCGCTCGTCGCGTACGTCGCGTTCGGTCAGGTCGTCGGTTTGCACGCGCCGCCGAGCCCCGACGACCGCGCGAGTTGCGCTCAGGTGTTCTGCCACCTCGCCATCTTCATGACGTGGGTGACGTTCGCGATCATCTCCGGGCTCGTCGTCCGGCGCGGCGCCCGCTCGAGCCTCGATCTCTGGATCAAGAGCTTCCCGCCGCGGCACATCGTGTACGCGGGGTTCGGCGCGCACTTGCTCGCCATCGTGCTGAGCTCGGCCTTCGCCGGCACCGAGCAGGGCCTCGTGCTCATCGACTGGTACTACGGCGGCGGCGCGGCGATTCTGATGTTCGCGGTGCTGTTCGGCGCCGGGTACGCCGCCTTCGCCATCCGCAACGAACCGCAAGTCGGCCTGCGCCTGCTCGGCCTGCCGCACGCGTTCGTCGCCGACGGCCTGAAGACGCTGTGGAAAGAGGACTTCATCCCGCCGAACGCCGACAAGCTGCTCCACAGCATCGCGCCGCTCATTTCGTTCTTCCCGGCGCTCACCGTGTTCGCCGTCATCCCCTTCGGTGACACGCTGTGCTTCGGCACGACGGCCGATCACCATCTCGACATCACGAAGCTCGCGCACATGGTCCCGCGCGAGGGCGTGTGCGTCGCCGGGAGCTTCCGGCTCCAGGTGGTCGACCTCAACGTCGGCCTGCTCTACTTCTTCGCGCTCGCCGGCACGGGCATCGTCGGCGCCGCGCTCGCGGGCTGGGCGAGCGACAACAAGTACAGCCTCCTCGGCGGCCTGCGCGCCGCGAGCCAGATGGTGTCCTACGAAGTCACGATGGGCCTCACGCTCATCGGCGCCATGATGGTGTACGGCACGCTCCGTCTCGACGAGATGGTGCGCTGGCAGGGCGAAAACACCTGGGGCATCTTCGTGCAGCCCCTCGCGTTCGTGCTCTTCTTCGCGTCGGCCGTCGCCGAGTCGAAGCGCATCCCGTTCGATTTGCCCGAAGGCGAGAGCGAAATCGTCGCGGGCTACTTCACGGAATACGCCGGGATGAAGTTTGCGATGTTCTTCTTCTCGGAATACATCGCGGTCGTCTCGTCGAGCGCGCTCCTCGCCGTGATCTTCCTCGGCGGCTGGAACCTGCCGTTCCTCTACCGCGACGGCTTCCACGTCGCGATCGGCG
>Ga0335083_10003841_pt1 | contig 19320 bp, 14 predicted proteins | sample Lox_Sample_42_FD_206716 | JGI IMG/M metagenome (GOLD analysis project Ga0335083, IMG submission 206716) | Soil microbial communities from Loxahatchee National Wildlife Refuge, Florida, United States - Lox_Sample_4.2 | ecosystem: Environmental > Terrestrial > Soil > Wetlands | place: USA...
TCTCCTCGCGCGCTCCCGGGCGCAGTTTGGCCATCCAGATTCGCCAAGCTCTGCTGCTCGGTCTTGCCTATAACCTCTACCGCCTGAGGCATCGGCTCGCTCATCGAGGATGTCAACAGTGCCATCTTCTATCACGTAAAAGCCGGCTATTTTGGTTTCTTCCCGGAAGTAGACTTCGGCATCTCCTTTGCGTAAATCAATCTCAGTTCCAGCGACCTTGTCTGGCCCTTGCGCAGGGGGATGTTTCTTTCCCAATCCGAAAAGACTCCTTTTGCGGACGCTCGAATGTCATAGCTGCTGGCGCGGAGCTTGGTGATCGTAAATCGCCCGTGTGCATCTGCGTGAGTGGAATGCGGTCCGCTCCCGTCCGAGTATTGATAGGAAATCGTCGCATGTGCTGCAGGCTTGTCATCTGGTCCGATAACTACGCCGGTGAGGGTCGACTTTCCTTTGCTTTGCTGGGCAAGAGCAGGGCTCGGTGCCAGAGTCAGCGCCAGCAAGACAAGCGTGACTAAAATAAGTACGCGTTTCATGTTCTCCGTCTCCTGCCATCCGCGCAGCCTTCTGAGGGGGATGTAGAAAAAAAGCAGGCTTTTTCGTGCCGCCTACGATAGAGCCAGTGTAGCTCCAGGCGCCCATTTATTCGGCGGAGTTTCCTTCCGTGTGACGCACCCCAAACCTGCCTTGTGGGACAGGTCAGGTGCGGGCACGCTCATAAACTCTCGCGTGGGCCGCCAGCATGCGTTGGAAATCGCAAAGGTCCAAAGCACGCTGCCGGCCGAGCTCCGTGAGCCGGGCCGCGAGCACAGGATCATCCAAAATTCGTGCTAATTCCAGCGCAAGCGCCGCTGTATCGCCGGTGCGAAACGAGAGGCCGCCCTCGCCTGCGACTTCCACGAATGCGCCGAGATCGGAAGTGAGGACGGGCAGCCCTCTCGCCATGTTTTCCGCAACGACCAATCCAAACACCTCTCCACCCAAAGATGGCACGACGACCGCCGAGGCTTCCGCGAGCGCAGCTTCGAGTTGTGCCTCAGCGAGTCGGCCCGCAAATCGAACACGCCCCGCCAGTGGTCCTTGCTTGGAACGCTCTTCGAGCGAGTCCCGCTCCGGGCCGTCTCCAATGATGAGCAGTTCGATGTCGCGATTTTGTTTGAGCAGGATGCAGGCAGCTTCGAACAATATGCCAACACCTTTCGTTGTGACCAGCCGGCCCTGAAAAGCAATCACCGGTGGATGCGCGGACGGCAAAGCATGCGCGACCGGCGCAGCGTTGGCTTCCAGTCCATGAGGAATTGCGACGCTTCGTGGAAGTTGCACCAGACTCCCCAGCCAGGCCGTCGGCGTGATGTTTGCCGAAACTCGTTTGCATAAGAAACGCCGCACGAAAGTAAGCAACCACAGCCGTAGAGAAACAAACCAGCCTTGACTGGAATTGCAGCGAAGGCATTCCCCGTGCCGGCCGGCCATGAAATGTCCTGGACAGGGGCTTCCCGCCGGCTCGACGAGAAGTTGTCCGTTCGGGCAAATCGTTTGAAACCCGTGGTGTTCGACCACAACCGGCTTCCGCGCGATAAGCCCGAGAATTATCGGCGTCAGTGCGGGGCCTGCTATATGCACAACGTCGGAAGTGTGGATCAAATCCCATAAATGAATGAGGCTTGGCCGGCGGTTCACACGAAAGGGACGCGTGCAGTCGTCAAATTCTTCAGCTGGAGTTTGCGTGATGACTGTGAGGTCGAATTCCGGTTCTCCGCTGGGAGAAAGCAGTCCTGCAAGGCCTCGCGCCAAGGATAGAACGAGAGTCTCTACTCCGCCGACACTCGGTGCAAAGAAATGAGAATAAATCAGCAGTTTCATTTCCGAATATTGCGCGAAGAGGCTGCGGAAGCGTTGACTGTCGAGGAATTTGAAAGTAGCGACCAACTCGAACGTCTCTTGTGCAAAACTGCGAGGCGATAGGAATCGAGTGTCGCGGCGACGTTCCGTTCTGGTGACCACGTTTGCATGTGCGCAACGGCAGCCCGGCGGAGTGATGCGAGTCGCGCCCGATCTGAAAGTGCGTCTTTCAAGAGGGCTGATAGCGCCCCAAGATCTCCAGACGGATAAACAAATTCAGGCCGGACCGGCGCAACAAGGTCGCGTGCTGCGCCCACACGGTCGCTTGCGGCAACGGGACACCCACAACACATAGCTTCGTTCACGACCACGGCGAACGGTTCATATTCCGAAGGTAGCACCATCAAGTCGGCGCAAACATACACGCTAGGCAATTGCGACTGGTTCACGAATCCGAGAAAGCGCACCCGTGACGTTAAACCCAGCTCTGCCGCTTCTTTTTCCAGTCGCTCACGCATCGGGCCATCGCCGGCGAAAACAAGTATGCTTCTCGGAACCTCTGCTTGCGCAAATGCGCGCAGCAAGTCGCCAGGCCGCTTCCACGGCTGAAGTTTCGCACAAAAGAGAACCGCAGTTTCATCGCCGCTGATTCCCCATGAACTGCGAACTCTGCCACGATCCACCTCGGCTGCTCGCGCCATCCACCAGTCATTGTCCGCCACCAGCGGCGTAAGCGAGATGTGATCCTCCGGAATATGCAAGGATCTAATCAGATCCTTCGCGCTGCTCGAAGAGACGCACACCTGGTTCGCCAATCGGAATAATTGGGGCCAAGCGAGTCTCTTGAAACGCTCCTTCCACTTTCGGCCGTCTCTTGCGGCCAGCGAACCCTGGTCACACCCGAACAGAAACGCCGCACCGCTCCTGCGTGCGGCGAAAAAGGCAATCCAGAATGTGGAACGGACGTAGCTGATGTGCGAAGAAACTACATCAAACTTTCCTTCGCGAATCACATTCCACAGCCTCGGATTTCGCAGCCCAAAGAACGACTCTGCCCCAGAACCTTTGTTGGGAACATGGGACCAGCTATAGCCATCGAGCAGAGGAACGTCCCACTTGAGCATGGCCGCGAATTCGGGGTCATGCTCCGGCTCCGCGCCCCGCAAGCTGCAATAAGCGACGTGGAAATCGAGCTCTGGACGCCGCGCCAACGCCCGAAAGACGGGAATGGCATACGGTACGGGATGCGAAGCCACGATGAGCGCGCGCAGCCGCTCTTCAGGCATGACAAAATCCTGCGGCCCGCATGCGGCTTGTAAGATTCCTGCTGACGCTTATCCCGCCCAAGGAGATGCCCCGCCAGGAGTATACCCGGTTTCCCGCGCGCAGCGGCTGTGCTAAACTGGCTCAGTTCCGCAGGGGTTTGCGGTTTACCCTAAGTCTCCGCACAGGTAGCCCCGCGACGCGGGGTAGAGTCGCTGAACCGCTATTCAGGCGGCAAGCGGCTGCACGAAATTTCATTCAACGTGAATCCCGCACGGTCGGGAGCACGCAAAAAAGAGGATGTGTCATGTCCGGGCATTCAAAATGGGCCACCATTAAACATAAGAAGGCGGCCACCGACGCGAAGCGGGGCCGCGTTTTTACGAGAGTGATCCGCGAAATCACGATCGCCGCCAGAATCGGCGGCGGCGATCCCAATTCCAACCCCCGTTTGCGCACCGCCATTCTCGCTGGCAAGAACGAGAACATGCCCAACGAAAATATCGAACGCGCCATCATGCGTGGAACCGGTCAGCTCGAAGGCGAGCAATATGAAGAAGTCACTTTCGAAGGCTATGGTCCCGGCGGAGTAGGCATGCTGATTGAAGCGGTTACCACAAATCGCAACCGCATCGTGGGCGAATTTCGCCACCTGATGAGCAAGAATGGCGGAAACCTTGCCGAAGCCGGTGCTGTTGGCTGGATGTTTCATCGCAAGGGCGAGATCGTCGTTCCCAAAGAAGCAGCCAGCGAAGACAAGCTAATGGATATCGTTCTTGAAGCTGGTGCCGAAGACCTGAAGGACGATGGCTCCGGCTGGTACATCGTCACGCCGCCCGAAGCTCTCGAAAAAGTAAAAGAAGCGCTCTCCAAGGCAGGCATCACTCCTGAATCGGCGGAGATCGGCATGGTGCCGCAAAACTACATCAAGCTTACAGGACCGCAAGCCACGCAAATGGTTCGTCTGATCGAAGCGCTCGAAGAACACGACGACGTGCAGCACGTCTACGCGAACTTCGATATCGATGAGTCGGAAATTCAAGAAGCTGTTGGAGCGAACTGAAAGGATTTTAAAAAGTGAGGGACAGAAATGTCCGTTCCACTTCGCGGCGGCCATTCCGGGGATAACGGATGGCCGCTTTTCTTTTGTAAGAAAGTTTCAGAGACAAATCGCTAGCAGCGGTGCGGAGAACGCCGTAGACTTATGTCGATGAAAGTGGTAATCACAACAGGCATTTCCCCCGCCCAGAATGGCTGTTTCCGCGTGCTGGGTGTGGATCCTGCTGCCTCCGGTCCTACGGGCTACGGCATCATAGAAACTGACGGCCGTCTCTGCCGTATGCTGCATTATGGAGCATTGAAAGTAGCGCCAAAGCGCCAAAAGGAATCCCTCGGCGCGGTCCTGCAAGATGTCCACGCCCTCCTCTGCAGCCTGATCGAGGAGTTTTCTCCGGACGTGCTGGCCGTCGAATCAGTTTTCACCGCGCTCAATATGAGAACCGCGTTGCGTCTCGCCGAGGTGCGCGGCGTTGTGCTTCTAGCCGCGGCCCAGCGTGGCCTAGCCGTGCACAGCTATTCGCCGCGCGAAGTGAAAGCCTCGGTCGCCGGTTATGGCCACGCAGACAAACGGCAGATGCAATTGATGGTGCGCGCGTTACTCGCGATGCAGGAAACTCCGGAACCTTCTGATGCCGCCGATGCTCTGGCCGTGGCCCTTTGTCATTTGCAGGCAGAGCGCGTCCGCCAACGCTTTGGATTCCCGCACAAATCTCTGCCAGCGAAACCGCCTTCGCCCTCGGTGACCGCCGGCGTTCAAGTCGCTCGTCAGGGCGCAACTCACGCCGCGCGCCGCGCATCGTAACAAGACGATGAAGACCATTTTCCCGCGACTTATGATAATGACTTTCTTCGCGAGCGGTCTCCTCGCCTGGGCCCTGGCTCCGGCCGCCTCTGCCCAGGTTTCTTCGCCCGCTGCTTCTCACGCGACGCTTTCCTATCGCCGCATATTCAAATCCAGCTCGCCCGAATTCATCGAGATCGTTATCCACGACAACACCAATGCCGCGACCTTTGAGATTCGCCAGCTTGACGAGGAGCCTGGGGCTTCGCCCTTCGAAGTGGGCGCGGGCTTGCGCGCGAGAATGTTCCAATTGGCTGCCCAGCTGAACCATTTTGAAGGTCAGGATTTAGACGTCCATCGCCGCATCGCCAATCTCGGCGAAAAAACGTTTCGCTGGCAGTTAGGCACCGAAGTTCACGAAACCAAATTCAACTACACCCTGAACTCGGCCGCCGCTCAATTGATGCAAATCTTCGAGGGCCTCGCTCGCCAGCAGGAGTTGGTCACCATGCTCGAACGCCGGATGAAGTACGATCGCCTCGGCATCAACGACGCTCTCCTGCAATTTGAAACCGACCTCGATCACAAATTGCTTCCCGAGCCTCAGCGTGCCCTGCCTACGCTCGATCAAATCGCCGCCGATTCGCGCTTCATCGAGATCGGCCGCCAGCGTGCCCGCGCGCTGGCCGAACGCATTCGCCATCCGAGCTGATCTAGTTGGTTAGCTTCCACCGCCGCGGCTTGCGCGCCGAATCAAGCTCCGGCGATTCCGCAAGCAGCCTCAGCGGGAACATCGCCGTCTTTCCGTAGTGCTCCCCTTCAAGAATCCGCGCCTCGCCGCGCGAATTTGTCTGCTCCACCTCGAGAATTCTTAGCGGCGTTCCATCCGGCACCATCAACAGCCTTTGCGCGGCAATCAGCAGCGACAGCCCCACATCGTCCTCCGCCGCGTCCAGTTTTTGTCTCTCCGCGGCCGTTGCTTCGTCAATGGCCACCAGGCTAAAGGGGTGCCCGTTCTCGCAGCACAGCTTCGCTACCTTTCCCACCCAAGCGGATTTTGTCTGCGTGTTCGAGTCCCGCACTTCAGCGCCCGCAGCTTTTTCCGGTGCCGTCGGTGCCTTCACCGCCGCGATAAACCTGTACCCGCGTTTCGTCAGCGTCTCCACGAATCGCGGTTTCTTCTTGTCGTCCCCCAGCGCCTGACGCAATTTTTTAACTGCCGTGTTCACGCTGTGATCGAAATCCACAAAAGTGTCCGCAGGCCACAACCTCTTTTGCAGTTCCTCGCGCGTAACTAAGTCCCCGGGCCGCTCCAGCAGCATCGCGAGCACATGAAATGGCTGGACTTGCAGCTTAATTTTGCGCCCTGCTTTGTAGAGTTCTTCCGCCCGCAAATCCACTTCGAACGCATCAAAGCGCACGGTATTTCCAGAACGCGCCGCCATCGCCATCCGAATTTATCTCCGTGACTCCGAAACTATACCATTCCTTCCACCTGTCACGATGGACTCCGCCCATGCTTTAAGCACCCTATTCTCGCCAACTTACTTGTTCACCCTCTGTCGTCTTCCAGTTCACCTCCGGTGCATTGTGCTCTCCAACGGAATGCGCGAAAGTGCCCACCATGTTGAGCCGCTGAGCGGGCATACCAAGCAGCCCAGGCGAACGAAAGTTCAGTTTGGACGCCGTCAGCAATTTAGAAGGAGGAAGGTCCCATGAGAACACGAATGATGGTTATGGCAGCAGTGATGACACTAACGGTTATGGCCTCGGCTCGCGTAGCCCGGGCGCAGCAGTCGATGGTGGTCAATATCCCCTTTGACTTCGTTGCCGGCAATCAGGTTCTTCCGGCTGGCGACTACGCGGTCGAGCGAGTGGGCCACCAGAACACTTTGGTCCTGGTCAATCGGGCCTATTCTCTGTCGTCGCCCTTTTTGAACACCAACGCTATCGCCGCAAACAAGATCCAAACCGAATCAAGACTGATCTTCAACCGTTACGGCGATCGCTATTTCCTCTCGCAGATTTGGACGGCCGGAGACTCCCGCGGTCGCGAGCTGCCGAAATCAGCGCGCGAAAAGGAAATTGCGTTAGTTGCCGAAATGGAAGCCCAGGGCCAAATCACCCTGGTCGCAGAACTCTCCCCAACTACCCGCTGAACACCCCCGCCAGAATCCCTGCAACGCCCACCGGGAATCCGGAACCCCACTCCGGATTCCCGTCCCTCTTTTCAAGCGCCCTTCTAGTAATCCCTTTTCGCGGCATTGCGCTTGAAACCTTTCCTCACTTGGCGTAATCCTGAAGCGCTGCTCAAAACTCTCCAATTCAGGAGTCACGTCCATCACTCTTCTTTGGCAAACCCTTCGCGAGGCCTTCCGCGTCTTGGCGAAAAGCCCTGGACTTACGGCCGTCACCGTGGTCACTCTCGCGCTGGGCATCGGCGCGCCCACCGCGATTTTCACGTTGGTCCACCAAGTCATGCTCCGGTCGCTGCCCGTCGCGCAGCCCGGTCAGCTCTGGCGCGTCGGCGATGCTGTTCGCTGCTGCTACTCGGACGGATACACGCAGGGCAGTGATGACCTTCCTTCGCAAACCGGCTGGAATCTTTTCTCCTGGGAGGCCTACAAGCTCTTCCGCGGCAACACTCCCGCGTTCGAGAATCTGGCCGCATTCCAGATCGGTGAAGCCAACGCTCATCTCGGCGTTCGGCGCGCCGGCTCGCCGGCTCCCGTCGAGACGGCCAACGGCGAGTACGTCTCCGGAAACTTCTTCAACACGTTCGGCATTACCGCGTGGCGCGGGCGCCTGTTCGCCGATGCCGACGACCAGGAAGGGGCGCCCCCGGTCGCCGTCCTGAGTTTCCATTCCTGGCAGGGCAAATTCGGCTCCGATCCCTCGGTGGTCGGAGCGACGTACGAATTCAACGGTCATCCATTCACAATTGTCGGCATCGCCATGCCGGGTTTCTTCGGAGCGAAAATCGCTGGCTCGGATATGCCCGATTTCTGGCTGCCGCTCACGACAGAACAGCTCATCGCCGGCCCAACGTCGCGCCTCAAGAATCCCCGCCTCGCATGGCTCGATCTGATCGGGCGGGTTCGCGCCGGCACGAATCCGAAAACTCTGGAAGCGCAGCTCCAGGTAGAGCTGCACCAGTGGCTTGCGAGCCATACGGCGGACATGACCTCGCAGGAACAGGCTCTGCTCGAAAAACAAACTCTGCATCTTGCGCCGGGCGGCGCGGGCGTTTCCCTCATGCGGGAAAACTATAAGGGCAGTTTGCGTTTGCTGCTGATGGCCGCTCTTTGCGTGCTGCTCGTGGCTTGTGCCAACATCGCCAATTTGCTCCTTGCTCGCGGCCTGAAAGACCGGCCTCAGACAGCCCTCCGCGCCGCTCTCGGCGCCTCGCGCGCGCGTCTCGTCTTCAAGGCCCTGTCGGAGAGCCTCACTCTGGCTCTGTTCGGCGCTGTTGCAGGCATTGCCGTTTCCTATGCCGGCGCCCGCCTCATCCTCCACCTTGCTTTTTCCAGCGCGGACACCTGGGTCCCCGTGAACGCTAGGCCTTCCCTTCCTGTGCTGCTCTTCGCCCTGGGAATCTCGCTCATCACCGGAATCGTCTTCGGCATGGCCCCCGCATGGATGACCTCCAATGCTGATCCGCTCGAAGCCCTGCGCGGAACAAATCGCTCCACGGGAGGCCAACGCCACTGGGCCCAGAAGACTCTCGTCATTGTGCAAGCGTCCGTTTCTCTCGTACTGCTCAGCGCGGCCGCGATGCTCGGCCGGAGCCTCACCAATCTGGAGCACCAGAACTTCGGATTCGATCCCGGCAGCCGCTATCTGGTTTCCCTCGATCCGCGGCTTTCGGGCTATACGCAGGAGCAACTGGTCCCATTCTTCAGCGAGATAGGTGACCGTCTGCGCGCCATCCCCGGCGTCCGCGGCGTCGGTGCCATCCTCGAAGCGCCGCTCAGCGGTTGGCTCTGGCCTCACGACATCCAGATTGAAGGAAAACCTGATCCTGGTCCGAAGGACGACGCTGGTGCCGGTTGGACTCGCGTGACGCCGGATTTTTTCCGCACCTTTGGGGACGCCATCGTGGCGGGCCGCCCTATCGCCGCCGAAGACAACGCCGATACGCGGCCGGTCGCCGTAATCAACCAGGCCTTCGCCAAGAAGTTCTTTGCCGGCGAAAACCCTATTGGGCATCACTTTGGCCCCGCTCCACGCCAAAACGCGGCAATGTATGAAATCGTTGGCGTCGCTTCCGACCTGGACTTCGGGAGCGGCCCGCAGCCCATCTATTTCCTCCCCGAGGCCCAAAGCACTCACTTCGATGACCCCGAATCGGAAGAGCGCGAAGTCTCGTCGCATTACCTGTACAACCTTGTCCTTTGGGTGCCTGGGAATCCGCCCGGCTTGGCGGCGCAGGTGAAGAGGGCGCTGGTGGATATCAATCCGAACCTCGTCATTTACGGCGTTCAGTCCTATTCCGAAGTCATTCACGCCGATTTTGCCCAGCAAAGGATGATCGCCAGCCTGACATGGCTCTTCGGGGCCATCGGCCTGGCGCTCGCCGCCGTGGGCCTCTTCGGAGTCACGTCCTATGGAGTGGAGCAGCGTACGAGCGAGATTGGCGTTCGCATCGCCCTGGGCGCAGGCCGCGGCTCGGTCTTGCTCATGGTGCTGCGCGACGCCTTCTCGAACGTCGGCATCGGGCTGGCGCTGGGAATTCCAGCCGCCATCGGCGCAGGCCACATCATCGCCAACCAGCTTTTCGGCGTAAGCCCCTGGGACCCGCTGATCGTGTCCGGAGCCACACTTTTGCTTGTTCTGGCCGCGCTCATCGCTGCATTCATCCCCGCCCGCCGCGCCGCCAGTCTGGATCCGGTAGAGGCCCTCCGCACCGAATAAGTGGCACAGACTTCAGTCTGTGCTCTTTCTGAATTTTCGTACCGCCATCCCGCCTCAGGACAAATTTCTTCACGCGTTTTTCGGACTCTCATACTTGAAACCGTCTCGCGGAAGGCGTATTTGTAGATGGCAACTCATCCGGCAGGAATCTGGGAGTTTTCGTTATCCATAGTCCCTGGCAAACTCTTCGCTACACCTTCCGCGTCCTAGCCAAAAATCCCGGCTTCACAAGCGTCGCCATCCTCTCCCTTGCCCTCGGCATCGGCGCGAACACCGCCATCTTCACCTTGATCAACGCGCTTATCTTACGGGATCTTCCCTTCCGCCAGCCCGAACGTCTCGTCCAGCTCGCCGCCTCTCGCCCGGACAATAATGTTCCTTTCTCTTATCCGATGTTCCGCGAAGTCGAACGCTACCAGCGCGTTTTCACTGGATTAATCGGCTGGGGCGGCGGCGGCATGTTCAACGTCGAGGTGAATGGCTCCTTTGCACAGAATCACATCATGAGTGTGACCGGCAATTGCTTCTCCGAGCTGGGCGTAACTCCCCTTCTCGGCCGTTTGCTCGTCCCGGAAGACTCGAATCCCGACAGTGTCACCACTTCGCAAGTGGCCGTCGTCGGCTACGATTTCTGGCAACAGCGCCTGGAGGGCGCGTCGGATGCCATCGGAAAACAAATTCGCATCGAAGGCCATCCTTTCACTGTCGTCGGCGTCACTCGCAAATGGTTTTCGGGAATGACCACGGGCGAACCTCCCGACGTCACCATTCCGATCACCGCGTATCCTCTGCTCGCCGAAGGCAACGAATTCAATCTCAACGACCGCTCGCTCCTCTGGCTGTTCGTCACTGGCCGCCTCAAGGACGGCGTCACCATCAAGCAGGCCCGCGCGCAGCTCCTCTCCTTCTGGCCCGAAGTCCTTCGCGCCACCGCTTCCAGCGAGACTCGTGGACCTCGCCGCGACCGGTTTCTTTCCATGGGTCTTGTCCTTACCTCCGCTGCAAAAGGTTTTTCCACTGGATTGCGTTTTGAGTTTGTCCGGCCTCTCTACGTTCTTGCCGGCCTCGTCGCTCTGATCCTTCTCGTCGCCTGCGTTAACCTCGCCAACCTCATGCTCGCCCGGGCCGCCGCTCGCGGTCACGAAATGAGTGTTCGCGTAGCCATCGGCGCGAGCCGCTGGGCGCTTGCGCAACAAATCTTATGCGAAAGTTTGCTGCTCTCGCTCTCTGGCGGATTGCTTGGCCTCGTCTTTGCTTTCTGGGGCAGTCATCTGCTCGTAGTTCTCATGACCCCTGGAAACCAGGTACCCGTTCAACTCGACGTAAGCCCTGATCTCCGCGTTGTCATTCTCACCATCTCAATTGCCGTCCTCACAGGAATTTCCTTCGGCCTCGCTCCCGCCTGGCGTTCTTCCGGTCAAGATCCTGCCGCCGTGCTCCAGCTAAATTCCCGTACTCTGGGCGGGGGCGCTGGAAAGCTAGGCCGGGCCCTCATCGTCACCCAGGTCGCCCTATCGATGGTTCTTCTTGTCGGCGCAGGTCTTTTAGTCGGCAGCTTTCAAAAGCTCCGCACCGTGAATCTCGGCTTCCATAAAGAGAAAGTCCTCCAAATCACGCTCTATCCACGTCCAGGCGGCTACCTGAAATTGGACGTCAACAGCTACCATCAACAGCTCATCGCCCGCGTTTCCGCCTTACACGGAGTCTCTTCTGTCAGCTTCGCCGACCTGGACATCCCCAGCCCCCATGTTTGGCATGACCTGGTTTCCCAAGCCTCCGCCGATCCGTCCACTGCTGTCCACGTGAGCGCGGATGTCGCTCAGATTTCTCCACTTTTTTTTCAAACGCTGGGCTTCCCAATACTCCAAGGCCGTGCCTTCACCGACACCGACGAGGATCACCACCCTCGTGTCGTAGTCGTGAGTGCCAGCCTCGCAAAACGTCTTTTTCCCAACGGGGATTCTATCGGCAAGTCCGTCAATTTCGGCGTCATGCCCGAGTCTCAAAATCTCCAGATCGTGGGCGTCGCCGCTGACGCCCGACTGATCGACCTTCGCGACCCCACCATACCCATTCTGTATTTCCCCGCGCAGCAGTATCCCCATGGATGGGGCAACTTGTTCGTTCGCATCACGGAGCCTGCTTACGCGCTTGCTAAAACGATTGGCAGCCAGATCGAGTCTCTAGGTCATGAATACGCGGTCAGTACGAAGCCCGTCTCCGAGATGGTCAGCGGCCAGCTTTCCGAAGAACGCACCATTGCCCTCCTCTCCAGCTTCTTCGCCGCTCTCGCGCTCCTTCTTGCCTGCATCGGCCTGTTCGGCTTGATGTCCTACTCCGTGACCCGTCGCACCCGCGAAATCGGCATTCGCGTCGCCATCGGTGCGCAACGCGAAAATATTCTCTGGATCGTTCTCCGCGAAACGCTTCTGCTCGCTCTGCTCGGCATCGCCATCGGCATCCCTTCTGCCCTCGCCTCCGCCCGTCTTATCGCCAGCATGTTGTTTGGCATTTCTGCAAGCGATCTTCCCACCATCGCAGCCGTTTCGTTTCTCCTTCTCCTCGTCGCGCTCCTAGCTGGCTACCTGCCGGCCCGCCGCGCCGCCAGTCTGGATCCAGTGCAGGCGCTTCGCAGCGAGTAACTTGCACAAAATTCAGTCTGTGCTCATCCTTCCTTCGACTCTTCGTATCCATTTACCAGGCACAATCGCCGGAACCTCGACCTCGAACGAAATAAGCGCCCTCGTGCTGAGTGCTGGGGTGTACGATAGCGCCGCTTTCAAAATCCAAATGTCGTTCCTTGACCCATGAACAAGCGCACCTTCCTCAAGCTCTTCTCCGCCACGATCGCCAGCCCCGCCGTCCTCCGTCTTTCCGCCTGGGCGGGTTCTGGCAAGCTCACCAACTGGTCCGGCAACATTGAATACAGCACAGATCGTTTAACAGCAGCCCTCTCCAGGGAACAAGTCCAATATTTCGTCAAGAGACATGCCAAATTGAAAGTCCTCGGCTCTCGCCATTGCTTCAACACCATCGCCGATTCCAAAGACACTTTTCTCTCCCTGAAGCCGCTCGACGAGATCGTCTCCCTCGATCCCGAAGCTCGCACCGTCACCGTCGACTCAGGCATCACCTACGGCCAACTCGCTCCGCTTCTCACCCAAAAAGGTTTCGCGCTCCACAATCTCGCCTCACTGCCGCACATTTCCGTCGCGGGCGCTATCAGCACCGCCACACACGGCTCCGGCGAAAAAAACGGCAATCTCGCCACCGCCGTTTCCGCGCTTGAATTCGTAACCGCGTCCGGTGACGTCCTCAAATTATCGCGCCGGCAAAATGCTGATCTTTTCCAGGGAGCAGTCGTTGGGCTAGGGGCCCTCGGCGTCATCACAAAAATATCTCTCGACGTCCAGCCCACTTACGATATGCGCCAGTACGTTTACGAAAATCTTTCCTTCGACAAGATGAAAGACCACTTCGACGCCATCGAAGCCAGCGCCTACAGCGTCAGCCTCTTCACCGACTGGCAAAACCAGCGGTTCAGCGAGGTCTGGCTGAAGAGCCGCGTTGAAAAAGACCAGGCCTTCAAAGCCACTCCGGAATTTTTCGGCGCCACCCTCGCCACCAAAAATCTTCACCCCATTGCCGAACTCTCTGCCGAAAACTGCACCGAGCAGATGGGCGTCCTCGGCCCCTGGTACGAGCGCCTGCCGCATTTCCGCATGGGTTTCACGCCTAGCGCTGGAAAGGAGTTGCAATCCGAGTATTTCGTCCCGCGCCAGCACGCGGTCGAAGCTATTCTCGCCGTCGAGCGCCTCCGCGACCAGGTCAGCCCGCACCTGCTCATCACCGAAATTCGCGCCATCGCCGCAGACGATCTTTGGCTGAGTCCTTGCTACCGCCAACCCTGCGTCACCATCCATTTCACCTGGAAGCAGGACTGGCCCGCCGTCAGCAAGCTCCTTCCCATCATCGAAAGAGAGTTGGCCCCATTCGAGGCTCGTCCTCACTGGGGCAAACTCTTCACCATGTCCCCGCAAAAACTCCACTTCCTTTACGACCGTATGCACGAGTTCATCGCCCTGGCCAATAAACTCGACCCCCACGGCAAATTCCGTAACACCTTCTTGAACACCAACATTTTCACGAGCTAAGAGCCACCGGTACGGGTAATCTTCCTCACAACCAGCTCCCAAAACTGACCACTGTGACTTTCGGGCGCATTTCCACAACCTCTTTCGTTCAGGGCGCAGATACAGCGAGCAACAAATGAAGGCGCAGAAAATTCAGCGGCCGCTTGCGAAAGATCGATTGAGCTTATTGGTTGGTTGTTGCGTTCGCCGCGGAAGCGTTTCCGATGGCGTCGCCGTTAAGGACCAGTTCCACGCGGCGGTTGCGCTGGCGCCCTTCCGGCGTGTCATTCGAGGCCACGGGCTGTGTCTTCCCAAAGCCGCGCGCGGTAATCGTCGATACCGGTACTCCCTGCTCGGCAAGAAAATCGCGAACGGAACCCGCTCGCTGTTCAGAAAGCTGCTGATTGAACTGATCGCTTCCGGTGCTATCCGTGTGGCCTTCAATCTGCAGATTCAAGCCGGGATGAGCCAGGAGAATTCCTGAAATTTTCGCCAGCTTCTCGCGTGCCCCGGGCTTCAGGGTGTAACTTCCCGTGTCGAAGAGCACATCGGACATGTTGACGATCAAACCGCGCGCTGAGTCGCGCGTTTGCAGAATGGAATTGAGCTGATTCAAAAGCTGCGCGCGTAGGTCAGCCTTTTCTGCTTCCGCTTTTGCGGCGGCCTGCCGCGCTTTATCGGCTTCCGCTTCCGCGGCGCGCTGCTGATCGACCGCGGCGGCCTTATCCCGCGCCGCTTGCTCGGCCGCGGCTTGCGCGGCTTGCTGCTGTTGCACGGCCGCTGCTGTTGCTGCTTCCGCTTCTTGCTTTTGTTTCTCGGCTTCCTGTTTTTGGCGCGCGGCTTCCGCGGCGGCTTGTTCCGCCTCTTGCTTCATGCGCAGCGCGTCAGCCCTCGCGGCTTCCGCTTGCTGGCGAGCCAGCTCCGCATCCTGGCGGCGTTTTACTTCCGCGGCGGCTTCGGCTTCGGCGGCTCTTTTCTCCGCCGCGACTTTGGCTTGCGCGTCTTCTTCCGCCTTCTGTTTCACGGCCATCACGCGCGCTTCCTCGGCGGTTTCGACGGCTTCGCGAGCCGCGGCCGAGACGGATTTTTTGTCGCTCTTGTGGCTATAAACCTCTTCGGCATTCTGTAGCTGCTGTTCCGCTTTGGCGAGCGATGCGGCTGCATATTTATCGGCTAGCGCGATATGCGCGATGCGAACGGCGTTGCGCGCTTCAAAAAGTTCGAGCGGCGTTTTCCGGTCGATGCCGAAAATCGCGTTTTCAATTTTGGTGTTCGAGGAGGAATAGATACCACGGCCCAGCAATTCGTATTGCGCGTCGATGTTCTCGACTCGGCCCTGCGACGCCGGCCCAAGAACGTTTTCGAGCACGACCATGTTGCCCGGCTGCGTGACTGCGAAATAGGGCTCAGCAGTCACGATCATCCCGAACGTTTGCATGTCGGTACTGGCTTTGATCTGGCCGCTGCCATTTTTAAGCACGACTTCGCCGAGATTTACGGCGCGCCCCTGTGACGAGACGGCCCAAAGCACGTAAGTCAAATATTCGAGCCCAAACTTGGTGGCGTCTTCGAAGCCGGAGAATTTGGCTTCAATTTCGGTGCGATAGGTCTTGTTCTCGACCCTTGCCTCGCCGGTCGCGCCCTGCAGGAGTTCGGTACCCTGGAAATCGACCTTCGTGGCTCCGCCGCCGCGCCGGTAAGTCATGGCTTTGGTGGTGCGAGAGACGGTGCCTGAAGCGGAAGTGGTAGCCGGACTTTGCGGCTTTGCGGCAGCTGGTGACTGGCCGAACGCTGGCACGGCAAGAATGCCGAGCATACCGGTCAGTGCGATAAGTAAAGATGTCTTTTTCACGGCAGACTCCTTGGCCGCCTTTGCGGGCGGCATGTTCTCCATGGGGCTCTTTCGCTCCGATTAAGCGAGTGATCCGGACTCCAAAATGGAGTGATGTTCTACGGTCCTTTAATCGTAGCAAGAAAGAAGCGAAGGCAACGCGGCAGGAACCCACGTTTGTACAAGTGATTACGAGGAGGCCAACCAGAACCGCACCGGAACAGGACACGGCGGCGTAGCTGTGCTCACACAGGCGTGGGCAGGTCAACACGACAGCCTTTGCGGGTCTGGGCACAGGCTCGAAGCAAGTCACGGACGGATAGGCACTTATAGGATGCCGCGGCAGTGGTACGCCTTGGCGCGGCTCTTGCACTCCGCTATACGCGGCAATTCGTGTGGAGGAGGCGGCAATGAAACGACTCGAGCGGAACTGGGCCAGGAGTACGGTGCGGCTGAGTTTGGTGATGGCGATTCTGGCAGTCACAACGCTTTTCGCGGGCTGGGCCTTCGCCCGGCAGACAGACGACGGCGCGGTGCCTTGCCCGGGTGAGGGATCGTTGCTCTACAGGTCGCCCATTTCCGGGGCTTACGAAATTATTCCACTGGTCCATACGGACGTCGCTCTGGACGTGCGCGGATTAGTGGAATCGGCGACGGTGACGCAGCAATATGTGAATTCCAGCTCCGAGCCGATTGAGGCGGTGTACGTTTTTCCGCTGCCGCATGATGCGGCCGTTTATGACATGGAGATTCGAATCGGGAACCGGCTTATCCACAGCATCGTTCGCGAGCGGGAGGAGGCAAAAAAGATCTATCAAGCGGCGAAATCAGAAGGCAAGCGCGCCGCCTTGGTAGAAGAGGAGAGGCCCAACATTTTTACGGCTTGCGTGGCGAATATCTTGCCTGGCGATCACATTGACGTTCGCCTGCGCTACGTAGAGCCGCTGCAGTGGGAAGACTCGCGGATGAGGCTGGATTTTCCCATGGTTGTGGGGCCGCGCTACATCCCCGGGAGGCTGGTCACCGGACATCAGGGAACGGGATGGGCGAAGGATACCGACGAAGTGGCCGATGCGTCGCGGATCACGCCGTTGGTAAGGAATCCGGATAGCCGGCCGGGGCACGACATTTCGATTACCGTAAATCTCGATCCGGGTTTTGAGTTCGGAACGGTGAAATCGGTTTCTCATGCGATCACTGTGCAGCACCTGGCAGACGGCCGTCAGCAGATCGAACTGGCTGGGGGCACCTCGATCCCCAATAAAGATTTTGTGCTGGAGATCCAACAGGCGGAAAGCACGAAACCAAAGACGACGCTATTTCTTTCTCCTGAGGCCAATTCCGGGCAAACAGAATTTTTGCTGGCCGCTTATCCGCCGACGGTACAACCTGCCACGCGTGTACCGGTGGAAATGCTCTACCTGGTCGACGTCTCCGGCTCGATGGGGGGCACGTCCATCGAACAGGCGCGAGGAGCGCTGCTTCAGGGGCTGGACCGCCTGAATCCAAGAGATCGATTCGGGATCGAAGCCTTCAACAACAGTTACTTTGAGTTTGCGACAGAGCCGCTCGCGGCCACGCCCGAAAATGTTGCAGCGGCCCGGCGCTACGTGCAGGGGCTTGAGGCGGGCGGCGGAACGGAAATGCTGCCTGCATTGCTGCACTTGATGAAGAAGCCCGAAATTCCGGGTTATCTGCGGCATATCGTCCTCTTGACGGACGGAGATCTGGGCAATGAGGAAGAGATCTTTGCGGCGCTGCGGCAGAATCTGGGCGAGGCACGCCTGTATACAGTGGCCATCGGCACCTCGCCCAATTTTTTCCTGGCCACGAAGATGGCGCAATTCGGCCGCGGGAGCTTTATGCACATCGCGGACAACAGCGAGATTGAGGAGCAGATGGGCCGGCTACTCGAAACGATCGAGAGCCCGGTATTGACGGATGTAAAGCTCACCTTTGAGGGGGTCGAAGTGGCTGATCAATATCCGCAGCGGGCGCCCGATCTTTTCTTGCGGCAACCCCTGCTGGTTTATGGGCGAATCACCCAGGGAACGAAAGGCGTGCTGCACCTGACGGCTCGAGCTGGAGACCAACCGTATGAGGCGAGTTTCGCGTTCGACGCTGCAAAGTCTACTTTTCATCCGGGCATAAGCACTTTGTGGGCGCGGCAGCGAGTGGAGGCTTTGATGGAAACGTGGCGCGAGGCCGATGAAGACGCGCGAGCGAGAATCCGCGCGGACGTGGTCGCGCATGCGATTCGCTATCACCTGGTAACGCGGTTTACTTCGCTTGTGGCTGTGGAGGAGATCGTAGCCAATGCGGGAGGGGAATCGAGAACGGTGCCGGTTCCGACGGAGTTGCCGGCAGGTATGGAAATGGACAAAGTCTTTGGCGCGCCGGCGACCGGAACGGCAGATTCCTTTCTCGAGGCGTTGGGAGCTGCTCTGCTGTTGAGCAGCGTGATTCTGTGGCTCGTTACGCGGCGCAAAGCAGAGGCAGCATTGTGAAATTTCTCCGATTCTTGTTCGGTATGACGCTGATTGCGGGTGGTTGCCTGACGAGCCGGGCCGTATATATCAGGGCGAAGGCCAAGTTGGCAGGCGTGCTGGTCGAGCGCGCCTGGGAGCACCGGGTGAAATTCGGCGATGAGCAGCCGCCGTGGCCCTGGGCCGATACGCATCCCGTGGCGCGGCTGCAGATTCCGCGGTTGGGCCTGGACGAAATCGTCCTGGAAGGAGCGACTCCTCGTACGTTGGCGTTTGGTCCCGCACGCTTGTTAAGCGGGGCTGACTTCGGCGAACCCGGAAATCTGGAACTGGCCGGGCACCGCACGAGCTGGTTCCTGCCGCTCAAGGGCATGGCTCTTGGCGACAGGATCGAGCTCCAGTGGTATGACGCTCGAGGCCACCGACTCCGCGAGCGAAGCTATACCGTGGAGCTAATTCGCGTGGTGCTACCCGACGATGTGAGTCTGCTCGCTCCCACAGCCGACGATGAATTGACGCTGGTCACCTGCTATCCCTTCGGCCACAGTCCTCATTCTCAGGAGCGGTACTATGTACGTGCTTCAGCGGCGGGCCCAAGCCGATTGAGCGCGGGCGCAAGCGGCATAGCTGCGGGCTCCCTTGAACCGAACAGCGCTAAGAGCGATGTGACACGTCTTCCATCCGCCGGGGAAATGTCCAGTACCGAGCCCTGATCTCTGCCTGACCCCCACCAAAGATTTCACGGAACATTTGCGAGCCTAAGACGTCTATGTATTATGAGGTCTAGGTATGGCCAAAGCTGAGGCTTTGCAAGGGGCCCTGGATTTGCTGGTGCTGAAGATACTTTCGCGGCGGCCGGGGCTCCACGGGTACGCGATCATGTCCGCCATTCAAGCGATTTCCGAAGATGTGCTGCGCGTGGAGGAGGGGTCGCTTTATCCGGCTCTCCACCGGATGGAAGAAGCAGGATGGATTCGCGCGGAATGGATCACGAAGGAAACGGGACGGCGGGCG
>Ga0335083_10003842_pt1 | contig 19317 bp, 14 predicted proteins | sample Lox_Sample_42_FD_206716 | JGI IMG/M metagenome (GOLD analysis project Ga0335083, IMG submission 206716) | Soil microbial communities from Loxahatchee National Wildlife Refuge, Florida, United States - Lox_Sample_4.2 | ecosystem: Environmental > Terrestrial > Soil > Wetlands | place: USA...
GTTCGCCGCGGCGTGCCTCGACGGCGCACCGTCGCCGAGCGACGGCGCGGTCGGCGTGCGCATCGTCAAGATGCTCGCGGCCGCGCAGCGATCGCTCGAGCAGAACGGCGCGAGGGTCGCGTTGTGAGCGGGGGCGGCGGCAAGGTCCCGTTCGTCGATCTCGTCGCGTGGCACGCGCCGTCGCGCCAGGACTATCTCGACGCGTTCGCGAAGATCATCGATGCCGGCGCGTACGTCGGCGGGCCGCAGGTCGGCGACTTCGAGGCGGCGTTCGCGAAGTATTGCGGCGCCTCGCACGCGGTCGCGGTCAAGACCGGCACCGACGCGCTCGTGCTCGCGCTACGCGCGCTCGGCATCGGCGGTGGCGACGAGGTGATCGCGCCGGCCAACTCGTTCTTCGCGACCGCCGAGGCGATCTCGCTCGTCGGCGCGACGCCGGTCCTGTGCGACGTCGACGACGCGACGCTCCTCATCGATGTCGACGACGCCGTGCACCGCATCACGCCGCGCACGCAGTGCATCGTGCCGGTCCACCTGTTCGGACAGCTCGCCGACATCGATCGCGTGCGCGCGCTCGGCGTGCGCGTGCTCGAAGACGCAGCGCAAGCGCACGGCGCGACGCGCGGAAGCCACCGCGCGGGCTCGTGCGGGCTCGCCGCCGCGTTCAGCTTCTACCCGACGAAGAACCTCGGCGCGCTCGGCGAGGGCGGCGCGGTCACGACGAACGACGCCGAGCTCGCCGATCACGTGCGCCGCCTGCGCGATCACGGCCAGGCCGCGCGTCACGACCACGCCGAGATCGGCTACAACGCGCGGCTCGATTCGATCCAGTGCGCGTGCCTCGCGATCGAGCTGCGCCGGCTCGACGAGGCCAACGCCAAGCGCCGCGCGCTCGCCGCGCGCTATCGCGAGCGGCTCGCCGGCGACTCCCGCGTGCGGCTGGTCGCCGAGGCTCCCGGCAGCGCGCCGGTCTACCATCTGATGATCGTGCGGGTCGATGCGTCGCGCCGCGACGCGATCCGCGACGCGATGGGCAAGGCCGGCATCGCGACCGCGATCCACTACCCGACGCCGATCCACCAGCAGCGCGCGTACGCGCACCTGCGCCAGGCGCCGTGCCCAGTCGCCGAGCGCGCCGCGCGCGAGATGATCTCGCTGCCGATGTATCCGGATCTGGCGGCCGCCCAAGTCGATCGCGTGTGCGAAGCGCTGCTTGCATCGCTTTAGGGCATGCCATCATCGAACGGGCGTGCAGCCGTGAGCGAGAAGCATGTCGTGATCATCGGCGGTGGTTTCGGCGGGCTCACCGCGGCGCGGGCGCTCGCGGATGCGCCGGTGCGGGTCACGGTCCTCGATCGCCGCAACTATCACCTGTTCCAGCCGCTGCTCTATCAGGTCGCGACCGCGGCGCTGAATCCGGCCGATATCGCGTATCCGATCCGCTCGGTGCTCGCGCGGCAGCGCAACACGCGCGTGCTGCTCGCCGACGCACGCGCGATCGATGTCGCGACCAAGAAGGTCGTGCTCGACGCCGGTGAGGTCGACTACGACTACCTGATCGTCGCGACCGGCGCGACGCACTCGTACTTCGGGCACGACGGATGGAGCGAGCTCGCGCCGGGCCTGAAGAGCATCGAGGAAGCGCTCGAGATCCGCCGCCGGATCTTCCTCGCGTACGAGGCGGCCGAGCGCGAGACCGATCCCGCGGCCGAGCAGGAGTGGCTGACGTTCGTCGTCGTCGGCGGTGGCCCCACCGGGGTCGAGCTCGCCGGTGCGCTCGGCGAGATCGGGCTGCACACGCTCAAGAAGGACTTTCGCGCGATCGATTCGACCGCGGTGCGCGTCGTGCTATGCGAGAGCAAGGACCGCGTGCTCGTCACGTATCCCGAGAAGCTGTCGGAGGACGCGAAGCGCGCGCTCGAGAAGCGCCACGTCGACGTCCGCGTCGACACGCTCGTGACCGAGATCGACGACCACGGCGTCACCGTGACGGGCAAGGACGGCGAACAACGCATCGGCGCGCGCACCGTGCTGTGGGCCGCGGGCGTCGCGGCCTCGCCGCTCGCGGCGAGCTTGCCGGCGAAGCGCGATCGCAGCGGGCGCGTCGAGGTCGAACCCGATCTTTCGATCGCGGGCCATCCCGAGGTGTTCGTGATCGGTGATCTCGCGAAGGTCACGGCCGACGGCGTCGAGGTGCCCGGCGTCGCGCAGGGCGCGATCCAGGAGGGCCGGCACGTCGCGAAGATGATCGCTGGCGCCGAGCGCACGCCGTTTCGCTATCACGACAAGGGCAACATGGCGACGATCGGCCGCGCCGAGGCCGTGATCGCGACGAAGCGGTTCGCGAAGTCCGGCTTGTTCGCGTGGCTGGTCTGGTGGGTCGTGCACATCTATTTTCTCGTCGGCTTTCGCAACCGCGTGATCATGATGTTCCACTGGGCGTGGTCATGGCTGACGTATCAGCGCGGGTCGCGGCTGATCACGGGGCCGATCGGCAAGCTGCCACCGGTCAACGAGGCGAGCTTGGAAGCACCTGCGACCAGTTCAACTCGTGCTCCGGAACCTCGATCGTCTCGTCCTTCTGCACGTGCGCGTCGTCGTTCCAGAAGTGGAACTGGTGCGGGCCAGGCGAGAGGTAGAGCTGCTCCGGCGTTTGGTGCTTCGTCGTGGCGTCGCCGTCGATCGTGAAGTTGGACCACGGCGTGGTGTTGATCGTGATGCGGTAGCTCTTCGTCGCGGGCGCCGGTGGGGTCGGCGGCGCGGGCGCGGGGATCGGCGGAGCCTTCACGACCACCTTCGGAGGTGGCTTCGGCGGCGGTTGCGGCTGCGGCTGCGGCTGCGGCTGCGGTTGCGGCTTTTCGGCAGCGGGCTGCGGCAGCGGAGTCGCGGCAGCGGAACCGGAACCGGCAGCGGCAGCGGCGATCGGTAGCGGTGGCGGCTGCGGCTGCGGCTGCGGTCGCGTCGGCGGCGTCACGTCGGACTGCTTCGGCCGCGTGTCGTCGCCGGTCGCGAACACGAACGCGACGATCCCCGCGACCCCGAACACGATCGCCGGCACCCACCAGTTCGCGCGGCGCGGCGGCTCGACGTCCACCGGCTCCGGCGATCGCGTCGGCGCAGGCGCAGGCGCAGGCGCCTTGTTGTCCTCCGCTTCCGCCTCCGTGACCGCGAGCGATCGCACCGTGCCGGTCCCGATCACGTCGAGCTCGCCGTCGTCCATGTAGCTGACGAGGTGATCGCCGCCGATCTCGCCGCTCTCGCTCGGATCGTCGCGCTCGTCCTTCCAGATCTCGCCGAGCCACGCCGCGAGCTGGCGCGCCGGCGCGTCGACCTTCTTGCCCGCGCGCTCGGCGACGATGAACGCGTCGAGCTCCTCGAGCATCGCGTGCGCGCCGTCGTAGCGATCCTCGCGCGCCTGCGCGGTCGCTCGGTCGGCGATCGCCCGCAGCCGGGCATCGACCTCGAGATCGGAAGGCCACGGCGCGAGCTCGCCGGAGCGCGCGGCGGCCATCGTCGACTCGCGCTCCTCGCCGCTGCGCGCGCGCACGCCGGTCATCGCCTCGCGCAGCACGAGCCCGACGGCGTAGACGTCGGCGCGCGCGTCGAGCGGCTCGCCGCGCGCCTGCTCGGGCGCCATGTACGCCGGCGTGCCGATCACGCGCGGCGAGGCGGCGCGCGTGTTCGGATCGGTGACGCGAGCCGCGCGCGCCGAGTCGTCGCCCGCGAGCGCGGCGATTCCGAAATCGGTCAGCTTGACCTCGCCCGACCACGACAGCAGCACGTTGCGCGGCGTGACGTCGCGGTGGACGATGCCGAGCGGCGCGCCGTCGGGGCCCTTGCGCCGGTGCGCGTAGTCGAGCGCCTGGCAGCACTCGGCGGCGACGAACGCGGCGAGCAGCGCGGGCAGCCGGCGCTCGCGCCCGGCGCGGCCGAGGCTCGAGCCGAGGTCGCGGCCCTCGATCCGCTCCATCGCGATGAAGACCTGGTCGTCGATGCGGCCGAAGTCGAACACCGGCACGATGTTCTGGTGCGCGAGGCTCATCGACAGCCGCGCCTCGCGCACGAACAGATCCAGGAACCGCACGTCCCCGGCGCGCTCCGGCCGCATGCGTTTGACCACCAACCATTTTTCGACGCCGGCCGCACGCCGCCTCGCGAGGAAGACCTCGGCCATTCCGCCACGCGCGAGCGGGCGTAACAGCTCGTAGCGGCCCAGGGCGCGGCTCACAGCGACCTCACCGCATCATTATATCCGCGAGTTGATTGTTCGCCCGAACCGTCCGAAACTGCCGCGGAGTGCGCCTGTTGCCGCTCCTGGCTGCCTGCATGGCGGCACCGGTCGCCGCCGGCGCGGCGCCTGCGGCCGACGTGGTGGTCGTGTGGGCGCCGGGAGCGAAGGTCGCACCGGTCGAGGATGTCGCGCGGGCACATGGCGCGGCCGCGATCGATCGCTCACCGGCGCCGCCACCGGCCGCCGAGACCGGCAAGCTGCTCGCGCGCGCGATGGACGCGTTCGACAAGGCGCGCCTCGACGAAGCGCGCGCCGTGCTCGATCAGACGCGCGATCTCGCCGACCGCACCGGCGCCGCCGGGCTCACGACCGCGCAGCTCAGCGATCTCTTTCTCTATCGCGGGCTCGTGCGCGCGACCAACGGCGACGAGACCGGCGCGTGGGACGAGCTCGTCACGTCGATCGTGATCGATCCATCGCGCGAGCTCGACCCGGCGCGGTTTCCGCCGAAGATCGTCGAGCAGTTCCAGCGCGCGCACGACGCGGTGCTGCACGACCACCCCGCCGCCGATCTCCAGCTCGACGTGCCGGCCGGCTGCACCGCGTTCGTCGACGGCGCCGCCAGCTCGGGCAAGGCGCACCTGCTCGCCGGTCCGCACTGGATCCGCGTCGCGTGTCCGGATCGCCTGCCATGGGGCCAGCGCGTCGACGTGACCGCGCTCGGCATGCACCTCGCGCCCGATCCGTCGCCGTACGCGCCGCCGTCGGATGCCGAGCTGCTCGTGCAGGCGCGCGTCGCCGGCGCACGCGCGATGATCGTCGCCGAGGTCAACGGCCAGGTCGGCAGCGCGCGGCTCGTCGGTCTCGACGGCCGCGAACGCGATCGCCGCACGGTCGCGATCACGAGCGACCTCGCGCCGCTCGCGGCTGCTGTTGCCGAGCTGCTCGTGCCGAAGGTCGCCGTCACGCACTGGTATCAATCGCGGTGGGCGTGGGCCGCCGGCGCCGCGGTGTTCGCGGCGGCGGTGCTCGTACCGCTCACGGCGGCGATCGCGAGCGAGAGCCCGGCGACGACGTGGACGCTGAAGCCGAAAGGGCTGCCGCCGCTATGAAGTGGGTCGTGCTCGCGTTGCTGGCGGCCTGTAACGACTCGCCCCAGCTGTTCGCGCCGATCATCGACTTGCCGGAGAACGCGAGCGCGCAGCCACCGACGCTCGATCAGCTCACGATGTCGGTCGCGAACGAAGGCGCCGCCGACGATCTCGTCTCGGCCACATTCACCCACGGCCAGACCGTGGAGCTCACGCACGTGCCGTTCGGCGACGACCTCGTCGTGCACCTGACCGGCTTCGTCAGCACGCAAGAGGTCGCGTACGGCCGCACGTGCGGCTTCGCGATGGCGGCCGAGACCCCGCCGCCGGTAACGCATCTGTTCTTCGCGAGCGAGGTCAAGTTCGCGCAGCTCGCGCAGGTACCCGAGATCCGCGAAGGCGGCATCGCGGTGACGTATCACGACGGCTCGGGTCTGTTCATCGGCGGCACCGACGGCGACGGCAACGCGGTCACCGACGTCGAGCGCTTCGATCCGCGCACCGACACGCTCGCGGTGCTCGCCACGCTCGCGCCGCGCACCGGCGCGGTCGTCACGCAGGTCGGCACCGGCGGCGATGCCCAGGTCGCGGTGATCGGCGGGATCGATGCGGGCGGCGTCGGCGCGCAGATCGTCGAGCTGATCGAGGCCGACAACCCGCCCGCGACGCGGGTCGACACGGTCGCGGATACGAACATGTCGCGCACCGGGCTCACGGCGACGACGCTCACCGACGGCAGCGTGATCGTGATCGGCGGCGACGATCCCACGATGGGCGCATCGTCGGCGGTCGACGAGATCCAGCTCGCCAACGGCACGGCGGAGGTCCACCCGCTGAACGCGGGGCTCGCGTTTGCACGATACGGCCACACCGCGACGCGGCTCGGCGACGACCTCGGTGCGGCCGTGCTCGTCACGGGTGGCGTCGATGCGACCGGCAGCCCGGTCGCGCAGGCCGAGCTGTTCAAGCCGCTCAGCATGGGCTTCCTGCCGGGCTTCACGTATCAGATGAAGTATCCGCGTGCACAGCACCAGGCCGTGTTGATGCCCGATGGCAGCGTGCTGTTCATCGGCGGGATCGTCGACACCAGCGGCACCGCGACGACCCGGCTCGAGCTGTTCACCCAGGACGCCGGCTTCGCGGACGTCGGCGGGTTGCCGTCGAACGCGGGCCTCGTCGACTTCGCCGCCACCACGCTCCCCGACGGCCGCGTGCTGCTCACCGGTGGCCGCACGACCGTCGGTGGTCCGCCGCTGGCGACCGCGTTCATCGCGCAGCTCGACGCGGTCGACGGCTCGGTCGAGGTGATCGCGACCGACTCGCTGTCGACGCCGCGCGCCGGCCACCAGGCCACGCTGCTCTGCGACGGCACCGTGTTGATCAGCGGCGGCACCGACGATCCGACCGCAGCGGCCGAGCGGTACAACCCGCCTTCGCTCGACCGCCGGTGACCGCGGCGCTCACTGCACCGGGTCGATGCGCCCGAACAGGCCATCGGCCTCCGCGTTCGGACCCGCCGTGAAGTAGAGCGAGCCGGCCATCGCGTTCGTCACGCCTTCCGCGACCGACAGACCCCACAGGCCGTCGATCGCGATCGGGTTGCCGGCCTTGTCGTCGAGCTTGCCGATCGATGTCAGCGCGACCGGATCGACCATGTTGACCGTGCCGTCGCCGAAATTGCCGACGATCAGCTCGCTCGACGTCGTCTTGCCCGACGCCGCGCAGAAGCTGGCGGGCGCGATCGTCATGCCCCACGGCGAGCTGAACGGACCGCCGACGAGATCGGCGAGGAGCTTGCCCGACAGATCGAACTTCGCGATCGCACCGGCGCCGGGCACGTCGTCGTGCCTGGCCGCGTCCTGCGTCGCGTACGTGACGAACACGGCGTCGTCGATCACGGCGACGTTGAACGGAGCCATCGTGCTGGGAATCTTCGGATCGACGAATGCCGACGTGCCGAGCTTCGTGACCGGCTGGAAGCTGGTGTCGAACAGATCGACCGTGCCGTTGTGGAAGTCGGCCGCGAGCACGAGCAGCGAGCCGTCGGGCTCGGTCGCGATCGCGACGCCCTTGAACACCGCGCCGATCGCGGTGCGATCGACGACGGTCTGGATCACCGCCGGCGACAGATCGGGGTTCACGCCGATGATCACGCCGTCCTCGCTCGCGAACAGCAGGCGCGCGGTCGTGCACGGAGTGCCGTTCTGCATCATCAGGTCGGTCGGGTTGTGCGACGGATTGATCGCGATGCCGTCGATGTCGGACCTCAGATCGAGGCCGCCGCTCTTCTTCACCGGCGCGCCGGTGCCGTCGTAGATCGCGACGAGCCCGGTGCCGTTGTTCGCGATCCAGAACGAATCCTCGAACGGAACCAGGCCCCACGCGTTCACGAGATCCGGATCGGTGTGCGGAATGCCGGCGATCGGCTTGTCGCTCGCGAGCCCGACCACGGCGTACGAGACGGCCGCGCTGCCACTGCCGCTGCCGCTCCCCATGCCGCTGCCGCTGCCGCTGCCGCTGCCGCCACCGGCGCCGCTGCCGCTGCCGGAACCGACGCCGGTTCCCGGTGCGACGGTGTCGTTGTCGGCGCAGCCGGCCACGAAACATGCTGTCGCGAAGATCGAGCTCGCGAGAGCGCGAGTTTTGCTGGTCATGACAACCTCCGTGCGGAAATTCCGCAGCGAGATCCACTGCAGTCCGCGCGCCGCCGAGAGCAGTTCGCCTACGTAGAGCTGTTACAGGCCCCAGCCGGACCACGGACATTCGCCGCGCGTCGCGCGCACGAGCCCGACGTGCTCCAGCGCCGCTCGGTCGAGCGCCGGTGTGTGCTCGCCGAACGGGTACGCGAACGCGGCCGGATAGGGATATCCCGCGTTCGCGACCGCCTCCAGCGACGGCATCATCTCGTTCGCGACGTACGCGTCGATGCCGTTCGCGTCGACGTACTGCACGACGTGCAAGTGATTCACCGAGTGGGCTTCGATCGCGTCGCCGTCCTCGTGCAAGACCTCGAGCTCCGCGAGGCCGAGCGGCGTCAGATCCTGCCACTGCGACACGAACAGCGTGACGTGCGCGTCGTGGCTCATCAGCGTCGCGCGCGCCTGCATCCAGTTGTCGGGGGTGCAGTCGTCGAAGCCGATCGCGAGCCCGGGGCCGCGCGAGCCGCCGGGCACGAGCTCGTCGAACGTGTACGACGTGAGGCCGTCCTCGTCGGCCCACGTCAGCACTTGATCGAGCCATGCCAGGCTGATGCCGACCGTCGGCTGATGCGCGTGCAGCACGAGCGCCCAGCCGCCGCGGGCGGCCGCGTCGATCTGCGCGTGGATGAACGCGGGAACGACGGCTTCCTGCGGCGTCACGCCGAGATCGTCGATCGGCGCGCTGCACAGCACGCGGCGATCGTCCCAGTCGTAGCCGAGGTAGTCCGGCTCCTTCGCGTTGTCGCCGCACGCAGCGAGCGCCATGGCCAGCGCGACCACCGTCCGCACGTCGGCAAGCTACTATAGTCGGGCCTTGTTCGGGTGGTGGCAGCGTTACTGGTTCGCGCCCGGCGGCAGGATCGCGGCGGCCGCGATCCGGATCGCAGTCGCGACGTCGCTGTTGTGGATGTTGTGGCGGATCGGGTCGGATACGTCGCTGCCGTCGCAGCTCTATTACAAGCAAGGCATCTGGATGCTGTACCCGGGTCGGCCGAGCGCGGCCGTGCTCGCGGCGCTCACCGACGTCGCGTGGGTCGCGACCGCCGCGATGCTGCTCGGGCTGTGCACGCGAGCGTCGCACGCGGTCAGCCTGGTCGCGACGATGGCGATCGCCGCGTACGGCGTCTCGGATTCGCCGACGTGGTCCCACACCGACGTGCCGCCGATCCTCGCCAGCTTCGCGCTGCTCGGCGCGCGCTCGGGCGACGCGCTGTCGCTCGACGCGTGGTGGCGCAAGCGGCGCGGCGTCGAGCTGCCGATCGGCGCGGGGTACCAGCGCTCGGTGCGGCTCGTGCAGCTCGCGGTCGCGGCCGTGTTCGCGCTCGCCGCGTACGAGAAGCTCAAGTCGGGTGGCTTCGGGCTCGGCTGGGCGCTCTCCGACAACCTGCGCAACCAGCTGCTCACGCGCTTCGACTGGATCGGCGCCGAGCGCACCGCGGTCGCGAGCTGGCTGCTCGCGGCGCCGTGGCACTACGAGCTCGCCGCGTGCGCGAGCATGATCTCGCAAAGCGCGCCGATCCTCGCGGTGTTCTTCGTGCGCCGGCCGTGGCTGCGTGCGGTCGTCGGCACGTTGTGGTGCGCGGAGGTCGTCGGGCTCGGCCACGTGATGAACCTGTGGAACCTGCACTGGCTGCCGCTCGCCGCGGCGTTCGTCGACTGGGATGCGCTTGCCGCGCGCATCGGCGTGCCGCGGGACACGCGCGAGCCGGTGCGTTCGCGCGGCGCGCTCGCGTTCGTCACCGCGTTCGTCGCGTTCTTCGCGCTCCAGGGGCTGTGGCTCAACCAGCGCCTCCACGCGTTTCCGTTCTCGAGCTTTCCGATGTTCGCGGTGATCCGCGCGAAGCGACCGTACAGCGAGCACCAGAGCTACGAGATGATCGGCGGCGACCTCGAGCCGCTCGGCGCCGACGGCAACCCGGCGGTCGCGGCGTGGGTGTCGCAACGCGCGACGTATCGCTGGCTGTGGCGCGAGCGCGATCCGGTGAAGCTGCCGGCGATGCTCGACACCGTGCTCGCCGAGACGCGCCGGGGTTGGCCCGACGCGCACGTCACCGGCATCCGGTTGTGGCTGTCGGTGTTCCAGGCACCGGCGTATCCCGAGCCGGCGCGGCTCGATCGCATCGATCTCGCGATCGTCGGCGAGCTCGATCTACCCCCCGGCGCCCGCGAGCACGGCGTATTTCGCAGCGAGCTCGGTACGCTCCTGCCCGACGGCCGCACGTGGCTGGCGCCGGGCGGCCACCGCGAGCCCGCCGACCTGCACGTCGCCGCGATCTACGACGACCTGCCCGATCCGGTGCCGGTCGAGATGACGCCGACGCCGCTCGGCTTCGTGCTCGCCGCACCGCTGCGCGGCGATCCGGCATACCTGATCGGGCGCATGGCGGGCGAGTCGAAGCCGTGGTTGCTGGCGGTGAAGGCGCGGCGCGGGTTCTGACGCCGCCGCTACTTCTTCGTCAGCCCCCGGTACTCGAGCAGCGGCCCGAGCTCCGGCGCCTTGCCGTAGAAGTCGTGGAACAGCACGTTCGGCTCCTTCGTGCGACCACGCGACAAGATCTTCGCGCGGAACACCGCGCCGTTTTCCGCCCTCAGTCCGCCGTGCGCGGTGAACCACGCGCCCGAATCGCGGGCGAGGACCTCGGACCACAGGTACGCGTAGTAGCCCGCTTCGTAGCCGCCCGAGAACGCGTGCGAGAAGTACGTCGTGTGGTATCGCGGCGGCACCGGCGCGAACGCGACTCCGTCGCGCGCGAGCGCGGCGTCCTCGAACGCGGTCACGCTCGCCGCGGCCGGGACCTTGTCGAGCCCGATCTGATGCCACGACTGATCGAGCATCGCGGCCTCGAGATACTCGAGCGTCGCGTAGCCAGAGCCCCAGGTCTTCGCGGCGAGCACCTTGTCGAGCAGCGGCTTCGGCATCGGCTCGCCGGTCTGGTAGTGCTTCGCGAAGTGCGCGACGACCGCCGGGTCACGCGCCCACATCTCGTTGAACTGCGACGGAAACTCGACGAAGTCCGGCGGCACGGCCGTGCCGGAGAGCATCGGGTACTTCGCGGCCGAGAGCAGGCCGTGCAGGCCGTGTCCGAACTCGTGGAACATCGTCGTCACTTCGTCGAACGTGAGCAGGACCGGCTCGCCGGGCTTGCGCGGTGCGATGTTGAGGTTGTTCGCGACGAGCGGCTTCTCGGCCAGGAGATACGACTGGTCGACGAACGAATCCATCCACGCGCCGCCCTGCTTGTTGTCGCGCCTGAAGTAGTCGAGCAGGATCAAACCGATCGTCGAACCGTCGCCATCGTGCACTTCGAACGCGCGCACGTCCGGGCGATACAGCGGCAGATCCTTGCGCTCGGTGAACGTCAGCCCGTAGAGCTCGTGCGCAGCGTAGAACACGCCGTCTTTCAGCACGTGCTCGAGCTCGAAGTACGGCTTCACCTCGGCTTCGTCGAAGGCGTAGCGCGCCTTGCGCACGCGCGCCGAGTAGAGGTCCCAGTCCCACGCCTCGAGCTTGAACGGCTTGGTGTGCGCCGCCCTCGCGTCGGCGTCGATCTGCTTCTGGATCGCGGCGGCTTCTTCCTTGGCCTTCGCGAGCGCCGGCGGCACGAGGTCCCTCAGGATCTTGTTGACGGCAGCCGGCGTGCTCGCGGTCTCCTCGGACAGCGCGTACGCCGCGAAGTCGTGGAACCCGAGCAGCTTCGCCTTGCTCGCGCGCAGCTCGACGATCTTCGCGACGACCGCGGTGTTGTCCGACGACCCGCCGCGCGCGCGAGAGATCGACGCATCGTAGATGCGCTTGCGCAGGTCGCGATTCGTGAGCTGCTCGAGCGCCGGCTGACCGGTCGTGTTCTGCAGCGTGATCACCCACTTGCCGTCGAGGCCGCGCTCCTTCGCCGCCTCGGCCGCGGCGCCGATCTCCTCGGGCGCCAGGCCGTCGAGTTGCTTGATGTCGTCGACGACGACCGCACCCTGCTTGGTCGCCTCGAGCACGTTCTGCCGGAACTTCGTCATCAGCGACGACAGCTCGACGTTGAGCTCGACGAGCTTCTTCTTGTCGGCGTCGGCCAGCCGCGCGCCGGAACGCACGAACGTGGTCTCGTAGCGGTCGAGCAGCTGCGCCGACTCGGGATCGAGGCCGAGCTTGGTACGCTGCTGGTACACCGCGTCGACGCGCGCGAACAGCGCCGAGTCGAGCATGATCGCGTCGTTGTGCGCCGACAGCTTCGGCGCCATGTCGGCCTCGACCTTCTCCATCTCGGGGTCGGTGTTCGACGAGTTGAGGTTGAAGAACGTCTTCTCGACGCGCGTCAACAGCCGGCCCGAGCGCTCCATCGCGACGATCGTGTTCTCGAAGGTCGGCGGCTCTGACGAGTGCGCGATCGCATCCATCTCCTTGCGCTGCTCCGCCATGCCCGCCTCGAACGCCGGCGCGTAATCGGCATCGTGAATCTTGTCGAACGGAGGCAGCTCGAACGGCAGCGTGCTCGCCGACGAGAACGGGTTCGGCGGCGCCGGAGGCGGTTGCGGCGGGCCCGGCGGCGGCGGCGGCTGGACCGGCTCGACCGGACCGGGCCGCGGCATCGGCGCAGGCGTGGGCGAGTGCGAGCCGCACGCGGCGGCGACGATGACGACGACGAGCGAGGTGGTGCGAGTCACGCCGGGTTCATAACGCGCGCTGCGCACCGACGCCATAGTCGATTCGCGCGGTCGCGGCTGGATCGCACGCCGCTGCGTTAGAAACGCAAGACGTGACGCGCAGGCTGTGGTGGGTGCTGGCGATCGGGGGCGGTGCTAGCTGCGCTTGCGGCCCTTGCGATCGACGTCGATGCCGCACTTCGGGCAGGTCCAGCCGCCCCACAGCGCCTGCTGCCGGTTCATCGGCTTGCGAACCTTCGGCAGCGGCGTCGCGCACTCCGGGCACTTGCGCTGCGGCGACAGCAACCCGACCGCGAGGACCGCGATGACCGCGCACATGCCGCCGACCAGCGCGGCGTTCACGACTTGGCGCTCCCGCTCACGACCGACAATCGCCCGACGTCACGACGAGCCGCCGATCCCGCGCAACGGCGGCGGTTTCAGCCCGTACTTCTCCATCTTGTAGATCAACGCGCGGCGCGACAGGCCGAGCCGGCGGGCGGCGCGCGTCTGGTTTTGATCCTCGGCCTCGAGCGCGGCGACGATCGCGGCGCGCTCGACCTCGGCGAGGTGGCCGCGCACGTCCGAGGCCGTGGTCACCGGGCGGACGCGCTGGGCGGCGTCGCGCAGGCGATCCGGCAGGTCGGCGGCGGTGATGCGGTCGCCGCACAGGACGAGCGCGCGCTCGATCGCGTTCTTGAGCTCGCGCACGTTACCGGGCCAGGCGTAGCCGGCGAGCGCGTCGCGCGCGTCGTCGGCGAACGACGGCGTCGAGCGACCTTGCTCGGCTGCGGTCAGCCGCGCGAAGCGCTCGGCGAGCGGCACGATCTCGGTCGGGCGATCGCGCAGCGGGGGCACGACGAGCGTGAACCCGCCGATGCGGAACAGCAGATCCTGGCGGAACCGCCCGGCGCGGACCTCGGACTCGAGATCGCGGTGGGTCGCCGCGATCACGCGCGCATCGGTCGGGACCTCGGTCGTGCCGCCGACGCGCGTGATCACCTTGCGCTCGAGCACGCGCAGGAGCTTGGCCTGCAGCGCGAGCGGCATCTCGCCGATCTCGTCGAGGAACAGCGTGCCGCCGGCCGCCGCTTCGAAGAAGCCGACCTTGCGCCGCTCGGCGCCGGTGAACGCGCCGCGCTCGTAGCCGAACAGCTCGCTCTCGAGCAGCGTCTCGGGCAGCGCGGCACAGTTGAGCTTGATCAGCGGCTCGTTCTTGCGCGCCGAGCCGCGATGGATCGCCTCGGCGACGAGCTCCTTGCCGACGCCGGTCTCGCCGAGGATCAGCACCGTCATCGGCGTGTCGGCGATGCGATCGACGAGCGTGTACACGCGGCGCATCGCGGGATCGACGACGATCGGATCGCTCTCCGAGCGCGGCGCCTCCGCGACCTCGCGCGGCACGTGGCCGGTGCGAATGCCGGCGCGCAACAGGCCGACGAGCGCCTCGACCGTCGTGCCGTCTTCCGGGCTGACGACGCTCGCCGAGCGCACCTCGACGTTCGCGGCGCGCGCGAAATCGAGCAGGCGGGCGAGCGCGGTCTCGCCTTCGCTGCGGCCGAGCTCGGGCAGGATGATGATGAAGTCGTCGCCCGCATCCTCGGCGATCAGATCCATCGGGCGCAGCGCGTGCGCGATCGCGTCGATCACGGTGTCGTTCGCGACACGCACGAGCCCGAGCGTGAGCGGCCGGTGGTAGCGCACCGAGCGGTCGACCTCGGCCGCGAGCCGCGCCTCGCCGGCGGCGGCATCGGCGACCAGGCTCGCGTGGCGCAGGCCGCTCGTGACGCCGACGACCGCGAGGATCGGCCCGATCGAGATCTCGTCGCCGCTGCCGACGCGGCGCACGCCTTCGATCTTGTCGCCGTTGACGCGCGTGCCGTTGCGCGAGCCGAGGTCCTCGACCTCGATCGCATCGCCGGTCCGCCGGACGCGAGCGTGCATGCGCGAGACCTTTTCGCTCTCGACATTCACGGTGGCGCCGCGCGAGCGCCCGAACGTGACGTCGACCGCCTCGGGCAGGTCGACGACGCGCGAGCCGCGGTCGTCGTCTTCGATGTGGATCACGAGGAACGCGCGAGGGCCGGCGTGGTCGGCCAGAGCGGTTCCGGCATCAAGGGTCTGTGGTTCCGTTGCCATTCAGCTGTACGATCTGTGCACACTAGGCAAGCCTCGCGCACCAAGCTTCGCGCGAATTCGCGAAGTTCGACCTTCCTTTGGCTGGTCCCCCCGTTGCACATTCCGCGGGCATGCAGGGCGTGATCCGTACAGCACTCGTCGCGAGCGTTCTCGCGGCGTGCGGATCGAGCCCGCATGCGACCCCCGACGCGTCGGCGATGGGCAGCGATGATTCCGGCTCGGGCAGTGGCACCGGCGGGTTCTTCGTCCACTGGTGGAGCGACCCCAAGCTGCCCGGCGCCGTCGGCAACAACGCGACGGTCACGAGCGCCGACTTCTGGTTGACCAGCCTGCGCGTGATCGGCGACGCCGATCCCGGCGACGACCGCACGACGACCGACCCCGGCCATATCTACTGGGATGACACCGGCGGTCCGCCGTACGACCAGTTCAAGGATGCGCCGAGCGGTCTGTACTCGAAGCTCGCGGTCGCGCTCGACGGCCTGGTCATCAACTCGTCGTACGACATCAAGGGCAGCGTCGATCTCGGCGGTAGCGCGGGGACCAAGTCGTTCCACATTCACGACCTCGCGCCGATGAACATCTCGCTCGACATCGCCAACACGCTGCAGCCCGGTGGCACGGTCGATGTCACGATCCATGTCGACTTCACGGCTGCGATCGGCGTCGTCGACTTCGCGACGCTCGACACCGACGACGACGACCTCGATCTCGACACGCTCGACTCGCAGATGCCGGCGTTTCGCACCGCGCTCCAGAACAGCTTCTCGATCGCGGGCGGCACCACCAGCACGCCGCCGCAGCCCTGACCTTAGGCGAGCGCGACGACGTCCTCGAACGCGGCGTAGTATCCGCGGCGAAACGCGGCGAGCGTCGCCGCGCCCGCGCTCGCGCGATGCGTGACCAGGTTGCGCACGGCGGCGAGCGTGTGCAGGCGATGGGCGAGCGCGATCGTGCGCTCGGGCGACGGCTTCGCTTGCCCGCCGAGCTTCATCAGGTTGCGAAAGCCCGTCGATGGATGATCGACCGCGAACAAGACGAGCATGCGCGCCCACTCGGTGATCGACAGCGGCGAGTCGAGCCGCTTGCGGCGATGTTCCTGCAGCTCGCGCACCGCGTTCGGGATCGCGCGCAGCGGCACCTCGACCTTCGCGCCGCCGACCTCGGCCGGGTCGCGCCACTTCGGCTCGATCCAGCGCGAGAAGCCGGTCCAGCTGCCGCCGATCACGCGATCGACGTAATCGAACAGCGCGCCGGGCTCGCGCTGCAAGCCGGCGAGCCGCGGGCCGAGCCACGCGTGCACGTAGTTCTCGAGCACCTTCATCCACAGCGTGATCGGCGGCGACAGATCGGCGTCGGTCGCCGAGCCTGTCGTTTGAAACAGCGACTCGGCGCTGCGCAGCGACTTCACGAGCCCGTCGAAGCCGCTGAGCTTGACGAGCTGCGCGAACGACGCGAAGCCGGCGGCCGCGATCTCGCGATCGATGTCGACCGCGAGCATGCCGGGGTTGGACTGCGTGATGTGCGTCGAGATCTTGAGCCGCACGAGCGCCTCGAACGCCGGATCGTGGCCGGGGACCTTCGCGAGCGCGGCGTCGATCGCGGGCGCGAGCTGCTGCGCGTGCGCGGGCGGGATGTGGATCGCGGCGGCGAGCGCGCCGCGCGCGACCGGGTCGCCGTCGCCGGCGATGAATGCGATCGCCTGGGCGAGCGCGGCCGGCGTGCCGAGCCGCAAGAGGCCGGCGGCGGCGCGCTCGTGCACAGCCGGATCGTCGTCGCGGAACGCGGCGAGCAACGCGCGCTCGCCGGCGGGATCGCCGAGCCGGCCGAGCGCCCACGCCGCGGCGCCGCGCACCGAGGCGGAGTCGTCGGACGCGAGCGGCGCGAGCTTGTCGGCCGGCACCGCGCCGGCGAGCAGGCCCGCGATCTCGGCGCCGGCCTCGCGCATACGCGCGTCGGGCGCGGTCACGAGCTGCGCGGCGCGGCCGGCGAGCGCGCCGAGCGCGGCGGCGTCGGGCCCGGCCGCGATCAGCGCGTTCGACGCCGCGCCGAGCACGCGCGGATCGTCCTCGCGCTTGACGGCCGCGACGACGTCGGCGACCACGCCCGGCATGCCGAGCTCGCCGAGCGCGACGTACGCGGCGAGCCGCTCGGCAGGATCCGCGGCGCTGCAGCGCTTCGCGATCGCGGGCGCGAGCGCCGCGAGCCCGAGGTTGCCTGCGACGTAGAGCGCGCGGCGGCGCACGGCCGCATCGGCATCGTCGAGCAGGGGCGCGACGACCGACGCGATCGCATCGGCATCGCCGCCGCCGGTGCGCGCGATCTGCAGCGCCCACAGCAGCGCGCCGCGGATCGCGGGTGACTCGGCGCGCGCGAGACCGCCGACGCGCTCGATCAGCTCGGCGCTGGTCGCGAACGCGCCCATCGCCTGCACGGCGGCGGCGCGCACCGCGTCGTCGGCGCCGTCGCGGTGCGCGAGCTTCGCGAGCTCGTCGCGCTCCCACGGCTGATCGGCCTCGATCGCGCCGATCGCGCGCGCGCGCAGCGCGACCGGCAGCTCCGCGCGCTCGGCCAGGTTCATCAAGTAGCGAGTGACCTCGGGCTCGCGCACCTCGCCGAGCACCTGGATCACGCCGGCGGCATCTTCGGAGAGCAGCACCTCGGCCTGCTCGAGCACGTCGGCGACCGGCAGCGTGCGCAGCCGGCGCGCGAGCACGGCGCGCACGGCGCGGTCGGGCTCGCCGAGCGCGATCAAGAACCGCTCGGCGGCGTCGCGGCTGCGCTCGGCCTTGAGCGCACGCGAGGCCAGGCTCGCCGCGATGCGCACCTCGGCGTCGCCGGCGCGCGCGAGCCGGCGCAGCACCGGCAAGACCTCGAGCGCGCCGAGCTCTGCGAGATAGCGCACGGCCGCGATCTGCACCTCGGGCTCGAGCTCGGCCTCCGCGGCGGCGAGCGCGGCATCGCGGCCGGCCGGCGAGCGAATCTCGGTGAGCGCGGCGAGCGCGGCGAACGCGTCGTGCGCGTCGCCGCCCGATACGAGCGGCACCAGCCGCGCGGCCGCGCTGGTCGCGCCCATCCGGCCGAGCGCGCCGATCGCGGCGCGGCGCAACGCCGGCGGCGCGGTCTCGGCGACATACGCGGCGACCGCTTCTTCGAGCGCGGGAAAGCCGAGCCCGCCCGCCGCGCGCAGCGCCGCCGCGGCGATCGTCTCGTCGCGATCCGACAGCCGGCGATGCACGAACGGCAACAGCCACAGGTTGCGAAACGCGCGGCCCATCGCCTCGATCGCGCCGCGCCGATCGGCGGCGGTGTCCGCGACCCGCGCGGCCTCGAGCAGCGCGAACGCCGCGGTCTCGGCGGTTTCCCACTCGGCGCCGAGCGCGCGGCCCGCGAGATCGCCGAGCAGGTGGCACGCGTCGAGCCGCGCCGCGCGCGCCGGCGCATCGACCGCGGCCGCCGCGAGCTCGTGCACGACATCGGCCGCCGCGGCCTGGCCGTGCTCGAGGCGATGGCGCAACACGCGAGCATCGGTCTCCATCGCGCGAACGTACTACACTCGCGTCGCGTGCCCGACCGCTTCGAGCTCCCGATCCTCGCGACCGACGCCGACATCGACGACCTCGGCCACGTGTCGAACCTCGTCTACTTGCGCTGGGTGCTCGAGACGGCGACCGCGCATTCGGCCGCGCGCGGCTGGGATCACGCCGCGTATCGTGAGCTCGGCGGGATCTTCATCGTGCGCCGCCACGAGATCGACTACCTCGCGCAAGTGACCGCGGGCCAGGAGCTGGTCTCCGAGACCTGGGTGGAGTCGTGGCGTGCGGCATCGTGCGTGCGCCGCACAGAGATCCGGCGGGGTAGTGCGGTCGTTGCACAGGGCGCCACGACCTGGGTGTTCGTCGCGATGCCAACTGGAAGACCCACACGCATTCCCGACCACCTGCGCGCACGGTTCGAGTAGGTCTTCGCCTTGCAAATGCGTTCGCCATGCGCGACGCGTGCTTCCTGCTCGTGGTGCTGGCGGCGTGTACGGGCGATCTCAGCTGGTCGAGCAGTGGACCCCTCCCCGATGGCGGCGCGAGCAGCGGCGGCGGCGGCGGTGGCGGCGGCGGCGCGGTCGGACCCGACGCGGGCACGGTCGCGGGTGACGGCGGCAATGGGTGCATCGCCATGCAAGCGAGCCCGGGCAACGGCCATCACAACCCCGGTATGGACTGCATGGACGGCTGTCACAACCACGGCTTCACGGTCGCGGGCACGCTGTTCGGAGCGGTGAACAGCACGACTCCAGTCGTCGGCGCGACGATCCAGGTCATCGACGCGAACAAACAGACGATCGACATCGTCACCCAGACCAACGGCAACTTCTACACGTCGACGCAGGTCGCGTTTCCGCTCACGGTGCTCGCGACGAGCTGCCCGAACATCCAGCCGATGGCCGCCTCGGTCACCGGCACGACGACGGTCGGATGCAACGCCACCGGCTGTCACGTCGCGGGCAATCGCATTCACTTGCCGTAGTAGG
>Ga0335083_10003843_pt1 | contig 19314 bp, 11 predicted proteins | sample Lox_Sample_42_FD_206716 | JGI IMG/M metagenome (GOLD analysis project Ga0335083, IMG submission 206716) | Soil microbial communities from Loxahatchee National Wildlife Refuge, Florida, United States - Lox_Sample_4.2 | ecosystem: Environmental > Terrestrial > Soil > Wetlands | place: USA...
CCGTGATCACCTTGAACGCAACATCCCCCCGGCACGCCCGCTCCACCTGCCGCGACGAGCGCAACCCGACCGCATACGAGTACAGAAGCAATGCCACCACCTGAGCTCAACCGGTCGTCGCAACACAGGTTGGCCTGTGACTCTAGAAGAAGCAGATGACAACTGGGTTCGACTTGCGGGATACGGCTGTCGTCGTGGAGGCTCGCCCGGAGGGCGGGCCGGAACGGCGATAGCCGTGCGCGTCCGTCCGGACGACCCCGGGGTAACCCCGGGGATCGCGTAGTCCGGCAGGTCACGCGCGTTGGATGCCGCGGGCGGGTCAGGCCGCGGCGTTCAAGTACTCGGTGAGCACCTCGGCGGGTGTCTTCCAACCGAGTGTCTTGCGCGGTCGACCGTTCAACGCCGCCGCGACAGCCGCGAGCTCGTCGGCGCTGTGGCGGGCGAGGTTGGTGCCTCTTGGGAAGTACTGGCGCAGCAGCCCGTTGGTGTTCTCGTTCGTCCCGCGCTGCCACGGGCTTCGCGGATCACAGAAGTAGATCTGCAGATCGGTGTCAAGGCGTAGTTGGACGTGCTGGGCCATCTCGATCCCCTGATCCCAGGTCAACGATCGTCGAAGCTGCTCGGGAAGAGTCCCGATCGTGTCAGCGATCGCGTGACGAACGGCGCCGGCCCCGGCACCCGTGATCGGCGGACCGTTCCTCGTTCTCGGGGTGTTGTGACCTTCGATCGGCGGGAGATGCAGCAGCATCGTGAACCGGCTTGAGCGCTCGACCAGAGTCCCGATCGCAGACCGGTCGGTCCCGAGGATCAGATCACCTTCCCAGTGACCCGGCACCGCGCGGTCCTCAACCTCAGCCGGCCGCTCACTGATCAGCAGCTCGTCAGTCACAAAGCTCCTGTTGCCCTTCGACATCCGGTTTCTGGGCATCCGCAGCGCCCGACCCGTCCGAAGGCAAGCGGTCAGCTCCCGGCGCAGCGCGCCGCGGCCCTGGACATAGAGCGACTGATAGATCGCCTCGTGAGAAACGCGCATCGATTCATCATCGGGGAAGTCCAGGCGGAGGCGGCGGGAGATCTGCTCCGGGCTCCAGCACTGTCCCCAGCGCCGGTCCTTCCGCGGCCCATGACGCCGCCCGCGCCAGGCGATATCTGGACCCGCGACGCTCCCGTCGGGTCGCTGCACAGCCCCCGAAAGCCGATCCTGCACATAGCTCCGCAGCGCCGGATTCACAGCGAGCTTCGCCGGCTTGGGTCGCCGGGCGCGACGCTCCGCATGCCTCTGAGCGGTCGACGCTCGATATTCAACTCGGCCGCGTCCGATCGCAGCGTTGCGTTGCAGCTCTCGGGAGATCGTCGACGGTGCACGACCGAGCTGACGCGCGATCTCGCGCACCCCGCAGCCACCAGCGAGCAGCACCGCGATCTCCTCGCGCTCGGTGAAGGACAGATAGCGCCCGGACAACGGCGCGAGGCTGAGAGGCGGCATGCCGCCACCCTTGCGGAACCACCGGACACCAATGCTCGGCAACACACCCGCTTCGATCGCCGCTTTCTCGCTCGAGGCGCCTCGAGCGATCGCTTGCCAGAACCGGACCCGATGTTCCCTGCGCCCAGCAGGCGGATGTCCACCCCAACGCGTTCCCGCGGCCGCAGCACGAACAACAGCGGCATTTCTTCTCGGCATCGCAACTCCTCAACGTTGAGCGTTGCGACAACCGGTTGAATCCACCCCATCATCGCCGGGTCATACGCCGCCCGACCCTGCCCGTTCGCCCGATACGCCCCATAAAACCCATCCAGATCCATCTGCTCGACAGCGCCGAGCACCGTCCACACCAAGTGATCCTCCGGCAACCAATCCGTCAACGACGGCGGCAACAACATCTCCTGGCCGCGGTCACACGCAATGAAATTCTGACCCATCCCGGAATGGTCTTAAACCGCTCGGACGACACCCCGTAAACCCGACAGCCTCGGACAAAGGCAGCCACGCGGACACCGTCAGCGCCGGATACACGCGCGAGCGCGAAGGCAGGTGGCGGCCCGATCGTCGTCAGCGACGTGCTTATCGCCAAACTCGGGCATCGCAGTGTCGTCGACCGTGTGCGTCTGGCGGGACCAGCGCCCGGGCGTGCTTTGCCGAGGTTGCGGGAGTCGCCGAGGTGCTTGCTGGCGGCCCGATCCGCGGCGGCCTGCAAGCACACCCGACTGTCCCTCGGCGTGGCGGAGCGGTCACCGGAGCGTACGCCGGGGTCACCGCTGGTCCGGGCGGATGGCCGTAGCGTTTGCGGCGACCGTCGGCGCCCCGTTCACAGATGGCCAAGCTCAAGCGCGGAGTCCGTATGTCAACGGCGTTGGCGCCCAGGCGTTCAGGCGCCGCCGAAGGCGTCGGCGCGGGCCGCCGCCCAGGCTCCGTACAGATCCGTGACGGTGGACGGCGCGGGCCATTCTCCGGCCTGTAGTCGTTTGAGCGCTTCGCCGCCGCGCCGGCGTGCGTGGGTGCGGGACCAGTCGTAGGAGGTCGGCGCAGCGCCGTAGCGCGCTCGCCATGCGCGCATCGCTTCGCGAACCCGTTCTCGTGTCCATTTCGGCGCGATCGCGCCGGGATGGCAGCGTTTGCAATACGCGTAGGCGTCGCCCTTGCCGTTGCGTGGCGCGGTGGGCGCCCCGCAGCCGCGACAAAGTCCCCGGTAGCGCGCCTTGACCGAGCGTGCCTTATCGCCCGTCGGATCGTAGAGATAGCTCTTGATGGTTGCCTCTGCGCGTCCTAGCCGACGAGCGATCTCCGCGATTGCCAGACCCTCCTGGTCGCGGTAGTGGCGGGCGAGTTGCGCCGCGCGGCGCCGTTCCGCGACCCGGTCGAGCATCAGAACCCCAAGCCAACCGGACGTGCTGGACAGCCCACCCAAGCGCAGAAAATAGTCCGCCGGGGAGAGATCTCTCCGCGTGGCGCCGCGGCGGGCAGGTTACCCCGGAGCTCGCGATCTCCTGCCTTGGCCTCCCGTTCCCAGCTGGGTCCTTTGTTAGCCTGAGATGGATCGTAGAGATAGCTCTTGATGGTGGCCTGTGCGCGTCCCAGCCGACGAGCGATCTCCGCGATCGAGAGACCCTGCTCGTCGCGGTAGTGACGAGCGAGTTGCGCCGCGCGGCGCCGTTCGGTCACACGGTCGAGCGTCAGAACCCTCAGCCTACCGGAGGTGCTGGACAGCGGGCCCAAGCGCAGGGCGGCGGTCCGGGCGCGAGCTGGGCGGAGGGCACGAGCGACAGCGCGCTCGGGCAGCTGTGTTGCTCGATACTCAGGCTGATGCCCAGGCCACGCGTCTTCGTCGGGCAGAGCGCGAAATTATCGGGTGGTCTGGAAGGCCCTCCCGGCCTCAAGCCGGGCCTAAGGTCGGGCCGGTGGCGCAGGGATGACCCGCTTTCAGGGATCGTGGTGGTCGGCGGGCAGCGCACGGTAGCCGGCCGCGGCGAGCCATGACCTGGCTCGGCCGCGCTGGCGCTCCTCGGCCAGTGCGTGCCATCGCTCAAGCTCGCCGGGCGAGCGGGCGAGCTCGTCCTTGAAGCGGCGAAACGCGCCGCGGCCATTGATCGCGATCGCCAGACGCTCGGCACGGCCGAGATCCTCGACCGACGCGATGAACAGCTCCATGTCCCGGTAGCCCTCGCCTGAGCCCTCGCCGTAGACAGGCAGCCACCGCTCCGGGTCATCGGCGCTGTCCTCGTCTTCCTCTCCTGTCTCCAGCGCGTATTCGATCGCTGCCTGAGCCCAGACCTCACCGGTCCTGACGTCGATGCGGCCTCCCGCGGTGAGTGGGTCGCCTTCAAGGATGCCAGCCAGCTCCTCGAGGTCGACGGGCAAGGCCCGCAGCATCGGCGCCGGACCGCCTAGCAGAGCATCAAGCTCGTCGGCCAGCTCATCATCCCCGTCCCAGCCTCGCCGGCGGAGCCCAACCACGAGATCGCGAGCCAGCTCGGCGGCTCCGTCCAGACGCTGCCTGAGCGCAGCGATAAGACCGTCGCCGGCCAGCTGGGGCGAGTCATCGTAGGCGCCGACGCCGCCGAGCAGGTGCACGACAGCCGCTCCGTCACCGCGGTATACGGCCGCCCGCAGGGCGGAGCGTTGCTCCATGGGGCCCATCTCGCTCTGTGTAGTCTTGCGCCCGGTTGGGGCGCCATGCCTCGCCGTCGAGGCCCGCCCGGATGCCGCTTCACGTCGGTGGTCGGCTGAAGCGGAAGCCCGCGCCTTGTATCCACGTCGTCCGCCAAGCACACGCCGTGACCGCTGGCCTCGTTCGGGGCTGACCGTACGGCCTGTACATAGTGTCCGGAGTCTCGTGCGGCTCAACTGATCGATCGCTTCGCGATACAGGTCGTCGGCGCGGGCGCCGCCGCTCAACAGTCCTCGGCGACGCGCCTCGATCCCAACCGCGAGATTCGTCCCGCTTGGCCGCGTCGTCTCCGCCAATCGGTCGAAGGCATCACGCGCTGTCTCGCAGTCCCCGCTCCGGACTGCCCCCTCGACCAGCTCGGGCAGCGCCCACATAGAGGACATCGGGTCGAACGCGTTCGCTACGGCTTCGCGAGCCGACGCCGCCGCCTCCGGATACCGGCTAAGCCCATTGAACAAGACCGCGGCAGCCCGTGCGCGTGCGTCGCCACGCTGCGCGCAGGCATCTCTGACTGCTCGATCGCGCTCGATATCGCAACGGAGGCCTCGGGTTCCCTGCCCCGCAGGCCCCAATTCATCAGCGCCGCGTAGGGCGGGAAGCTACTCCCGGTCGCGGCCGTCACGGCGTCCGTCTCCGCGATGAGCGAGGCGGCGCCCTCGAAGTCGCCGGTCCAGGCGCGGGCGATGCCCAACTCGGCGAGGTATGTCTTCGGACGTCGCGATGACGATGGGCGGCTCGGAGGCGAACCTCGAGCTGAACGCCTTTCGGCAGATCCTGATCAACAACTACCTGCACTCCGCACTGATCGTGGCCGCCGTGTGCGACCACTCCGCGAGTTCATGATCGAGGGCGCAGAACTCACCACCCACAAGTGAAGGAGAACATCGACAACTCGGTGATGACGGTGACCGCGCTGTCGCCGATCATCGGCTATGACAGGGCATCCGTCATCTCCCGCTACGCGATCGACCACGACCTGACGCTCAAGCAGGCCGCACTCGACAACGGCGTCACCGAGGAGCTGTACAACCGGGTGGTCAAGCCGCTCGCGCTCATACAAGGAGGCTCGGCAAGACAGGGCCGACGTCATCGGCTTCTGACGAGTTGCTGCCGGGCTGCGCGGATGAAGGAAGCCCGCCTTCAGGCCGTCGTCAGCCACCGCCTCGCGCTCGCTGCCGCGTCGCTCGTCAGTTCCCGGCTCGCCACGCACGCGCTTTCAAGCGTCCGCTCGCTCTCGAAAGCGGATGACCTGCTCGGTGGCCTCTGGGCGGTGCTTGCGACGTTGTTTGTATACCGCGAAGGCCAGCGACAGAGAGCCGCGGCGTTGTCTCGCGCGCCGCAGCCACGCTCGTCAGCTTCGCGCGATGCCTGATCTACCTGCTCGTCTTCCCGTTCCATCCACTCGGCCTCGCGCGATGATCGGTGTTGGGACGTTCCTCCTGATGGCGATCGGACGTGACGAGGACGTGATCACCGCCGGAATCACCCCGGCAGTCGTGCTGGTCGCGGCGGCATTGAGCCCCCACAGCGCCTGGGAGCAGCCGATTCTTCGGCTCGCCGACACAGCCATCGGTATCGCCGCCGGTGTCGGCACCGCGTGGATCACGTGGCGACTCAGCGCACACGCGGATCGCCCACCGCCAGCAGCTAGCGTTAGCGGGGGGTCGTGAAGCGACCTACGCATCGCGATGACACCGCCCGAAACGGCTCGAGCATTCGGTGCCCCACTAGCCGCTCCCGAGGACTCGAGCAGCCGACTCCGCCCCAGACCACCCGGATGCCCCACAGGCCTGATTGCGGACACCGCGCCCGGTTCGCCTCGGTGACCAGGAGCCGTCGCGGTGCTCGACGTGGCTTCCGATTTGGACGACCGAGCGGCGGCACTCTGGACTCGCCTACGTTGGAGCCACCACGGGACTGTCCGAAATCGCCCAGGGGTGGCCGGTGGGCGTTAGGAATCGAGCAAGCGCCGGCTCCTCGTTCTAGATGTCGCCCTGGCCGTGGCGGTCCTGTGGCCGTCATCGAAGAAGAGCTTGATGCTCGGTGCCATGGCGAGGCCCTACCTCATGCGAGCGCTCAAATTAACCCGATTGAGGGGATGACCCCGTCTCGTTCGCGGTCTAGAAGGGGCGCGAAGACCGGCTGCGTGTCTTCTCTGGCGGGCCGATCGCCGGAGCACGAGAGGTCGGGGCCAGACGACGCTGTGTTCTGTTGTGCGAGACGGAGGGACGTCGATGGGTGCCGAGAGTGAGCGGGTAGCGGGCTTCGGGCGACTGGAGGACGGGCTTCGCGAGGCTGGGGACTGGTACCGGTGGGGGCCGTATGTCAGCGAGCGGCAGTGGGGGACGGTCCGGGAGGATTACAGCGCCAACGGTGACGCGTGGGACTATCTGCCGCACGACGATGCCCGGTCGCGGGCGTACCGCTGGGGCGAGGACGGCCTGGCGGGGTTCGACATCGAGCAGCGGCTGTGCCTGTCGCTGGCGCTCTGGAACGGCCGCGACCCGATCCTGAAGGAGCGCGCCTTCGGGCTGACGGGGTCGCAGGGCAATCACGGCGAGGACGTCAAGGAATACTGGTGGTACCTGGACGCGATCCCGAGTCACGCCTGGAACCGGTGGCGGTACCACTATCCGCAGGCCGCGTACCCCTACCAGGATTTGATCAACCAGAACGCCTGGCGCGACCGGTACCAGCCCGAGTACGAGCTGGTGGACACCGGGGTGTTCGATGCCGGCCGGTACTGGATCGTCGAGGTGCACTACGCCAAGGCCGACCCCGATGACCTGCTGATGAAGATCTCCGTGGTCAATGCGGGCCCGGGTGCTGACACGGTGCACGTGCTGCCCACGGCATGGTTTCGCAACACCTGGGCGTGGGAGATCGATGCGCCCAAGCCTGTGATGGCGGCTGCCGGCGACACCTCGGCCGGGATCGAGCACCCGTGGCTCGGGCAGCTTGAGCTGCTCGCCGACCCCGGCCCGGACGGCACGGCGCCGACGGTCCTGTTCTGCGAGAACGAGACCAATCTGAGACGCCTGTACGGCGTGGAGCCGATCACGCCGTATCCAAAGGACGGGATCAACGACCACGTGGTCCACGGGGCGGCCACCGTCAACCCGCAGCGCACCGGGACCAAGTGCGCGTTCTGGTACAGGCTCACGGTCCAGCCTGGGCAAACGGCCGAGCTGCGGCTGCGGCTGCGGCAAGCCAAGACAGCCAGGGGCGGAGCAGCGGCCGCGGCGTTCGGCGCCGGGTTCGACGAGCTGATGGCGCAGCGGCAGGCCGAGGCCGACGAGTTCTACGCCGAGCTGACACCGAAGGACGCCACCGCGGATGAGGCGATGGTGATGCGGCAGGCGTTCGGCGGGCTGCTGTGGAGCAAGCAGCTGTTCTACTACGACGTGGAACGCTGACTGGACGGCGACCCGACCCAGCCGGTGCCGCCGCACCAGCGGCTGACCGGGCGTAACTCCCGATGGGGGCACTTCGACGCTTTCGACATCATGTCGATGCCCGACAAGTGGGAGTACCCCTGGTTCGCGGCGTGGGACCTGGCGTTCCATTGTGTGGCGCTGGCGCACGTGGACCCGGCGTTCGCCAAGTACCAGTTGCTCTTGCTGTGCCGCGAGTGGTTCCAGCATCCCAACGGGGCGCTGCCGGCGTATGAGTGGGACTTCGGGGACGTCAACCCACCGGTGCAGGCGTGGGCGGCGCTTGAGGTATTTGCGATCGACGGCGGCCGTGATATCGATTTCATCAGCCGCGTCTTTGACAAGCTGCTGGTCGGCTTCAACTGGTGGGTCAACCAGGAGGACCGCGAGGGCAACAACTTGTTCGAGGGCGGCTTCCTCGGCCTGGACAACATCGGCCCGATCGACCGCTCGCACCTGCCGGTCGGCGGGATCCTGGAGCAGTCCGACGGCACCGGGTGGATGGGCTTTTACGCGGTCGCCATGGGCGCCATGGCCGTGGTCCTGAACCGCTCCGGCCAACGCCCCGCCCAGGATCTGGTCATAAAGTTCGTCGAGCATTTCGCCGCGATCAGCGAGGCGCTGGACGAGCTGGGGCTGTGGGACGAGACCGACGGGCTCTACTACGACCGGCTCAAGACCCCGAGCGGGGAAGCGGTGCCGGTGAAGACCCGATCGATGGTGGGCATCATCCCCGCCCTGGCGGCCGCGGTCCTGACCGAGGATGATCTGCAGCGAGCGCTGACGTTCGGCAAGCAATACGCGGACTTCCTAGCCCGCAACGACATGGCGGACCCGCAGAAGCTGACCGAGCGTGGCCTGCTGCGCGGGAAGCCCGGCCAGCAGCGGATGCTGCTCAGCATGTGCGGGCCGGACCGGCTGGAACGACTGCTCGCCAAGCTGTTCGACGAAAACGAATTCCTATCCCCCCACGGCCTGCGGGCCCTGTCCGCCTACCACCGCGCGCATCCCTACACACTCGAGGTCGAAGGCATCACCGCGAGCATCGACTACGAGCCGGCCGAGTCCACCACGCCGATGTTCGGCGGGAACTCCAACTGGCGCGGCCCGATCTGGTTCCCGCTGAACTACCTGACGGTCAGCATCCTGGAGCGCTACCACCGGTTCTACGGCGATGACTACACGATCGAGTACCCGACCGGGTCGGGCAAGCTACTGACCCTGGACAAGGTCGCCGCTGACCTGTCAGACCGGCTGATCTCGATCTTCACCAACGGCCCGGACGGCCGGCGACCCTGCTTCGGCGGGACCGAGCTAATGCAGGCCAACCCCGCCTGGCATGACAATCTGATCTTCAGCGAGTACTTCCACGGCGACAACGGCGCCGCGATCGGCGCGTTCCACCAGACCGGCTGGACCGGGGTGATCGCCGATCTGATCCGTCGCCGGCACGGAGACGTGGAAGCCGTCGGCGACGTCGTCCGGCGGATCGGCATCAAGGCAAGGCAATGAGCGCCGAACGTGAGCGCCGAACCATCTGCCCCGACCACTGGCGCGGTCCCAGAGTGAATTCCCGGGCGGCGCCACGGTCACCGCACCCGTGGCAGCAGGAGCCACGACGCGGTGGCCGCGTCGGCGATGGAGCACAGCAGCCCTGACACGCTGGATGACAACCATCGCGCTCGGATTGCATCAGTTCTTGATGCGCGTCAGGCCGTAGAAGTGACGACCACTCGCATAGGCAACGTGCGCGGAAATGCAATCTGGGTCGCGCTGCCCTTTGTCGATCAACCCGACAGCCATGGGAATCCCGGTGGCGTTCGAGTCGTCACGTCGAACTCGGACACCGGATCGAAACGCTACGCGGCCTTGGGAGTGGCGCCTACGCGAGCACGGGCGGAGGGATCTCGCCGTCCCAGATCGTCGGCGTCTCCGTGGTGGCGACGTGCCGCCTGCCGGTGTAGCCCTGCTCCATCTTCGCGAGGAGCCGGCGTTACCACTCCCTCTCGACTACCGGTTCTACTTGTTTCAGTTCCCACGGCTTGTGGGACTTGTCAAGCGTGTCTATGAGCTTTTCGGTATCTGGGTCCCAGCGCAAGAGCTCTCCCTTGTCGTCCAGGTATCGCACTCCGCTGGCACGGATAGTCAGGGTGACCTTTTCCTTACGTTCGGTCATGCGTAGTCTTCTTTCGGCTCATTTTCATTTCGGCTCGTCTTCAACACCACGACGCTCATATAAAGCACCTAACGAGGATCGGATGCGAGCGGAATAGTAGCCCGAGGTCGCCTCGATGCCGGAAAACCAGGCCCGTGCTGCCCGGAAACGCAACCGGATCGGCTCAAGTCGCCCACGCGTCTACGAGTCGGGTGCGCGAATCCAAGACCTAACGGCGCTCGACTAGAGCCGGCGGGTGATTGTGTCGGGCCGACACCGGCCACGGCCTGGCAACGGCAGCCCTACGCCCGATGTCGTCCCGCGCTCAAGCGTACGCCAAGCGTACGCCGGAGGGAGCTACTTGCGCGAACGGGGTCGCGGCAACCGGCGCTCCGAGGCGCGCGCCTCCAGGGACCGGCAGGCCGGCGTGCGTCCGGCTTCAGTTCTGCTGAGGCTGTGGCGGCCTTGTGTCCAGGGAGACGCCGTATGCGGCGCGCGTCGCGCCGAGGCCGGCGTTAGCGCATGGGCCTATCCGTAGGTCTTTTGTTACCCTAAGATGGGTCGTAAAGGTATGTCTTCACTGTCGCCTCCGCCCGTCCGAGCCGCCGGGCGATCTCGGCGATCGAGAGCCCTCCTCGTCGCGGTAGTGGCGCGCGAGCGCCGCAGCCCTGCGCCGTTCACGCATACGATCAACCCCGGACATGCCGCGCGAAGATAGCGGCCGCAGCCGACAGCCATCGGACGTACCGGACAGCCGCAGGGTCATAGGCCACGAGACCTGACTTCCTCGGGACATCCGAGCGCGGGGTAGTCTCGCTTTCAACAAATGCGGAGTCGTGGGACAAACAATTCCACGGTCGGGGACTCTCGTCCATAGCATGCGCTGGGCAACCGCGCCTGGGCAAAGGCTCGGGCGTCGTGGTCGAGCTCGATTGGCGTGAGTGGACCGACCAGGAGCAGAACCGGCGCGAGGCTGTCGTGCTCAGGGCGCGTCAGATCCTGTTCGAGTGCACGCGTTCGGCCCGCGTCGGCGGAGGGCGCGGCCGGCGGAGGCAAGCAACGGTTCGCGGGATGGCGAGGCCGGTGTCTCCGCCGCGGCGGCTTCGCTGGCAGGCGCGGACGACGTGCCATTCTGATCAACCAACCAAGCGGCTCGCCCGACCGTCCGCGGGCGGGCGGGCCGCAAGCCCCAGCTCTTCTCCTGGAACGAGACGGTAGTGCCGTGGTGAGCGCCGCGCGCGCCTACTGGCCCGTCCACAGCTACGGGGTAAGTTGCCCGGCGCTGCTTTCTGATCCGGGACGGGGGGCGAAGCGCAAAACACATCCGACCCGCACCGCGCCGAACGGCGCATCTGGGACACGATTCGCATTTGGCGGGGGCTGGGGCCCCGGTACACCCGCTTCGAGGGGATCTCGGGCGCGTTGTGGATGGCTGCGCTGTCTCGCGTAGTATCGCGTCATGGGGAGTTGCCCCGGGGTCATCCACGGCTGCCCGAGCGGTCGTCTTCACCGACGTTATGGGGCCGCCGTTTTAAACGCGCCCGTCGATCCTGGGGCGCTAGTGATAGGCACCCGCGCTTCATGGGTCGAGGTCGCTGTGTGTCGCGAGCGGCCCGGCGAGACGGCGGCTACTGAACTGGTAGCGGTGTGAACGTGTCGGATCGAGATAAGGCCACCGCGGAATGGAGATCCGCCCGCGCGACTGAGATAGTCCACGAGAGCGGACGGACGCGTGTGACTCGGCTGTTCTTTTCGGGGCGCGCGGTGATCCGCAAGGAGCCGCTGGGACGGGACGCGGAACGCCGGCTGGGGCAGGAGGTGGCGATGCTCGAGCGGCTGCGCGGTGTGGTCGGGGTCGTACAGCTGGTGGAGGCGCCGCGGTACCCGGGGTCGGTTGTGTTAGAGGACGTTGGCGGCAGGAGTCTGGCAGAGGTGTCCGGGCCGCTGGCTGTCGATGAGCTGATCGAGCTTGCTGTCGACTTGGCCGCGGCGGTGGCGGGGATGCATAGGCGGGGAGTGATGCACCGGGACGTCACTCCGGCGAACATCGTGATTGGGCGTGACGGCAAACCGTGCCTCGTGGACTTCGCGTTGTCGACGCCGTTGGCTGAGATTCGTCCTGCGTTTGTGCACCACACGGAGATCATGGGGACGCTGGCGTATCTCGCGCCGGAGCAGACCGGGCGTACGGGCCGGTCGGTCGATCACCGGGCAGATTTGTACGCGTTGGGGGCGACGCTGTATGAGCTGGCGACCGGTGAGCCCCCGTTCGGTTCCGGGGACCCGTTGCGGCTCACGCATGATCTTTTGGCCCGCGTGCCTACGGCGCCCGTTGAGCTGGACCCCAACGTTCCTGCGCCATTGTCTGGGATCGTCATGCATCTGCTGGAGAAGGAGCCGGACAATCGGTATCAGACGGCGGACGGCGTGGTCTATGACCTCGAGCGGTTGCGGGACGCGCAGGCGCGTCCGGCGTCGGCCGCGGTTCGTATCGGCGAGCATGATGTCCCGCTGCGGCTGCTGCCGCCGTCGCGGCTCGTGGGTCGCGATGACGAGGTCGCGGCGCTTCACGGGGCGTTCGTGGACGCGCTCACGGGCGGTTGTCGCGGCGTGCTGGTCAGCGGCACGCTTGGCGTGGGTAAGACGGCTCTGGTCGATCAGCTACGGCCGGTGGTGGCCGAGCGGGATGGCTGGTTCGTGGCCGGCAGGTTTGATCAGCATCGGCACGATTTAGAGTTCGACGCGGTCAACCAGGCGTTCCGTGCGCTAGGCCGGTTGCTGCTGGCCGAGCCGGAGGAGGAGCTCACGGATGTGCGCCAGCGGATCTTGGAAGCCGTAGGCCCCAACGCCGGCCTGCTGACCGCGGCAGTGCCGGAGTTCGCGGCGCTGCTGGGGGTCGCACCCGAGCCCGGCGATTCGCTCACCGCGCAGGTCCGTGCGCAGCGAACGGCTGTGGACCTACTGCGCGCTGTCGCCTCGCCGAAACGGCCGCTGGTGGTGTTCCTCGACGACCTGCAGTGGGCGGGTCGCGCGCCACTCGGCGTCGTCGACCTAGTGTTCTCCGAGAAGCCAATCCAGGGCCTGCTGCTAGTGGGCGCTTGCCGCGACGGCGACATCGACGCGTCCCATCCACGCGCGGCGTTGCTGTCTCGATGGCGTGATCAAGCCGGCGTACGGTGTTTCCGGCTCGACAATCTGCCGGAATCCGGCTCCGCCACGATCGTCGCGGAGGTGCTGCGAATGGACCCAGCCGCGGCGGCAGACCTGGTCGAGGCCGTCCACACGCGCACGTCCGGCAATCCTTTCGAGACGTTGGAGCTGCTCGGCGCGCTGCGCCGCGACGGTTTGTTGAACGCGGGAGCCGCGGGGTGGCGGTGGGAAGCGGCGACGGTGCGCGCCCGCCTGGGCCGCGCGGAGGTGACCGGGCTGTCGGCGGCGCACGTCGAGGCCCTGCCGGAGCGATCGCGCCAGATGCTGGAGGCGATGGCGTGTCTCGGCGGGCGAGCGGAGCTGAGGCTGCTCCAAACCGCCACCGCCGAGCCGGCGCCCGCTGTGGAACAGGCTCTGGCGCCCGCGCTCGACGAGCGTCTGCTCGTGGTGGAGCCCGGGCTGCATGACTCGGTGCGGTTCCGCCACGACCGGACCCGCGAGGTGATTCTGCTCGGGCTGGATCGGCCGCGGCGACGCTTGCTGCAGTTGGCGATGGCGCGGCGATTGGCCGGCAAACCGGAGTTGTTCGCGGTCGCGGCGGAACAGTACCTGCCGGTGGTCGACGCGGTCGAGGATGCCGCGGAGCGGCGCGTGGTGGTCGGGCTGCTGCGGCGCGCCGCCGATCAGGCGGCTTTGACCGGGGGCTACGTGCTGGTGGACGCGCTGCTGGCCGGCGCGTTGCGGCTGATCGGTCCGGGTGACATCGCCACGCTCGTCGAGTTGCACACAGGCCGCCACGCTGCGCTGTTCAGCCTGGGGCGCCTGGACGAAGCAGACGAGGAATATCGGAGCATCGAGCGGCTGTCCGTCGCGGCGTTGGAGCGCGCGGACGCGACGGCGGTGCAACTGCGCAGCCTGACCCACCGGAATCGATATGCAGAGGCGATCGGGCTCGGCGTGGAGTCGCTGCGTCAGCTCGGCATCGCCGTGCCGGCCGTTGACCAGCTCTCCGTCGAGCTCGACCAGCGGTTCGACTACCTGGATCGGTGGCTAGACCAGACCGACCAGGCCGATGATCCGGCTCGGCTCGACATCACGGACCCGGCGCTGCTCGCCGCCGCCCGTCTACTCAACGCGATCCTGCCGGCAGCATATTTCGCCGACCCGTCGGTGCAGGCGTGGCTGAGCCTGGAGGCTTTTCGGATCTGGCTCGAGCACGGCCCGACCCGCACGCTGGTGGGCACCGCCGGCGTCGCCGCCTTCCATGCTGTCGCGCTGCGCGGGGACGCTGCTGGCGGATATCGAGCGGTGCGGCGGATCCTGTCGCTGGGCGAAGCTCGCGGCTACGCGCCGGACACGGCGCAGGTGCGTTCCCTGTTCGCCGTCCTCAGCTGCTGGTTCGAGCCGATCGAAAACGGTGTCCAACCTGCTCGGCAGGCCCGCGAAGAGCTAATCGCGGGGGGCGACCCGGCCAACGCGGGCTACACCTACTACCCGACCGTGTCCTACCTGCTGGACTGCGGGTCGTCGTTGGACGACTGTGTCGCCGAGGTGGATGCAGGGCTGGCCTTCGTGCGCCGTAGCGGCATCGAACAGACCGGCGAGTCGCTCGACAGCTATCGGTGGCTGACCGATGTGCTGCGCGGAGAACGCTCCGCCGCGACCGGTGACGCGAACCCCATCGAGAGATACGCCGACAACCCGCTCGCGCTTCTCCACGCGCATGTCAACCACGCGATCGCCGCCGCCGTCTTCGGCGATCCGGTGGGCCTGGGGCGACACACCACTGCCGCGATGTCGCTGCTGCCCGTTGCCCCGGGACTGTATGTGAGCGCCGTGGCCCGCCTTCTATACGGGCTGGCCCTCGCCGAGCAGGCGCGCGCCAGCGACGGTGACGAGCGGGGCGGTCTGCTGACCAAGCTCGACGACGTAACGCGCTGGCACGCCGCGCGCGCGGCAGACGCGCCGTCCAACTTCCTGCATCTGCTGCGACTGGTCGAGGCCGAGCGGGCGTGGGCGGTCGGCGACTTCCGGGCCGCGGTGCTGGCCTTCGACGCCGCCCAGCACGAAGCCGCCCAGCGCCAGCGTCCGTGGCATCGGGCCCTGATCGCCGAACGCGCCGCCCGCTTTTATCTCGCCCACGCCGTCGACCACGCCGGCTACAGCCTTCTTGCCGAGGCCCGCCAGGAGTACCTCGCGTGGGGCGCGACGGCGAAAGTGAACCAGATGGACTGGGCGTATCCGGCGCTCCGGCCCCAACCCGACGCGAGCACCGGGCAGCGCGGCTCCGCCGTCACGACCGGAACCATCGATCTACTCGGGATCCTGTCGGCGTCGCAGGCGCTGAGCTCGGAGACCAGCATCGAGCGATTGCACTCGCGCCTCGCCAAGGTGCTCAGCGCCATGACCGGCGCCACCGGCGTGCAGCTGCTGCTGTGGAGCGAGGACCGGAAGGTCTGGCTGCTGCCCGCCCCGAGTGGCGAGCGCGCCACCGTCCCGGTCAGCGGCACCGGGGACGACGGTCTCGTCCCGATGTCGGTGCTGCGGTACGCCCGGCGGACGGGTGAACCGCTGGTGGTGAGCGACGCGACCCGTGACGACCGCTTCGCCCGGGACCCGTACTTCACGGATATCTCGTGCTGCTCGCTGCTGGTGCTGCCCATTCTCAGTCGGGGAAGCGTGCAGGCATTGTTGGTGTTGGAGAACCGCCTCATGCGCGGTGCGTTCTCGACCCAACGCCTCGACGCGGTCAAGCTCATCGCCGGCCAGCTCGCCGTGTCCCTCGAAAACGCCCAGGTTTATGCTGAGTTCCGCCGGGTCGCGGACGAGCAGGCCGCGCTCCGGCGCGTGGCGACACTGGTGGCAGAGGCGGCGCCGCCGGCAACTGTTTTCGCCACGGTGGCGGAGGAAGTCGGTCGGCTGCTCGCCGTCGACGGCGCCGCGGTGCGGCGGTATCTCGCGGACGGCACCGCCGAAATCCTTGCCCAGTGGAGTCGGAGCGGTGAGATCATCCTGGTTGGGCCTCGGGCTCAGCCGGTCAGGGGGACGGTGACCGCAACCGTCCGCGAGACCGGGCGAGCGGCTCGGGTGGACCGGTACACCGACGCCGCTGGCGGGGCCGCGCGTGAGATGGGGATCCGTTCCACAGTGGGCGCGCCGATCACCGTCGGGGGCGAGCTGTGGGGACTCGTTGCCGTCGTGTCGACAGGCGAGGAGCCACCATCGGCCGGAACCGAGGAACGTCTGGGGGGGTTCACAGAACTCGTGGCCACCGCGATTGCGAATGCTCAGGCTCGCGGGGAGCTGCGTACGATTGCGGATGAGCAGGCCGCCCTGCGTCGGTTGGCGACGTTGGTCGCGGCGGGGGCGTCGCCGGCGGACGTCTTCGCCGCCGTGGCCGAGGAGGTCGGAAGGCTGCTCTCGGTTGAGGGCGCGTTCGTGGTCCGCTACGAGCCCGACGAAGCCATAACGATTCTCGCCGGGAGGTCCACATCCGGCAGGTCGCTGCCGATTGGTCTGCGAACGCCGATCACCTCGCCGAGCTTGGGCTCCGTGGTGCGCGAGACTGGGCGCCCAGCCCGCATCGACCATTATGCCGACCACCCTGTGGCGCTCGAGTACGGCGTTAGGTCCTCCGCGGCGGCGCCGATCACCGTCCAGGGTCGTCTGTGGGGCTATATCGCCGTCACATCAGGGCGCGAGGAGCCGCCGCCGGGCACAGAAGTGCGCCTTGCCGCCTTCACCGAAATCGCGGCGACCGCGATCGCGAACTCGCAGGCGCGTGAGGAGCTGCGCGCGGTCGCGGACGAGCAGGCCGCGCTGCGGCGTGTTGCCACGCTCGTGGCGGAGGCGGCCGCGCCGGGGGAGGTGTTCGCCGCCGTGGCGGAGGAGGTGGGTCGCCTGCTTGCCGTCGACGACGCCGCGGTGTGGCGGTATCTGCCGGACGGCACGGGCGAAATCGTCTCAGCGTGGAGCCAGACGGGCGAAGCTATACCAGTCGGGTTCCGGGCGGAGCCCGTCACGGGCACCCTGACGGGGACCGTCAGAGAAACCGGGCGCCCGGCGCGGGTGGACCGCTACACCGACGAGGCCGGTGGGGCTGCGCGTGAGATTGGGATCCGTTCCTCCGTGGGCGCGCCGATCGTCCTCGGGGGTGAGCTATGGGGGCTCGTTGCCGTCGTATCGACAGGCGAGGAGCCACCACCACCCGGAACCGAGGAACGTCTCGCGGGGTTCACCGAACTCGTGGCCACCGCGATCGGGAATGCTGAGGCTCGCGAGGAGCTGCGCACGGTCGCAGATGAACAGGCCGCCCTTGGGCGGGTGGCCACGCTAGTCGCGCGGGGCGAACCGCCAGCGGGGGTGTTTGCCGCGGTGGCCGAGCAGATCGGCCGCCTGCTCGAGACCGATGACGCTCTCGTGGTCCGGTTCGAGCCCGACGAGAGCGTCACGATCGTCGCCTCGTGGACCGCCACCGGCGAGCCGCTTCGAGTCGGTCATCGCCGGCACGTTGAACCGGGGGAAGGTCTGACCCCGCTCGTCCGCGAAACCGGCCGATCGGCGCGCATCGATTCGCAGACGTCCTACTACTCCGAGCTGGGAGTCGAATCCGCGGTCGCCGCGCCGATCACGGTCGAGGGCCGGATCTGGGGGGTGATCGGCGTGGCGTTGCGCGGCCGCGAGCCGGCTCCGCCGGATACCGAGGAGCGGCTAGCGGCATTCACTGGTCTCGTCGCGACGGCGATCGCGAATGCAGAGAGCCGGGAGCAGCTTATGGCGTCCCGAGCGCGGATCGTCGCCGCCGCGGACCAGGCGCGCCGGCGGATCGAGCGGGACCTGCACGACGGCGCCCAGCAGCGGCTCGCGTCACTTGTGCTGCGGCTGCGCACGGCCCAGGCGGACGTTCCGCCCGAACTCCGCGAGCTCGGCGGCGAGCTCGACCGCGCTGTCGTCGATGGGAGCGGCGCGCTCGAGGAGTTGCAGGAGATCGCGCGGGGCATCCACCCGGCGATCCTGGCCAAGGGCGGCCTCGGCGCGGCGGTCAAGACGCTCGCTCGCCGCTCCGCCGTCCCGGTCCAAGTCGACGTGCGCACCACCGGCCGCCTCCCTGAGCCGGTCGAGGTCGCGGCCTACTACGTCGTCTCGGAGGCGCTCACCAACGTGGCCAAGCATGCGCGCGCCTCGGCCGTCACGGTGACGGTCGAAGCCGACACAGAAGACAGCGTCCTGCGCGTCGCAGTCTGCGACGACGGCGTCGGCGGCGCCGACCTCACCCTGGGCACCGGCCTGATCGGACTCAAGGACCGCGTCGAAGCGCTCGGCGGCCGAATCCTTCTCGACAGCCCCCGCAGCGCCGGCACCAGCTTGCGGGTAGAGCTCCCGCTCACGGCCACGAACGCTCGCCCCACCGCCGGTTGAGTTATGCCGGCCAGGGCCGGGGTGGTGGTTTCCGAGCGACGACCTGGAATGGCGAGCACTCACCGCAGGTCTGCGGGGTCGCGAGGGACCCAACCAGCGCGTAGGGCGCGACCGGGATCGCCGAACGCGGACAACGCAGCGTGATTCGCCTCACGGCGGACGTTTTGTCGGTGACACGAGCAGCCTCCTCGCCACCGGCCGGGTCGAACACGTCCGAAACGGCGAGCGAGGCCACTGGTCGGGACGGACCGCGCGAGCAAACGCCACGGGGTTCTGGGCTGACACCCGCAACGCGCCCGCACGGTCCTCTCGATGCCCACCGTGCGGGCGGCGGCCGACGACCTGTCGCCGTCGGACGCAACGTCATATCGGCTGGTCTGCTGACCGCGGAGAGGGTGATGGATGGCGTGTACGCGTGTGAGCCTGCCTTCGGTCTATATGTGCCGGTCCCGACGATGATGGACGCGCTGTCACCCGGGCTGCGCAGAAATCGGTGCCCGATAGGGGGCTGCGGTGGGAGGGGTTCGGTAGCCGGTGGTAGGTGAGCAGGCGCGGCGGCCCCGCCCGGAGGATCCTCATCCGAGACGCGTATAGCGGGGTTGCGGTGACGGTATTCCACGAATCGTCCAGCGTCTTAAAGTGGGCGCATGGATTTCGTCCTTCCTCAGTTCGGGATCTTCGCGCAGGGCACGCATGCCCATCACTTCCTCGAGTTCGACCTGAAGCCGGGGGTCGGCTCCGATCAGGCGGTGGCCGCGTTCCGCCGGCTGCGCACTCCCGACGTGTCGGCGGGAGGCATCAACCTGGTGGTCGCGTTCGGGGCGCGCGCCTGGCGCGAGGCCGCACCGGCGATGGCCCCAGCTGAACTGACGCCGTTCGAGCCCGTCCTGGGGCGTGACGGTCACACCGCGCCCGCGACCCAGCACGACGCGTGGCTGTGGATCAGCGGCGCCGAGCCGGACGTGACCTGGCAGAGCGCGCGAGCCGC
>Ga0335083_10003844_pt1 | contig 19314 bp, 19 predicted proteins | sample Lox_Sample_42_FD_206716 | JGI IMG/M metagenome (GOLD analysis project Ga0335083, IMG submission 206716) | Soil microbial communities from Loxahatchee National Wildlife Refuge, Florida, United States - Lox_Sample_4.2 | ecosystem: Environmental > Terrestrial > Soil > Wetlands | place: USA...
CTCGCGACCCAGCGGCAGGACGTGTCGTTCCGCACCCTGCACCGCGAGTGCGGCTCACCGATCAAGCAGAAGCGCTGGTGCCCGGTGCACGAGCGCGACGTCGAGCCCGACGAACTCGTCAAGGGCTGGGAGTTCGCGAAGGGCCAGTACGTCCTCGTCGAGGAGGCCGACCTCGAGGCCGTTGCGCTGACGCGATCGCAGTCGATCGCGATTCTCCGCTTCGTCCGGCTCGAGGACGTCGATCCCGTCTTCTTCGACCGCACCTACTACCTCGCGCCGGCGGACGCCGACGCGCAGCGGAAGCCATACGTCCTCCTGCTGCGCTCGATGGAGGAGTCCGGAATGGCCGCGGTCGGCAAGTTCGTCCTCTGGGGCAAGGAGAACCTCTGTCTCATTCGCGCCCAGGCCGGCGCGCTGCTGCTCGAGACGCTCTTCTTCGCCGAGGACGTCCGCGCGAGAGACGAGATCGAGGAGGCCGTCGCCGAGACCGACGTGCAAGAGGCCGAGCTGAAGCTCGCGGAGCAGGTCATCTCGAGCCTGGCAGGCGACTGGGCGCCGGAGGACTTCGAGAACGACTATCGCCGCGACCTTGCGCAGATGCTCGAGGCCAAGCTCGCCGGCCGGGAGATCGTCGCGCCCGAACCGGTCACGGAGGCGCCCGTCATCGACCTGATGGAGGCGCTGCGCCAGAGCGTCGCCGACGCGCAGAGCCGCCGCTCCGCCGACGGCTCCAAGGACGGGAAAGCGGCCTCGAAGGGCCGCTCCCGGTCTCGCAGGGCGCCGGCGAAGAAGTCCGCCTGACGCCTGAATCGCGTCAGTGCTGGGGCTGGGACGCCCCGAGCGCCTGCAGCTGCGCTTGGAACAGGTACTTGTCGATTTTCCCGTGGTAGATCGGCACGCCCTCTTCGACGCACACTCTGATCACCTCCTGCCTGTCGAGACCGAGTTCCTTCGCCAGAGCTTCGGGCGTGAGGTGATTCGCCATCTGTTGGGCTCCTTTTCCTGGAACGAAAAAACCCGCCGCGCGCAACGCGCAGGCGGGCTAGGTCGCACCCTCGCTTGTGGAATCGGGCATCACTCTGCCCGCCGTTCGGAAGCATCCATTGGTACGAAGAATATGCCTCAGTGGTGACAGACGGCAAACAACCGTTGGAGGGATTCGAGGAGCGGGCGCTCGAGTGGCGCGGAACGCGGCTTCGGTACGCGGTCGGCGGCGACGGACCGCCGCTCGTTCTCGTGCACGGGCTCGGCGGGACGATCGAAAACTGGCGCGCGCTCGCGCCGCGGCTCGCCGTCGACCGCCGCGTACTCGTGCCCGACCTGCCGGGTCACGGACACTCGGCTCCGCTGCCCGAGGCCCGCGACGTCGACGTGCTGGCGGAGGCCGTCCTCGGGATCCTCGATTGGGAGGAGCTGCGCGAAGCGGTGTGGATCGGACACTCCCTCGGCGGCCTCGTGGGGCTTCGAGCCGCGGTCCTGCGTCCGGACGCGGTCCGCTGTCTCGTCCTCGCCGCGGCGGCCGGCATCGGCTCGGCGTCCCGCGCCGCCCACGCGACGGTGGCCCTGCTCGGCGTCGTCCGCCCCGGACGTCTGATTGCGCCTCACCGCGACGCGTGGTCACGCTCGCGGCTCGGACGGCGGGCCGCGTTCGGCTGGTGGGGCGTGGCCGATCCCGACGCGCTCGAGCCAGAGCTCGCCGAGGCCTTTCTGGTCGGGCCGGCGCATCACACCGACATGCAACAGGCCGGCCGCGCGCTGCTCGTGTCGGACCCGCGGCTGGAGCTGGACCGCGTCACGTGCCCCTGCCTCTGCCTCTGGGGCGCGAGCGACAACTGGGTTAGGCTCGAGGACGGCATGGAGTACGCGCGCCGCCTGCGCGCGCCTCTGCGGACGATCGCCGGCTGCGGTCACCTCTTGATCGGAGAGCGGCCCGATGCCTGTCTCGCGGCGATCCACAGCTTCCTGGACAGGCTCGACTGAGCCTGGGCACCGGTATGCTCGAGCGTCTATGGGCCTTTTCTCGGGACTGACGGGCTTCGGCGGCCGCGACATGGCGGTGGACCTCGGCACCGCGAACACGCTCGTCTACGTCCGCGGCCGCGGCATCGTGCTCTCGGAGCCCTCCGTCGTCGCGATCGACCAGCGCTCGGGTGAGGTGCACGCGGTCGGCGTCGAGGCCAAGCGGATGCTCGGACGGACACCGGGGACGATCCAGGCGATCCGCCCGCTGAAGGACGGCGTGATCGCCGACTTCGACGTGACGGAGCAGATGCTCCGCCACTTCATCCAGAAGGTCCACCAGCACCGCTTCGCGCACCCGCGCGTCGTGGTCTGCGTCCCGTCCGGCGTGACCGGAGTCGAGAAGCGGGCCGTCGAGGAGGCGACGCTCTCGGCCGGCGCGCGCCAGGCATACCTCATCGAGGAGCCGATGGCGGCCGCGATCGGCGCCGGGCTGCCGGTTGCCGAGCCGACCGGGAACATGATCGTCGACATCGGTGGCGGCACCACCGAGGTCGCGGTCATCTCGCTCGGCGGCATCGTCGTCTCGCAGTCGCTGCGCGTCGGCGGCGACGAGATGGACGAGGCGATCATCAACCACATCAAGCGCGACTACAAGCTCCTCATCGGCCAGCAGACCGCGGAGGAGATCAAGCTCGAGATCGGCTCCGCCTGGGACCTGCGCGAGGAGCTGCAGGCCGAGGTGCGCGGCCGCGACATGCTCACGGGCCTGCCGAAGACGGTGATCCTCACCTCGGAGGAGATCCGCCGCGCGCTCGACGAGCCGGTCACGCAGATCATCGAGGCGATCAAGTCGACGCTCGACAAGACGCCGCCGGAGCTCGCGGCGGACATCATGGACCGCGGCATCGTCCTGGCCGGCGGCGGCTCGCTGCTCACCGGCCTCGACGAGCGGCTTCGCCACGAGACGCAGATGCCGGTTCACCTCGCCGAGAGCCCGCTCACGTGCGTCGCCGTCGGCTCCGGCAGGAGCCTCGAGGAGTTCGAGGCGATTCACCGGAGCAACAAGGCGCGCTCGCGCAACGGCCGGCGCTACTAAGCGCCGGCGATGCACATCGAGGAAGTCGACGCCCCCACAGCGTCCGACGAGACGCTGCGTGCCATCGCCGAGGTGGAGCGTGCGTGCGCGATCGAGGACGAGCCCGGGCTGCCTGCTCCCCGCCTCGAAGACCTCATCGGATTGCGTCGGCACCAGCCCGCGTCCGATACGAGGCGCCACTGGGTCGCCGAAGGCGGATTCGCGTCGCTGTACGTGCTCGGGCCTCGTGCGACCTTCCTCCAGCTGCGCGTCGACCCGGAGCGGAGGCGGCGCGGGGTCGGCTCTGCGCTTCTCGAGGTACTCCTCGCTGCGGCGCCGGGGCTCGGGGTCGAGGCGCTCTTCGCGCACCACTCGACGCCCGAGGGAGAGGCGTTCGCCGCCAGACACGGGTTCGCGGACGGGCAGAGAGTCGTCCGCTCCCTGCTCGACCTGCAGGCGGTCGAGCTGCCCGAGCCCGCGCCTCCGGCAGGCGTCGAGCTCGTCACGTGGCTCGGCCGGGTCCCCGAGGAGCACCTCGCCGCCTACGTCCGTGGGCGTAGGGCGATGGACGACGCGCCCGATCCGGAGGGAATGGAGTTCCCGACCTCGACGGCCGAACAGGTCCGGGGGTGGGAGGACGCGCTCGCGCGGCGAGGACGCGAGATGCGCGTCACCGTCGCCTTCGACGCCGAGGGCGAGGTGGTGGCGTTCACCGAGCTCCGACTGTCGGGCGGCTCCACGACGGGCACGACCGAGGACACCGGCACCGTCGCCGCCGAGCGCGGCAGGGGCCTCGCGCGGGCGGTGAAGCTCGAGTCGCTGCGGCGGCTCCGACACGACCATCCGGAGGTCGAGGTCGTCTCGACCGAGAATGCCGAGGAGAATGCCGTGATGCTCGGTCTCAACGAATCGCTCGGCTTTCGACGCGCCCTCGTGCTGACGACGGCGACGCTGGAGCTTCGGCCGGCTTGACCCAGGCGAGCTGACCCGTCGGCGGGCCGCCGCGGTAACCTGTTGCGGTGGCTCCACCCAGTCGCAGCGCGCGCGCGGCTGCGCTTGCCTCGTCGGTTCAACGCTCGAAGCCGACGCCCTATCCCTCGAAGGCACGCAGCGCGCTCATCCGTAGGACGGTGATCGTCGTCCTCGTCGTCGTCGCGTTGACGCTCATCACGATCTCCTTCCGCTCGCCGACGGCGGGTGCGCTCCACGACGCGCAGGGCGTCGGCTCGACCGTCCTGCGTCCCTTCCAGATCGCCGCAACCCGGGTCGCGCAGCCGTTCCGCGACGGCTACGACTACCTCTCGAGCCTCAAGAGCGCGAAAGCGGAGAACGCGAAGCTGAAGCAGCAGTACCGGCAGGTTCGGGCCGAGGCGATCCGCAATCACGCGTTGTATCTGCAGGCGCTGCAGGTCGAGAAGCTCGCCCACTTCGAGCAGGGCCAGACATACCCCAGCGGCTTCCGGCACGTGAACGCCGCGGTCATCTCCTACCCGACCGGTCCGTTCACGCATTCGCTGGTGATTCGGGCGGGATCGTCCTCGGGCATCCGCCGGAACTCGCCGGTCGTGGGCGGCGACGGCAGCCTCGTCGGGATCATCTCCAACGTCTTCCCGCACACGGCGGACGTCAGGCTCCTCACCGACCCGAACAGCTTCGTCCCCGCCACCGACCTCCACACGGGCGTGCGCGGAGGCGTTCACACCGGAACCGGCGGAACCCTGATTCTCGACCAGGTGCTGAAGCAGAACGTCGTGAAGAAGGGCGACGTGATCGTCACGTCCGGGACGCGCAACGCTCGCTATCCCGACCTCTACCCGTACGGAATCCCGATCGGGCGGGTCGACTCGGTCCACGCGCGGGACACGGAGACCTTCCTCGAGGTGCAGGTGCAGCCCTTCACCAACTTCGGCGCGCTCGACGCGGTCGCGGTGCTCGTCCCAAAGAACCCGCGCCGATGACCTTCCTCGACGGCGTCAAGGCCGCCGCCCTGCTCTTCGTGGCGGCGATCGCACAGGTCTCGATTTTCTCCCAGTTGCACGTCTTCGGGGCCGTCCCCGACGTCCTCCTCGTCTCGCTCGTCTCTCTCGCGCTGCTGCGGGGCAGCATCGTCGGCGCCGTCGGCGGCTTCTTCGCGGGCCTGCTGGTCGACACCGCCACGCTGGGGACGATGGGCCTCACGGCCCTCGTGCTCACGCTCGCGGGCTACTGGATCGGACGCTATGGGGAGACGACTGGCCGGGATCGCGCGCACGCGCCGTTTCTCTCGGTGGCCGTCGTGACCGTCGTGTACCAGCTCGGCCTGCTCGTCGTGCATTTTGTGCTCGGGGAGAGCGCGCCGGGCGGAGCGGTGGTGCGCAGCCTGATTCCGGCCGTTGCTCTCAACCTGATCCTCACGGCACCGATCTACGCGCTCGTCCGGCGCCTCTTGCGGCCGGTCGAGCGGGACGAGCTGACCACCGAGGTGCAGCTCCTTGGCTAGCACCACGACCCGGCCCCCGGCGGGGCTCTCGCCGCAGCCGCAACGCCCGGAGAAGTCCGAGGCCGAGCAGACCACCACCGTCGAGCCCTATCGGCTGACACCGAAGCTCGCGCGGCGTGTCGCGCTGCTCGGGGCACTGCTCGTGATCGGGTTCGCCGCCCTCCTGATGCGCCTCTGGGCTCTCCAGGTGCTCGCCGGGTCGCACTACGCCGCCCAGGCGCGGGCCAACCAGGTTCGCACCGTGCCCGTCGCCGCTCCTCGCGGGACGGTCCTCGACCGGAACGGTCACGTCCTCATCTCGAACGAGCCGGTCACCTCCGTCGATCTCTCGCCTGCCGGAATGCCGAAGGTCTACGCCCGCCGGGTGGCCGAGGTCCGCGCGCTCGCGCACGTCACGGGCGTGTCGGTGCGCCGCGTGAGCAAGCTGATCCTCGAGCGCCTAAACGCAGGCGACATGCTCGACCCGGTCGTCGTCCGTACGAAGGCGACGGGTCCGATGCTGACATACCTGCAGGAACGGGCCGCAGAGTTTCCGGGCCTGACTCTCGCGCGGAGCTACATCCGCCGCTACCCGTACGGACGGCTCGCCGCGCAGCTCCTCGGCTACGACGGCCAAACCACCCGGTCGGCCGGCGCGGTGATCGGCCTGACCGGGATCGAGTCGGCGCTGAATCCGTACCTGCGCGGGGTTCCCGGCTCGGCGCGCCTCCGCGTCGACTCGCTCGGGCGTCCACAAAGCCCGCGCCTGCTCACTGCGGAGCCGCAAACGGGACAGACGGTGCGGCTGACCATCGACACGCGACTGCAGGCCGCCGCCCAGGGTGCGCTCTCGTATGGCATCCAGCTCGCCCACAACAACGGCAAGTGGGCGGCAGACGGTGGCGCGATCGTCGCGCTCAACGCGCAGAACGGGTCGATCCTCGCGATGGCGTCGTCGCCGACGTACGACCCGTCTGTGTACAGCGGACGCGTGACCGAGCGCCGGCTGGCCGCTCAGGGGCTCACGCCGGGCACTGCTCTCGACCGCAACTACCCCTCCCTGGACCGCGCCGTCGATGGGACGTACCCGCCGGGCTCGACGTTCAAGCCGCTCACCGCCATCGCGGCTCTCGAGGAGCACGTGATCAAGCCGTACGCCTTCTATCCCTGCACGGGCACGTATGTCGCTCCGGAGGACCGCTCCCATCGCGTCTGGCACAACTGGGACCGCTTCGTCGACCAGGGGATGGACCTCCCGACGGCGATCGCCCAGTCGTGCGACACGTACTTCTATCGGGCCGGCAACAGCATTTACGAGCTGCCCCCCAGCCGCGGCCAGCCGATCCAGCGCTGGGCCCGCGCCTTCGGTTTCGGGAAGATGAGCGGCACCGACCTCGGGCCGCAGTCGCCGGGCCTCGTGCCGACGATCGGCTGGAAGCACGCCATGTTCACGAGGAAGACCGATTCGACCAACTGGCGGATCGACCGCATCTGGAAGCCCGGCGACTCGCTCAACCTCGCGATCGGCCAGGGCGATCTGGCTGTGACCCCGCTCCAGATGGCCCGCTTCTATGCCGCGATCGCAAACGGGGGCAAGCTCGTCACGCCGCACGTCCTCATGGACGTGGAGAACCCGAACGGAACGATTGTGCAGACGAGCGTGCCGCCGGCGCCGCGGCCGATTCCGGGCCTGGATCCGGACTACCTCAAGGTCGTGCAGCAGGGCCTCTACGAGGGCACCCACGATCCGCTCGGCACCTCGTACGGGGTCTTCGGAGATTTCCCCGGTCCCGCGATCGCCGGCAAGACCGGGACGGCGCAGAAGGCCGTCCACCTCCCCGGGTACACGGGTGAGCAGGACCAGTCCTGGTGGTGCGGCTACGGTCCGGCCAACAACGCGAAGATCGTCGTCTGCGCCGTGATCGAGAACGGCGGCGAGGGCGGTTCGGCCGCGGCGCCGGCGGCGGAGCGGGTCTTCGCGAAGTACTTTGGCGTCCCGGTGCCCCCGATCCCGAGCGGCATCCACTCCGACTGATGCTCGAGTACGCGGGATCGCAGCGAGCCGGGTTGAGCGGACAGCGCGAGGCCCCGCGCCTGCTCACCGTCGTCCGCTCCCTCGACTGGATCCTGCTCGCGGGCGTCGTGGCCCTCGTGGTCGTGGGGCTCTGGGGCATCGCGGGCGTCACGAAGTTCGCGCTTCCAGGCGATCCGAACTACTACCTCAACCGCCAGATTCTCTACGCGGCGGTGGGAGGAGTCGTGCTCGTGGGCGCCGCGCTCGTCGACCCCGACCTCTATCGCCGCTACTGGCGCGCGATCTTCATCGGCACCGCTGTCGTGATCGCCGGCGTTCTGCTCATAGGCCATGCGGCTCGGGGGTCGACGCGCTGGATCAGCCTCGGCTTCTTCACCTTCCAGCCCTCGGAGTTCGGAAAGCTCCTCTTCGTCCTCGCGCTCGCCGGCATGCTCGTCGAGCGACAGCGCGATCTCAACTCCTGGGGTACGACCCTGAAGGTCGTCGGGATCGGCCTGGTGCCTGTACTGCTGGTCTTCGCCCAGCCCGATCTCGGCACCGCGCTCGTCTACCTCGCGGCGCTCGCCGCGATGCTCTTCGTGGCCGGAGTGCCGTGGCGTCACCTCGCGGTGCTGGGGGCTCTCGTCGTGGTCGTCGTGGTCGGCGTCCTCTGGGCGGGGCCGGCCGCCGGCGTCAACGTTCTGAAGAGCTACCAGCAGCAGCGTCTGACCTGCTTCACCCATCCGGCCCAGTGCCCGGCTGCTGCGGGCTACAACCTGAACCAGTCGATCACGACCGTCGGCTCGGGACAGATCCGCGGTCGCGGCCCGAACGGCTCGACGCAGGTCAATCTCGGGTTCCTGCCGGAGAGCGGAACCGACTTCGTCTTCGCCGGCTTCGCCGAGCAGCGCGGCTTCGTCGGGGCGGCGCTCCTGCTCGGGCTCTACCTGCTCGTGCTCTGGCGCGGCCTGCGCGTGGTGACCGTGGCGCGAGATCTCTACTCGGCGGTCGTCGCCGGGGGCATCGTCGTGGCGCTCCTCTTCCAGATCTTCGTCAACGTCGGCATGACCATGGGGATCGCGCCGATCACGGGTATCCCCTTGCCGTTCGTCAGCGTCGGCGGCTCGTCGCTGATCGCGAACCTCGCCGCGATCGGCGTGCTGCTCGCGATCCACGCGCGGGGCCGCGTCTCGCGCTACTCGCGGCGGCGCTAGTGAAGCTGCCGGTCTCGTCCGCGGCGATCCGGAAGCTCGTCAGAGAAGTGGACGCCTCGGCGGCGGGCGAGCACTTTCTCGCCGTCGGGGGCGCGAACGGGCTGGCGTCGGTCCTCCGACAACAGCTCCTCCGCGGCCGCGCCGCGCCCGGAGCCGTGCGCCTGGGCGCTCCCGACGGCGCCGACGTCTATGTGCACGTTCTCGCCGGCGAGCCCGGCGAGAACGACGTGGCCGTGCTGCGACGGGCGCGTCGGGCGCGTGTGCCCGTGATCGCAGTCGCCGTGGGCCTCGCGGATCAGGACGCCACGATCCCGTACGTTCTCGCCACGGACGTCGTGTGTGTCGAAGCCGGCGTCGATGTTCCGCTCGAGTCGATCGTGCGCCTGATCGCAGCCCGGTTGGGCGAGCAGGGAGCGCTGCTCGCCGGGCGCGTTCCGCTGCTTCGCGCAGCCGTCTGCGAGCAGCTCGTATCGTCTTTCGCGCGGCGGAACGGCACGCTTGGAGCCGCGGTCTGGATCCGTGGAGTGGACTTCCCGGTCCTCACCTTGAACCAGTTCCGGCTCGTGCTTCGTCTCGCGCAGGCGTACGGCTCGCCCGGTGCCCGCGAGCGCCTGCCGGAGTTGGCGGCCACGCTCGGCGCGGGCCTCGGGCTGCGTGCACTCGCGCGCGAGCTTCTCGACCTCGCTCCCGCGGGCGGCTGGGTGGTGAAGGGCGCCGTCGCCTATGGAGGCACGAAGGCCATCGGCGAGGCCGCCCGGCAGCGCTTCGCCTCGATCGCTACGCCGCAGCCGGCCGCAGCCTCGCCCGGCGCGCCTTGATCGCGCGCAGGCGCTGGGTCAGGCGCGCCCAGGCCCACGGCTCGACCTCGTGGTAGCGGTTCGCGGATTGGCTCCGCGTCGACTCGAGATACTCGAACCACGCATCCGCCTCCTCGATCAACAGGAGCTCTTCGGCCTCACGCATCGCCACCACCGTTCACCTCCCGGGTCGTGAATGGCCGGATCGTAGGTCCGGGCTCGGACGGAGTGCGCCTGGGCGGTTGCTACTCTGGCGATGAGGCCATGCCAAGCCTTTTCACCGACAACGAGCGCGCGCGCACCTCTTCTGAGGTCGCTGGCGCGCGCCCATCCGAAGGAGTTTTTACTTGCCCTGGTTCCGCTTCCGGAAGAAGAAGTCTTCCGACGACCAACGTTCCTCTGACCTACCCGAGCTCGAGGCGAGGCCCGAGCCGCATCTGACCGAGTCCGCCGCAGGTGCGGCCGGCTCCGAATCGACCGATCCGACCAAGCCGAAGCGCCGCCGCGGCAGCCGTGGCGGGCGCGGGCGGAGTAAGAAGTCCGGCTCCGCCGCCGGCTCTGCTGCAGGCGCGGCGACGCCGGAGCGGAAGGAGAAGAGCGAGCCGAAGCAGCCGCAGCGCCGCGAGCTCTCTCAGCGCCAGGAGCGACGCCGCGACCAGGCGTCCCGCCGCCGCCGCGAGCCGCAGCGCCGCGCACCGCTTCCCGCCGCGAAACGCGAGCTGCTCGTCTCCGTCGACGTCGGCGAGCGCCGCGTCGCCATCCTCGAGGACGAGCGCGCCGCGGAGGTCTACCTCGAGCGTCCGGAGCGGCGCTCGATCGCGGGCAACATCTACCTCGGCCGCGTCGACAACGTCCTGCCCGGAATGGAGGCCGCCTTCGTCGAGATCGGCCTCGAGAAGAACGGCTTCCTGTACGTCGACGAGATCGTCAGCCCGGAGCTCGAGAAGGGCCACGGCCGCAAGATCCAGGATCTGATCTCGCGCGGGCAGACGATCCTCGTCCAGGCCGTCAAGGATCCGATGAAGACGAAGGGCGCGCGGTTGACGACACAGATCTCGCTGCCCGGCCGGTTCGTCGTTCTCGTACCGCAGGGCGAGGGGCTCGGCGTGTCGCGGCGCCTCGACGACGACGAGCGCAACCGGCTGAAGGACATCCTCAAGCGACTCGACGTGAAGGAAGGCGGCGTCATCGTCCGCACCGCCGCCGAGGGCGCTTCGGAGGAGGACATCGAGCGCGACCTCGTCTTCCTGCAGCGGCTCTGGCGCTCGATCCAGGCGAAGGCGAAGGCGGCGAAGGCGCCCGAGCTCGTCTACCAGGAGGCCGAGCTGCCGCTCCGTGTCCTGCGCGATCTCTTCACCGACGACTTCGAGAAGGCGTACGTCGACGACGAGCGCACCTACAGGCGCCTCGTCGGCTACCTGAAGAAGACGTCACCGCACATGGTCGAGCGCGTCGTCCGCTACAAGGAGAAGACGCCGCTGATGGAGGCGTACGGCGTCGATCAGGAGATCAAGTCCACGATCTCGAGACGCGTCGATCTCCCGTCCGGCGGCTACCTCATCTTCGACTACGCCGAGGCGTTCACCGTCATCGACGTGAACACGGGCCGCTTCGTCGGCTCGCGCGGCAAGAATGCGGCCGGCCGGCTCGAGGACACGATCACGAAGAACAACCTCGAGGCGGTGAAGGAGGTCGTTCGCCAGCTGCGGCTGCGCGACATCGGCGGGATCATCGTCATCGACTTCATCGACATGGCCAATCCGAAGAATCGCGAGACCGTCGAGGAGGCGCTGCGGACCGAGCTCGAGCGTGACCGCACGAAGACGTACGTCGTCGAGATCTCGCCGCTCGGTCTGGTCGAGATGACGCGCCAGAACGTCACGGACGGACCGCGCGAGGTGATGACGCGCAAGTGCCCGACCTGTGCCGGCGACGGGATCGTCTACTCGGAGGCATCGGCGGCGATCGACGTCGAGCGGCGGCTGCGTGCCCTCGCGGCGGGCTCGCGCGCCCAGGCGTTCAGGGTCGAGCTCGCCGACTCCATCGCCAGCGCGCTCGTCGGCCCCGGCGCGAGGCGGCTGCTCGAGATCGAGGCGCTGACGAAGAAGCGGTTCTTCCTCGAGGGCAAGCCCGAGACGCATCTCGACCACTTCGTCGTCCTCAGCGAGGGCAAGCTCGCCGATCTGGCGCCGCCGGCGCCCGTGGCCGAGGACGCCGAGATCATGCTGCAGCTGGTCGAGGTCGACCGCTACGACGGCGCCGCTGCCGTCGGCAAGCTCGACGGGCTCGACGTCGTCGTCGCCGACGCAGCTTCCCTCGTCGGGAAGCGCCTGAAGGTGCGCGTCGAGCGCGTGCTCGACGGGCGCGCGTACGCCGTTCCCATGCGCAAGGCGAAGGAAGCGCCGGAGCCGCTGACCGCCGAGGGCGAGGCCGAAAAGCCGACCCGCAAGCCGCCGGCGCGGAAGGGCGCTGCGGCGGCGCAGGACTCCGAGCCTGCCGCGGCGGAGGCGATCTCCGTCGCGGAGGAACCCGAGGCAGAGGCCGACGACGAGGCCGAGGTGGAGTCGCCGGAGGCAGAGGCCGACGAGGTCCCGAAGCCGAAGAAGAAGACGCGGCGTGGCTCGCGCGGCGGGCGCAAGCGCAAGAAGGCGGCGACGCCCGGAGCTGCCTCGACGGAGCCGGAGGCCGGCGGTGCGGCGGAGAAGTCCCCAGAGCCGTCACGGCCCGTGACCATCCACGTCCCGGGCGAGGATCTGGGCCGCAAGAGTGCGGGCGAGCCGGCCGAGGAGGCGCCGGCTGCGCCGGTGGCCGCAGAGCCCGAAGCCGCAGAGCCCGAAGCCGCCGACGAGCCGACGGCGGCGGAGGCCGAGGAGGCTCCCAAGCCGAAGAAGAAGACTCGGCGCGGCTCCCGCGGCGGACGCAACCGGAAGAAGAAGCCGGCAGCTACCTCCCAGAACGGCGGGGAGCCGGCCGCCGAAGCCGAGGCGGAGCCGTCTTCGGACCAGCGCGAATTCGAGTACGTCCCGATGTCCGAGTGGGGCGACGAGCTCGAAGCCAACGGCTAGTTCTGAGCTACACTGCTGAGCCGCGGGCGTCCAGCCCGCGTTTCCACGCCATGAGCTCCTACGCGATCATCAGTCTCGGCGGCAAGCAGTACCGCGTCCGCGCGGGCGAGCGGCTGCTCGTCGATCGCCTACGCGCCGAAGAAGGCGCGACGGTCGAGCCGCGCGTGCTGCTCGTCGGCGGCGACGGCGCGCCGGATCTCGCGCCGTCCTCGACCGTCACCGCGCGGGTCGTCGGGCACGAGCTCGGCGAAAAGATCCGGATCGGCAAGTACCGCCGCCGCACGGGTTACCGCAAGCACACCGGGCACCGGAGCCGGCTGACGCGGATCGAGATCGAGTCGATCGGCGGCAAGCGCGCTGCGAAGGCAGCGCCGAAGAAGGCCGCTGCCGCTGCGCCGGAGCAACCGGCCGAGACGACACTGCCGGAGGGCTACGCAGCGATGACGATCCCGCAGATCTCGGACGCGACGGCGAACTGGAGCCGCGAGCAGGTCGAGGCGGCGCTCGAGCACGAGCGCTCAGGCAAGGCCCGCAAGGGCGCGCTCGCGGCGCTCGAATCGGCACTCGAGGAGAAGCAGTAATGGCACACAAGAAGGGACTCGGCTCGTCGCGGAACGGCCGCGACTCCAATCCGCAGATGCTCGGCGTGAAGCGCTTCGCCGGCCAGGACGTGACGGCGGGGATGATCCTCGTCCGGCAGCGCGGCACGCGCTTCCGCGCCGGCCCGGGAGCCGGGCTCGCCAAGGACGACACGATCTTCGCCATGCGCGACGGCAGGGTCGCGTTCCGGACGAGCGGCGAGCGTCGCTTCGTTTCGGTCGTCGACGCGGAGTAGTCATGTTCCACGACCGGGCGCGGCTGACGGCTGTCGCCGGTCGCGGCGGTGACGGCTCTATCCACTTCCGGCGCGAGAAATACGTGCCGCGCGGCGGTCCCGACGGAGGGGACGGCGGCGACGGCGGCGACGTCGTCCTCGTCGCCGACCCGCGCCGCCGCGATCTCTCGGGCTTCCGGCCGAACCAGAAGCTGCGCGCCGGGAAGGGCGGGGCCGGAGGCGGACGTCTCTCGAACGGGGCGCGCGGAGAGGACGCGCTGCTCGGCGTCCCGGTCGGGACACAGGTCTTCGAGGGCGAGGAGCTCCTTGCCGATCTCGCACACACGGGCGCGCGCGTCGTCGTGGCGGAAGGCGGCGCCGGCGGCCGCGGCAACAAACACTTCGCCGGGCCGAGCCGGCAGACGCCGCGGTTCGCCGAGGTCGGCTTGCCAGGCGAGGAACGCGAGATCGAGCTCCGCCTCAAGCTTCTCGCCGACGCCGCCCTGGTCGGCCTCCCGAATGCCGGCAAGTCCTCGCTCCTCACCCGGATCTCGAACGCGCGGCCGAAGATCGCCGAGTATCCGTTCACAACCCTTTCGCCGGTGCTCGGAACGGTGGAATCGCCGGACGGCCGACAGCTCGTCGTCGCGGACGTCCCCGGGCTGATCGAAGGGGCGAGCGAAGGTGTTGGGCTGGGGCACGAGTTCCTCGCCCACCTCGAACGCGCGCGCGTCCTCGTGCACGTCGTCGACTCGGCCTCCGATGATGCCGACGAGCGCTGGCGCACGATCGACGCCGAGCTCGCGGCCTACGGAGCAGGCCTCGACGAACGGCCGCAGATCGTCGTCCTCAACAAGATCGACCTGCGGCCCGATCTGCCGGCGTTCGGCATCGAGGACGAGCGGATTCTCCGCGTCGTGCCTGTTTCGGCCGCCACGGGTGCAGGGCTCGACGCGCTGCGCGGCGCCCTGTTCGAGCTCGTACCGCAGGACGAGGAGGACGGCCAGACCGAACCAGCGCACGAGATCGTGGACTTCCTCGTCTACCGGCCGCGGCCCTCGCGGCGCACATTCCGAGTCTTTCGCACCGAGCGCGGCTTCCGGGTCACGGGCACGCCGCCGGCCGGGGACGAGCTCGAGGCGATCCTCCGCTCGGCGGGCGCCCGGGCGGGCGACGAGGTCGAGGTGGGGGAGGAGCTGCTCGAGTGGGAGTGACCGTCCTCTACGGCGGCGCGTTCGACCCGCCGCATCTCGGTCACGTCGCCGTCGCCGACGCCGCGCGGGAGCGCTTCCGGGTCGAGCGGCTCGTCGTCCTGGTGAGCGAACGCCCCGCGCATCGCTCCGTCGACGCCCCCGCCGAGGATCGTCTCGCGCTGGCACGTGCCGCGTTTCCTCACGACGACGTCCGCCTCGATCCGCACCCCCGCACCGTCGAGCTGCTGCGCGCGGAGGCCTTCGACGATCCGGTCTTCGTGGTCGGCGCCGACCAGTTCCGCGGCTTCCCCGGCTGGAGCGAGGCCGCCGAGGTGCTCGAGCGGACCCGGATCGCCGTCGCCACACGCCCCGGCTTCCCGCGACAGGAGCTCGACGGCGTGCTCGCGCAGCTCGACCGGCCCGAGCGTGTCCTCTTCTTCGAGATCGAGCCGAACCCCGCCGCGTCGACCGACGTCCGCGCCCTCGCCGCGGCCGGCGAGCCGCTCGACGAGCTCGTTCCCGCGGCCGTCGCGGACCTCGTGGCCGAGCGCGGGCTCTACCGGTCGTGAGCCACGGATACACTGAAGCGAACCGATCCAAGGACACGAGCAGACCCTGACCTCACTCGAACAGGCCCGCCGCATTGCCGCTCTCGCCCGCGAGAAGCTGGCCGAGGACGTCGTGATCCTCGACATGCGGCCCGAATGCTCCTTCACGGATTACTTCGTGATCGCCACCGGGCGCAACGCCCGGCAGACCGCGTCGATCTGGGACGAGGTGCACACGCGGCTGAAGCAGGACGAGCGGCTGCTTCCGCAGAACGTTGCCGGCGCGCGCGAGGGCGCCTGGATCGTGGCGGACTACCTCGACGTCGTCTTCCACGTGTTCACGCCCGACGCGCGCGAGTTCTACCGGCTCGAGGAGCTGTGGAGTGACGTGCCCGCGGTCGACGTGGACGCTGCTGCGGTCTAGGAGCTAGGCCGGCTGTATTCCACGCCGGGTGAGCAGGACGTTGCCGGCCTGTGTCGGGAGGCCGTGTACGAGTTTGCCGCCCAGCCGGACATCGACGTTCGGGGGGTCGCCGACGCGGATCCAGACCGGGCCGTGCTTCAGGTTCACCGGCAGCGTCTTCCCCTGCAGAAGCGTCCCCTCGTAGACGGTCGGCCCGCTCGCGCTGCCCGCGCGAACCCAGAGCCACGAGTCCCCGCGGGATGCCACGAGCACGGCCCGGCTCGGCAGCACGACGGCCGGGGCCTTCGGGTGTTGGTGGTGTTTCTTAGGCGTCGTCGACACGCTCGTAGTCGTATGGATCGAGGTCGTGGGCGGCGGACCCTGGCCGGAGTTCGAAGAGCCGGTGAGCTCGAACGCGGCGACGGCCCCGATGATCACGACGATCACTCCGACGGCGACGAGCGGTCGGAGGAAGCCGATGCCGCCGAAGAGTTTGTCCGTTCGCGCGAAGCGCTCAGGCAGGAGGAGCGGCTCGTCGAGGTGCGCGAAGCGGCTGTTGTACTCCTCGACGTAGAGGTTCCCGTCGAGGCCGAGGTAGTCGGCATACGTGCGTAGGAACCCCTTCACGTACGCGTCGCCGGGCAGGAGCTCCCAGCGCTCCTCCTCGAGCGCCTGGAGGTAGCGGTCGCGGATTCGGATCGCCTTCTGGACGTCAGCGGGCGTCAGACCACGCTTGAGGCGGGCCTCGCGCAGGCTCCCCCCGATCTCGAACATGCTGCATTGTCACGGACCCCGGCCGTGACCGCCAATCCGGTTCACAAGTGCGTAACCCTGCCGGGCGGCGAGTGCCTCAGGCGGGCGCAGCTCTCCTGGCCGACCGTGCGAGATCGGTCAGCTCGACGAGCGCGGCCGCAGCCTCGTTTACGTCGCGGTCGCGCAGCGTCGCGTGCACAGCTTTTCCCGCGGTGTCGACGTGGACGCTCGCAAGACGGAGGCGCAGCTGCAGAGGGCCCTGGACATGACGCAGGCTTTGCACCTTCTCCAGCGGGACCCACGACGAGACCCGGCGCAGGCGGCCGCTGGTGGTCGCAACACACGTCTCGCTGCGGCCCCAGCCGAGCGCCCGGTAGCGGAACGGGCTCTTCCAGACCACTCGGTGCGGCGGCGGAGAAAGCGCCCGGGGCCGGTCCGGCACGAGCCGATCGACGAGCTCGAGGCCCATTGTGCGCTCGGCGACCGGCAGCAGCGTCCGCAGCTGGCCTCGCTGCGCCTCGCCCTCTCCCTTCGACCGCTGCCTGCCGGCGAGGTCGACCTCGAGCCGGCACCAGCCGAGCGGCCGCCAGAGCAAGGGCTCGACGAGCCGTACGGCCTGGACTCGGCCCGGCCGGATGATCTCCGCGGTCAGGGCGACCAGACCGCCACGCACGTGCAGCCCGTCCGGGCCTTCCGCGACCGTCAGCCGGTACTGCTGGTTGAAGCGGCGCCACAGGAAGGTCGCCAAGCTGAGCGTCCAGATGAAGCCGCCTCCGCCCAGGAGCCCCGCCACGGTGTGCGGCGAGAAGGCGAAGCCGGTGGCAAGCCCTCCCAGGATCACGATCAGCCACCAGTATTCGAGGACGATCGACACGAAGAGCTTCCCGCTCGGGACGGTCGCGAGGACATGCTCCTCCGCCGGGGATGCATCCGGCGTGGCCGGTGCCGGCCCATGTGCCGCCTCGTCGACGCGCGCGCCTCGTGCGAGCGCGAGCAGCTGGTCGCGGAGCGGCTCGACCTCGTGCTCGGCGACGTACGCAAGGCGCGCCGTCGAACCCGTCGGCCCGGCCATCCGCAGGCGCAGCTCGGCCACTCGGAACATTCGCGCGAGCCCCGGCCGAACGACGTCGATCGCCTGTACCTGGGCGAGCGGGAAGCGCAGGGACTGGCGCCGCAGGAGGCCGGTCTCGATCCGCAGATCGTCGTCCTCGATCCGCCATCGCGTCACGAGCCACGACACGAAGCCTCCGAGGACGAGGACCACGATGATCACGAGCTGCGGTGACGCGTGGCTGAATGTGTCGCCCCCGTAGAGGATCGGGATCAGCAGGATGAGGATCGCGATCGTCGCCCGGCCCCCGCGCACGAGCGGCGAAAGCGGATGCAGGCGCTGCCAGCCCTCGGGTCTCTCGTCGGTCACAGACCGGCCGCCTGTGCCTCGCCGAGCTCGGCCAGGCGGTCGCGGAGTCGGGCCGCCTCCTCGCGCTCCAGCCCGGGGATGCGCGCGTCGGTGGCCGCCGCCGCCGTGTGCAGGCGCACGGTCGCCAAGCCGAATGCGCGCTCGAGCGGGCCTGCCGTCACGTCGATGAACTGCATCCGGCCGTACGGCACGATCGAGAGGCGGGCGAACATCACCCCGCGCCGCACCAGCAGGTCGTCATCCCGCTCGGCGTAGCCCCAGGAGGCGAACCGCCGGCCGACAAAGCGCCACGCGAGCGCCCCGGCGACCAACACGGCGGCCGCGGCGCCGAACGTGACCCCGGATCCCGAGATCGACCCGGCCAGGGCCAGAACGAGCACGACAACGGCCACCGCCACGAGGACCTCGTACCGGCGCAACCTCAGCAACTGCCGCGAGGGCGTCCGCCACTCTTCCGGTTCAGCACCCACCAGCGAATGGACCCAGCCGGGCTCGAACCGGCGACCTTCGCGCTGCCAGCGCGACGCTCTCCCAGCTGAGCTATGGGCCCTGGGACGACCCAGTGTAGACCACGTCGCCGGCCGCCTAGACTCGGCCCGGTGACCCAAGAGAGCGCTGAGCTTCTCCTCCGCGGCTACCACGCGTTCGTCGACGGTGACCTCGAGACGATCGAGGCGATGCTCGACCCGGACGTGGAGTGGGTCGCAGCCGGCTCCTCGGAAGCGATCGTCGTCAGCCGCGAGCGTGTCCTCGAGGTCGTCGCAGATCGCGCCGCCGAGGGCTACCACGTCGTGGTCGAGCGCGCGATCGGGCTGGCCGATCGCGTCGTCGTCAGCATGCGGTTCTCGCGCATCGAGCTCGACCCGTCCGACGAGCGGCCGTTGCAGAGCCGCCGCTCGTATCTTCTCGGCCGCTGGGCCGCCGTCGTCCACATGCGCGACGGCCGGGTCGTGCGCGTCGAGGAGCATCCGCACCTCGAGTCGGCTCTCGAGGCGGCGGGGCTCGAGGCTGAGTAGCTACAATTCCGATACCTACTACAGCTTGGAGCGTGATTTCGTCTTGACCGATCTGCTGCTCGTCCCGCTCGAGGACACCGTCGTCTTCCCGGGTATGAACGTCACCCTCACGGTCGACGTGGGTGACGAAGACCGTGTCGTGCTCGTGCCGCGTCACGAGAGCGAGTACGCGGCCGTCGGCACCGTCGCCGAGGTCACCGACCACGTCCGCATGCGCGGCGGCATGCGCGCCGTCAGTCTCGAGGGTCTGCACCGCGCCGTCATCGGCGCCGCGCACAGCGATGCGCTCGGCCGCCTGCGCGCCGAGGTCGAAGAGCGCCACGACGAGAACCCGCCGCCTGTCCAGACGCGCGAGCTCGAGCGCGAGTATCGCGCCGTTGTCGAGGAGATTCTCGACCTGCGCGGCGCGGACGATCGCGTTCGCGAGTTCCTGCGCGCGATCACCGAGGCCGGTGCCCTCGCAGACACTTGCGCCTATGCGCCGGACATCACCTTCGCGCAGCGCGTCGAGCTGCTCGAGTCGGTCGACGTCGTGGAGCGGCTGAAGCTCGCGCTCGAAGTGCAGCGCGAGCGGCTCGCCGA
>Ga0335083_10003845_pt1 | contig 19307 bp, 16 predicted proteins | sample Lox_Sample_42_FD_206716 | JGI IMG/M metagenome (GOLD analysis project Ga0335083, IMG submission 206716) | Soil microbial communities from Loxahatchee National Wildlife Refuge, Florida, United States - Lox_Sample_4.2 | ecosystem: Environmental > Terrestrial > Soil > Wetlands | place: USA...
TCCTGGGACCGCCGACCCAACGGCGTCGTGGCGCGCGTGGTGTTCGACAATGCAAGGCGCCTCAACGTCCTCAACCCGCCGGCGCTGCTCGATCTCACCGAGGCGTTCCTCGGATTGGCACGCGAGAGCGACCTGCGTGTCGTCGTGCTCTCGGGCGCGGGCGGCCGCGCTTTCATCGGCGGCGCCGACATCAACCACATGGCCGGCATGAAGCAGAGCGAGGATGGCCGCGCCTTCATCACCCTGATCCACAAGCTCTGCCAGTCGATCCGCGATTGTCCGGTGCCGGTGATCTGCCGCCTGGAAGGCTACACCTTGGGCGCGGGCCTCGAGGTCGCCGCGGCCTGTGACATGCGTGTCGCCGCCGACAACGCCTTCTTCGGCATGCCGGAAGTGAAGGTGGGCGTGCCGTCGGTCGTCGAGGCGGCCCTGCTGCCGCGTCTGATCGGCTGGGGCCGGACGTCCCGCCTGCTGTTGACCGCGGAGAATATCGACGCCGCCCGCGCCGAGGCCTGGGGCCTGGTCGAGGAGGTCGTGCCTGTCGCCCGGCTCGACGCGGCGATCGATAAACTGGTCGATTCGATCGTCGAAGCAACGCCGGGTGCAGTGCGTGCGCAGAAGCGGCTTTTGCGCCGTTGGGAGCGGCTCTCGATCGACGAGGCGATCCAGGCCGGCATCGATTCCTTTGCCCAATCGGTGGCGGAGGGCGAGCACATCGCGCCCATGTCAGCCTTTGCCAATCGAAAGAAAAAGTCGTAGCAGCCCAAAAAATATCGAACGATTGACATAGTCTATCGAACGATATAGTCACCCCGCCCGAATCGGCGACCGGCAGGGGATATGAACGAAAGCTCGTTGAGACACCGGCAGGGGAGCTACACGCGCGGCGAGGACACGCGCCGGCGCATCCTGGATGCCGCGCTCGAGATCTTCGCCGCCGAAGGCTACGAGGGCGCCAGCACCCGCGTGCTGGCCGAGCGGGCCGGCGTGAACCTGCCGGCGATCCAGTATTATTTCGGCAACAAGGAAGGCCTCTACCGGGCGGTGATCGAGAGCATCATCCGCCACAACGAGGCGCACATGGCGCCGCTCACCGCCAAGGTGAAGGTGGCGCTCGCCGATCCCGCGACGCCACGCGAGACGTTGCTCGATCTCCTGTGCGAGATCTTCGAGTCCTTCGTCACTCTCGTCTCGGGCGGCCACCAGGTGGAAAGCCGCCGCCTGCTTTATGCCCGTGCCGAGGTCGAGCGGACGCCGGGCCTGGAGATGCTGCACGAGAGCGGCATCCGCGAGATTTTCGAGCCCTGCCTGACGCTGGTTGCCCGCCTGCTGGGCAAGCCTGCCGAAGATCCCGAGGTCGTCGTCCGCACCCTGGCGCTGTTCGGCCAGGTGACGATCTTCTGCAACAAGGCCGTAAGACGCGTCTTGAAGATGCCGGAGTTCGACGACGAACGCGCTGCAACGATCAGGGCCATCATTCGTTCCCACACCCAGGCCGTCGTGCGCGACATCGCAAGGAGCAGCAAATGAGCGGTTCGCGTCTTCGCCTCGGCGCGCTGGCCTTTGCCGCGGTCCTGTCGGCCGCGGGATGCAGCTCGGGGCCCGACTTCAAGAAGCCCGACAAGCCCACGGTCGCCGGCTACACGCCCGAGACACTCGAGCCGCAGACCGCCTCGGCCAATGTGCATGCCGGCGACGCCCAGTCGTTCTTGTCCGGCGCCGACATTCCCGGCCAATGGTGGGAACTGTACCGGTCGGCCGAGCTCAATGGGCTGATCGAGCAGGCGCTCAAGGCCAATCCCGATCTCGATGCCGCGCAGGCCACGCTGCGCCAGGCCAACGAGTTGCTCTATGCCCAGCAGGGGGCGCTGTTTCCCACGATCAGCGGCAACGGTTCGGCGACGCAGCAGAAGATCAACGGCGCCCAGCAGGGCGGCTCGCAGAGCCTGCAGGTCGTCTATGGCCTGACAAGCGCCTCGCTCAACATCTCCTACTCGCCCGATATATGGGGCGGCACGCGCCGTGCGGTCGAATCGCAGCAGGCGCAGGCCGAGTACCAGCGCTTCCAGCTCGAGGCGACCTATCTCACGCTCACCTCCAACGTCGTGGTGGCCGCGATCAATCTCGCCTCGCTGCGCGGCCAGATCGCCGCCACCGAGGCGATCATCAAGCTCGAAGGCGATGCGCTGCGCGTGGTGCAGAGCCAGTTCGATCTCGGGGGCGCCTCGCGTGCCGACGTCCTGCAGCAGCAGGCCCAGCTGACGGCGACGCAGGCCCAGCTGCCGCCGCTGCAGAAGCAGCTCGCCCAGCAGCGCAACCAGCTCATGACGCTGCTCGGCAAGACGCCGACGGAGGATGCCGGCCAGACCCTGCAGCTCCAGGCGCTGCAGCTTCCCGGCGACCTGCCGCTCAGCCTGCCCTCGCAGCTCGTCGAGCAGCGCCCCGACGTGCGATCGGCCGAGGCGACGCTGCACAGCGCCAGCGCCGAGATCGGCGTCGCGACGGCGGCCCAGCTGCCGCAGTTCAGCATCACCGGCCTGTGGGGCGTGGCCTCCGGGGGCTTCGGCTCGCTGTTCGCCGCGGGCTCGGGCGTCTGGAGCATCGGCGCCAGCGTGGCGCAGACGCTGTTCGACGGCGGCCAGCTCGAGCACAAGAAGCTCGCGGCGGTCGCCGCCTACGATGCCGCCGCCGCCAGGTATCGCAGCACCGTGCTGCTTGCCTTCCAGGACGTGGCCAATGCCTTGCGCGCGCTGCAGGCCGATGCGGATCTCCTGAAGGCCGCCGCGGCGGCGGAGTCGACGGCACAGCAGAGCCTCAACCTCACGCAGCAGCAGTTCCAGCTGGGTGCGGTGAACTACATCGCGCTGCTCAACGCCCAGCAGACCTACCAGAACGCGCTGCTCAACCGCGTGAAGGCTCAGGCCGCGCGCTACAGCGACACGGCCGCCCTTTTCCAGGCGCTGGGCGGCGGCTGGTGGAACCGCACCGACGTCGCCCCGCAAAGCAATGGCAAGCCTGGCGTGTTCAACCTGCCGCCGTTCGACCAAGTCAGCCTGCCGCGCGCGGGCAAGTAAGGACGCTCCCATGAAATTGCGTATGGTCATCATGCTGGTCCTCGTCGCCGCTGTTCTAGGCGGCGTGTTCGGCTTCAAGGACTTCGTGAACGGCAAGATCAAGGAGTTCATGAGCGGACCGGCGGGGCCCGGCCACCAGCCGCAGACCGTTTCGACGATCAAGGCGGGCAAAACGGAGTGGCAGGAGGAGATCCGCGCCGTCGGCAGCCTGCGCGCCGTGCGCGGCGCCGATCTTTCGCTCGAGCTCGCGGGCGTGGTCGACGAGATCAACTTCCAGTCCGGCGACGATGTCGAGGCCGGCAAGGTGCTGTTGCATCTGCGCGATGCCGACGATGTCGCCAAGCTGCAGTCGCTCGAGGCGCAGGCCGACCTGTCGCAGGTCGTCTACGACCGCGACCTCAAGCAGCTCAAGGCGCAGGCCGTCAGCCAGGCGGTGATCGATACCGATGCCGCCAACCTCAAGAACAACCGCGCCCAGGTCGAGCAGCAGCGCGCCATCGTCGAGAAGAAGACGCTGAAGGCGCCGTTCGCGGGCCATATCGGCCTGCGCCAGGTCGATCTCGGCCAGTATCTCGCCGCCGGCACGGTGATCGTCACCCTGCAGGCGCTGACGCCGATCTACGCCGACTTCTTCCTGCCGCAGCAGCAGATCTCGCAGATCAAGGTCGGCCAGGGGGTGGTGGCGCATGTCGATGGCTACCCGGGGCAGACCTTCCCGGGCAAGATCACCGCCATCAATCCCAAGGTGGAAACCGGCAGCCGCAACGTGCAGGTGCGCGCCACCCTGGACAATCCGGACCGCAAGCTGCTGCCCGGCATGTACGTGACGGTCACCGCGACGACGGGCGCGCCCGTGAAGCTCGTGACGCTGCCGCAGACGGCGATCACCTACAACGCCTACGGCGATCTGGTGTACGTCGTCGACGAAAAGGGCAAGGGCCCCGACGGCAAGCCGCTTCTCACCGTGCGTCAGACCTTCGTGACGCTCGGCGCCACGCGCGGCGACCAGGTCTCGGTGCTGAAGGGCATCGACGACGGCGCCACCGTCGTGACCAGCGGCCAGATGAAGCTGCGCAACGGCGTGAACGTCGTGGTCAACAACTCGATCCAGCCCAAGAACGACGTCAGCCCGAAGCCGGTCGACAATTGAGGAGGGCGGTCCGATGAGCTTCACCGACATCTTCGTCCGCCGTCCGGTGCTGGCCACGGTGGTGAGCCTCCTGATCCTGGTGCTGGGCCTCCGCGCGGTCGGCGCGCTGCCGGTGCTGCAGTATCCGCGCACCGAGAACGCCATCGTCACGGTGACCACCACCTACTACGGCGCCGATCCCGACGTGATCGCGGGCTTCATCACCACGCCGCTCGAGCAGGCGATCGCCCAGGCCAACGGCATCGACTACATGACGTCGACCAGCGTGAGCGGCGTCAGCACGATCTCGATCAATCTCCGCCTCAACTATGATTCCAACAAGGCGATGACCGAGATCAACGCCAAGGTGAATTCGGTGCTGAACCGCCTGCCGCAGGGCACGCAGCAGCCGGTGCTGACGGTCAAGGTCGGCCAGACGATCGACGCCATGTACATCGGCTTCTCCTCGGACAAGCTCGCCCCCAACCAGATCACCGACTACCTGACGCGCGTCGTGCAGCCCAAGCTGCAATCGGTGGCGGGTGTGCAGACGGCCGAGATGCTGGGCGCCAAGAACTTCGCGCTGCGCGCCTGGCTCGATCCGATCAAGCTCGCGGCCTACGGCATGACCGCGGCCGACGTGGCGAGCCAGCTCGGCAGCAACAACTACATCTCCGGCCTCGGCACGACCAAGGGGCAGATGGTGCAGGTGACGCTGACCGCCTCCACGGCGCTGCACACGCTCGACGAGTTCAAGAACCTCGTGCTGAAGCAGGATGGCGGCGCCATCGTGCGGCTGAGCGACGTCGCCAAGGTCACGCTCGGCTCCGACGACTACGAAAGCCAGGTCGGCTTCGACGGCCAGCAGGCGGTCTATATCGGCATCCAGGTCGCGCCGTCGGCCAATCTGCTCGACGTCATCAAGGGCGTGCGCGCGGCCTTCCCCGACATCGTGGCGCAGCTGCCGCAGGGCCTCGAAGGCAAGATCGTCTACGACTCGACGGCCTTCGTGAACAGCTCGATCGACGAGGTGATCCGCACCCTGATCGAGGCGCTGCTGATCGTCACCGCCGTGGTGTTCGTGTTCCTGGGCTCGCTGCGTTCGGTGCTGATCCCGACGATCGCCATTCCGCTGTCGCTGGTCGGCACCTTCACGATGATGGCGGCCTTCGGCTTCTCCATCAATCTGCTCACCTTGCTGGCCCTGGTGCTGGCGATCGGCCTGGTGGTCGACGACGCGATCATCGTGGTCGAGAACGTGAACCGCCATCTCGAGGAGGGCATGAAGCCGATCCCAGCCTCCGTCCAGGCGGCGCGGGAGCTCGGCGGTCCCATCATCGCCATGACCGTCGTGCTGGTCGCAGTCTACGTGCCGATCGGCTTTCAGAAGGGCCTCACCGGCGCGCTGTTCACCGAGTTCGCCTTCACGCTGGTGGGCGCGGTCACGATCTCGGCGATCGTGGCGCTCACGCTCTCGCCCATGATGTGCTCGCGGCTGCTGAAGCCGCACGGCGAAGGCACGATGCGCTGGGAGGCGGGATACATGGCTCTGGTCGACCGCGCCTTCGACCGGCTGCGGCACGGCTATCGGCGGCGCCTCGACGGCAGCCTGAACTACCTGCCGGTGACGGCGGTGTTCGCCGCCATCGTGCTCGGCAGCATCTATTTCCTCTACACGACGACCAAGGCCGAGCTCGCGCCGCAGGAAGACCAGGGCGTCATCATCACCCTCGCCACATCGGCGCCCAACTCGACCATCGACCAGCGCCTCATGTACTCCAAGGAGGTCTTCGGCATCTTCTCGAGCTATCCCGAGACCGACCATGTCTTCCAGCTCGATGTGCCGGGCCAGTCGATCGCCGGCATGGTGCTGAAGCCGTGGGACCAGCGGACGAGGACCTCGAACCAGCTCATGCCGATCGTGCAGCAGAAGGTCGGCTCCGTGGCCGGCGCACAGATCGTGGCCTTCCAGCCGCCGCCGCTCCCCGGCTCGGTCGGCCTGCCGGTGCAGTTCGTCATCACCACGACGGGCGACTTCGGGCCGCTGAACGAGGTGGCGCAGGGCTTCCTGCAGACGGCGATGTCGAGCGGCATGTTCATCTTCCTGAACACCGACCTCAAGATCGACCAGCCGCAGTCGACGGTGACCATCGATCGCGACAAGACCGCCCAGCTCGGCCTCAAGATGAGCGACGTCGGCAACGCCCTCGCCTGGATGCTGGGCGGCGGCTACGTCAACTACTTCGCCCTCGACGGCCGCTCCTACAAGGTGATGCCGCAGGTCGAGCAGCGCTCGCGACTCAATCCCGACCAGCTCCTGGACTATTACATCCGCTCGTCCGATGGCAGCACGGTGCCGGTCTCGACGGTGGCCAAGATCGTCACCAGGACCATTCCGGAGTCGCTGAACCACTTCCAGCAGCTCAACAGCGCCACCATCCAGGGCGTGACCTTCCCCGGCGTCGCCCAGGCGGACGCCATCGCCTACCTGAACGACCTCGCCGCGCGCACGCTGCCCGCGGGCTACACGGTCGACTACGGCGGCCTGTCGCGTCAGTACATCCAGGAGTCCGGCGGCTTCGCGGTGACCTTCGGCTTCGCGCTGATCATCATCTTCCTGTCGCTGGCCGCGCTGTTCGAGAGCTTCCGCGATCCGCTGATCATCCTGTTCTCGGTGCCGATGTCGATCGCGGGCGCGCTGATCTTCCTCACTGTGCTCAGCACCATGAACGTGCTCGGCGCCACGGTGAACATCTACACCCAGGTCGGCCTGGTGACCCTGATGGGCCTGATCAGCAAGCACGGCATCCTGATCGTCGAGGTGGCGAACGAGCAGCAGCGCCACGGCAAGTCCAAGCGCGAGGCCGTGGTCGAGGCCGCCGCCATCCGGTTGCGGCCCATCCTGATGACCACGGCGGCGATGGTGCTGGGCGTCGTGCCGCTGATCATCGCGACCGGTGCGGGCGCGCTCTCGCGCTTCAGCATGGGCCTGGTGATCGCCTCGGGCATCTCGATCGGCACTCTGTTCACGCTGTTCGTCGTGCCGGCCGTGTACGTCATGCTGGCGGGCGACCACTCCGCCGCGCACGAGGCGGCCGAGCAGGGGCTGGAGCCGAGGCCAAGTCCCGGCGAGTAAATCAACACTTTACTTTTGCCGCCAGTCGTGCATGCTGGCGGCAAACCCACAATTCGCCGTTCGCGGGACCTGGTCCCGATATTTTCCCGTTTTTTTAACGGGAGGTCGACGGAGGGCGACGGTTGGCGCAGTTAGCGCTCGGGCGCTGCTCGAAAAATTTTTCGTCTCGGCGGACCGCGGGCCTCCCGGCCCGCGGTCCATGAACAAGAGGGACCATTGGTGTATCCTGCCTGGATGACCGAGAAAGCCGCGCCGCAGAAGGACGACCGTGAGCAGCGCCTGGCCGCGGCGCTGCGGGAAAACCTCAAGCGGCGCAAGGCACAGGCGCGCTCACAGGCTCCGGGAAAAGACGGTCCGGACAAACAAGAGAAAGCCCGCTAGAAGCCCCTCGTAATGACCATCCTGTCCGACCGCTGGATCCGCCGCATGGCCGAGGAGAAGGGCATGATCGAGCCCTTCGTCGCGAGCCAGAAGCGCGAAGGCATGATCTCCTACGGCCTCTCGTCCTACGGCTACGACGCCCGCGTGGGCCGCGAGTTCAAGATCTTCACCAATGTCGATTCGGCCGTCGTCGACCCCAAGAATTTCGCGGAGAACAGCTTCGTCGACCGCGCGGCCGATGTCTGCATCATCCCGCCCAATTCCTTCGCGCTCGCCCGCACGGTCGAGTATTTCCGCATCCCGCGCGACGTGTTGGTGATCTGCGTCGGCAAGTCGACCTATGCCCGCTGCGGCATCATCGTGAACGTGACCCCGCTCGAGCCCGAATGGGAAGGCCACGTGACCCTGGAATTCTCCAACACCACGCCCCTGCCCGCGAAGATCTACGCCAACGAGGGCGCGTGTCAGTTTCTCTTCCTGCAGGGCAACGAACCCTGCGAGATCTCCTACCGCGACAAGGCCGGAAAATACCAGGGCCAGCGCGGCGTCACCTTACCCAAGATCTAGGGAGTTCCCCGCTCATGGATCGCATCAGGATCAGAGGCGGCCGCCAGCTCAAGGGCGAAATCGTCGTGTCGGGCTCGAAGAACGCCTGCCTGCCGCTGATGGTGGCGGCGATGCTGACCGACAAGCCGCTCACCCTGAAGAACGTGCCGCGGCTCGCCGACATCGCCACCATGATCGCCCTCCTGAAGCAGCATGGCGTCGCCATCGACGCGGCGCCGGGCGAGAACGGCCACAGCCACGGCACGACGCTGAGCCTGCGCGCGGCCAAGATCACCTCGACCACGGCGCCCTACGACATCGTGCGCAAGATGCGCGCCTCGGTGCTGGTGCTGGGCCCGCTGGTCGCGCGGGAAGGCGAGGCGCGCGTCTCGCTGCCGGGCGGCTGCGCGATCGGCGCGCGGCCGGTCGACCTGCACATCGCGGGCCTGAAGGCGATGGGCGCGGAGATCGATATCGACGGCGGCTACATGGTCGCGCGCGCGCGCAAGGGGCTGAGGGGCGCGCGCTATACCTTCCCCAAGGTGTCGGTGGGCGCGACCGAGAACCTGATGATGGCGGCGGCACTGGCCAAGGGCACCACCGTGCTCGACAACGCCGCGCGCGAGCCCGAGATCACCGATCTCGCAGAGTGCCTGGCAAAGATGGGCGTGCCGATCGCCGGCATCGGCACCGAGACGCTGACCATCGAGGGCGTCGACCAGCTCAAGGCGGCAACGCATGCCGTCATCCCGGATCGTATCGAGACCGGCACCTATGCCATGGCCGTCGCCATGACCGCGGGCGATGTCGAGCTGGTGCATGGCCGGCTCGACCTGATGGAGGCAGCCGCCCAAAGCCTGCGCGCGGCGGGCGTGGTGCTGGAGAAGACCAACCGCGGCTTTCGCGTCAGCCGCGCCAACGGCCTGCACGGCGTCGACGTCATGACCGAGCCCTATCCCGGCTTCCCGACCGATTTGCAGGCACAGATGATGGCGTTGATGACGCGCGCCGAGGGTGCGTCGATGATCACCGAGACGATCTTCGAGAGCCGCTTCATGCATGTCCCCGAGCTGGCGCGCATGGGGGCCAACGTCACGATCCACCATGAGTCGGCTCTCGTGCGCGGGGTGCCGAAGCTGCGCGGCGCCGAGGTGATGGCGACCGACTTGCGGGCGTCGGTCTCGCTCGCCATCGCGGGCCTGGCGGCGGAGGGCGACACCACCCTCCACCGTGTCTATCACCTCGATCGGGGCTACGAGCGTCTCGAGGAGAAGCTTGCCGCCTGCGGCGCGGACATCGAGCGGATCAAGGGCTAGAGGCCCTCGTCACATCTTGAGGTCGCACGAGTCGCCCGACACGACATAGGTCACGTTGGGCGGATTGTTGCGGGTAGGCGGTGTCGCGGGTTGCGAGTAGGTCGCCCGCTGGCCGTTCAGGCCCGCGCCGGTGAACACGATTCCCCCGGAGCCGGCGTCGAAGCTGTAGGTGCCACTGGCACCCGAGGCGTCGCGATAGTTCCGGCCGTCCACGATCGTGAAGTTGAGCGTCAGCCGTGGCGACAGCCGGCCACCGGTCAGTGCGTAGCACTCGTAGGCACCGGGAATGATGGCGCCGGGCTTGGCCGGCGCGGCCTTGCCTTGCACTTTCTGCAGCCAGGGATCGGAGGTGAGCGCCCCCGGCGGCTCGGTCGCGGCACTGGCCGGACGCAGCATCGAGGGCGCCCAGGATTGCTGCTCGAGATCGTTGTAGCCCAGCATGTGCACGCGGCACGGATAGGGCTTGCCCGGTTCGACGGCGATCACGACCGCCGGCGCCCAGCGGTCGCGGAAGTTCTTGGCGGCCACGGCCTGTCCGACCTGGCAGCTCGACAATTGCGCTGCGGCCGGGCCCGCCGCGATGGCGAGCCCGACCCAGGCGATCAGGCCTGCGCCTGCGTGTTTCAGCATGGTCCGGCGGATCAGTTGCCGTTGCGGTTGCCGGGCGAGATCAGCGTGCCGCCGGCATTGCCGACGAGGCCGTTGCTGCCTTGGCCGGGCTTGTTGCCGCCGCCCGCGGCAACGACGCCGTGGCCGCCATTGTTGTCGACGAGGCTTCCGCCCGCCGGTCCGACAACGCTGCCGCTGTTGGAGCTGATGATGCCGCCGCCGTTGTTGCCCATGTTGGCGCCGCTGTTGCCCAGGATGCCGTTGCCATTGCCGCTATGGACCGCGGGCGGCTGGACGGGCAGCGGCTTGGGACCGACCGGCGTCGTATGCGCCTGCGGCGGCTGCACCGGCTTCTTGGGCGCCACATAGTGCGGGAATTGCGGCCCGTTGTTGTTGTCCCACGGCGCGCAACCCCATTCGGCGACGTTGACGTGGCCGTTGCAGCCGTTCGCTTCGGCCTGGCCGGCCGCGATCACAAGCGCGCCCGAGGCGAGCGCACTCAAGCCAAGAATTCTCAGCATTTCTGTTCCTTCCCCAAGACGTAGCGGCGACAGTGCCGCTGAAAGCAGGGGTACAAGGCGCGCCAAAGAGCGTCTGTTTACGGGCTATGAACCGCCTCCCGAACTTGGAACGAAATTGCATACATTGTGTCGCAGATGTTGACAGGATGTTGACCGGGGCCTGCTCGGACAATTGGAAAGGGGTTGCCCCCGGGATAGGTCTCTCGGGAAGGAGCCGATGGGTGTACAGCGTCGCCGTCGTCGAGGATGAAACCCTGACCCGCAAAGCGATCGCGCTGTCTCTGCGCGAGGCGGGCTATACGGTCCATGAGGCCAGCGACGCGCTGGCTTGCCGGGCCCTGCTGCGCCAGGCGCGCCTCGACCTGATCGTGCTCGATCTCGGCCTGCCGGGGATCGACGGCCTCGATTTCGCGCGCGAGGTGCGCGGCAATTCCGACATCGGCCTGATCGTGGTCACGCGGCAGGGCGCCCCCGAGGCGCGCATCGCCGCCCTCGATCTCGGGGCGGATGACTATCTCGTGAAGCCGATCCACTATGGCGAGCTCGCGGCGCGCATCCGCAGCGTCATGCGCCGCACGGGCCGCGAGCGGGGGCGGCGCAAGAAATTGGGGCGGTGGATCGTGGATCTCGAGGCGCGCACCGTGAGCAGGGGGGAAGCCGACACAGCCGCCCTGACACGCGGTGAGTTCGACATTCTGGCGCGGCTGGTGCAGGCCGGCACCAAGATCGTCTCCCGCCAGGAGCTCCTGTCGGTGATCAGCCGCTCGCCGCAGGAGTCGGACCTGCGTTCGGTCGACGCGCTGGTGAGCCGGCTCCGCCGCAAGCTCGACGAGGTCGAGGGCGACAGCCTGATCGCGACCGCGCCCGGCTTCGGTTACCGCCTGGCCGTCATTCCGCAGGAGTCATGACGGCCTTCGTCGGCCGCCTGCCGGAGCGGCAGTTGCTGAGAACGGCATTGGAAGGCCGCACGCCGCGGCTGCTGGTCGTGCGTGGCCCTTCGGGCGTCGGCAAGACGGCCTTGATCGAGCAGGCGCTGGCGGAGGTCGCATCGGCGGCGCCCATCGTGGGCCGCGGCAAGTACGTCGACCAGACGACCAGCGCGGGCCTGGCGCCGGTGGTCGATGCGTTGTCGCAAGCGGTCGATGCCGCGCTGAGCCGCCTCTACGATCCCGCGGCGGGCGCGGCGTCGCTGCGCGGCCTGCTGGGGGCGCAGTTCGACACCCTGCTGGCGGCGGGCTTCGATGCGATGGGCCTGCCGCGCGACAAGGCCTTCTCGGCCGGCGCCTCCCTGCAGAGCCTGGCCGGCACCGTGCGCCTCGTCGACGCGTTGGTGCGCGTGCTGCAATGGCTTGAAGGCTTCGCCCTGCCCGTCGTGCTGTTCATCGACGATTGGCATCGCGCGCCCAACGAAGCGGTGGGCTTCGTCCACGCCTGCAGCCGCCGCGGCCAGGGCAGTGCGCTCAAGCTCATCCTTTCCGCGCGAACCGAAGGCGCGATGGCCTATCCGGCGACGGCGTCGATCGTCGAGCTGCAGCCGCTCGACGAGACCCAGCAATTCGAGTTGCTGAGCGGACTGTTGGGCAAGCCGGCGCGTGCCCGGGCGATGCTCGAGTGGCTCGGCGACCGCGCGAGCGGCCTGCCCTTCGATCTTGCCGAGATCGCGCTCGCCCTCAGCCACGAGGACGCCTTCGTGGGTGAAGGCGAGGCCCTGTGCGTCGATCCCGCGCGAGCCGCCGCGATCGACCATCGCGACATCAACCAGATCATCGTGCAGCGCGCCCGCTCGCTTCCCGCGCCGGTGCTGCGCCTGGGCATCGCCGCTGCACTCTGGGGTGATCGCGCCAATCTGGGAGTGCTCGGTCGCTGCCTCTCCTTCGACGAGGCGGGAACCCGCGCCGCGGCCGACGACCTGCAGGCGAACGGCCTGTTGCGCCTCGAGGGCAATGACATCTCCCTTCCGCACGACCGCATCCGGGCGAGCCTCCTGCAGGTCCCGCCGCAGGCAGAGTTGAAGCGTCTTGCGCGTGCCATGGCCGACGTGCTGCTGGCCGACGACGCCAACCCGCACCGGCAGACGGCGCTCAGCCTGCGTCTCGCCGGCGGTCTCGATGAGGTCGACGATCCGCGTCTCGCCGTGCTGTTCGCCGCCGAAGCCGTGGCGACTCGGCACGCCGCCCAGTTCGATCTTGCCGCCTCCTTCGGTGACGCCGCCTGGTCGATCCTGCGGCGCGCTCCCGAGCTGAGCCAAGGCGAGCGGTTCGCCGTGCTGCGCGAAGCGTGCTTCGCCGCGGCCCACCGGCGCGACGCCCGGGCGACCAAGGATCGCGCCACGCTCATGGTCGCCGCGGCCTCGGATGAGGCTGAACTGGCCGAGGCCTACGAGCGCGGCTCCATCGCGATGCGCCTCGCCGGTCCGGCGGCCGACGCCTGGCTCCTGTGCCGCGAGGGCTATGCGCGCTTCGGCATCCGCCAGCCCGAGCACGTCACCGATCTCCATCTGCGCTTCGCGACGCTGCTGTGGCGGCTGTTCGGCCGCAAGCCCCGCCGCCTTTTGCGGCACGATCCTCGGACCGAGGAGGCGATCACCTCCTTCTCCAACGCGACCGGTTACATGGTCTGGGAGCGCGGTTGGCGCCATTCGGCCTACAAATCGCTTCAGGTCGCCATGCGGGCACGCCTGAAGGGCTACGATTCGGCGCTTTGGCAGAGCGTCGACGCTCACATCTCTGCCGCGCTGAAGGACTATCGCGCGGCGGCGGAACTCGGCGACCGCGCGCTCGCGGGGTTGGGCGACCTGAAATCCGGGCGCGGCATGACGGTTCATCGCGCCGTGCATTTCGGCAAGTCCTGGCGCGATCCCCGCGCCTCGCTCATCGGGATGAACCGCCTGATCTACGATTACTGCATGGCCGAGAACGACCTGATCGGCGCGGCCAACGGTGTCCTCAATGAAGCGCTCATGACCTGGCGGAGCGCGCCCACTCTCGAGGAAGTGTCGGCCAAGCTCGACGAGGCGGACGGCAAGGCCGAGCGCATGGCCGACGTCCGTATCCGCAACGAGATCGGGCTTCTGATCGAGCTGGTCGGCCGCCTGCGTCGACCGGCGCCCTTGTCATCGCACGGCCTCGCCCTCACTCGAGACAAGGTCTTCGACGCCCCTTCCACGGTCCTGGAATATCTCAGCCTGGTCGAGGATTGGCCGGCCATCCTGCGTCTGGCCGACGAGTTCAGGAGCCAGCGCAGCATCATGGACGCGCAACCCACGAGCGTGAGCTGGCGGTTCTTCGAGAACCTCGCACGGCTGAAGAGCGGCTTGCCGCCGATCCGTTCGGAACTGCGCTTCATCCGGCGCGCCGCCCGGGCCAATCCGACGGACCAGCGCGGCAAGTTCCTGCTGTTGCGCGCCGAAGAGCTCCATCAACGGGGAAGCAAGGACTGCTTGAACGCCTATGCGGCGGCCATCGAGGCGTTTGAACAGGGCTCGTCACGCCTCGAACTCGGCCTGGCGGCCGAGTGCGCCGCCGCGGCTGCGCGGCGGATGGGCGATGGCGCCGAGCGCGAGCGGTTCCGCGCGATCGCCGCGTCAGTCTGGTCGTCCTGGGGCGCCTTCGGCAAGCTTGCGTCGTATGGGCCGGGCCAGCTCGATGCCCCGACCCAGGCGCGACTTGCGGAGGCCGAAGCGCAGGCCGCGCTGGCGCAGCGCGGCGAGCGGGCCAAGCAGCGGTTCCTGGCCGAGATCGGGCACGAATTGCGCACGCCGCTGCAGGCCATGCAGGGCCTGATCGATCTCGCCGGCGAGCGGCCGGACGAGATCAACCTGGGCGAGATGCGCCAGGTCTTCGGCAGCCTGAAATCCGTCGTCGACGACCTCACCGAACTGGGGGCGCTCGGGGCCGAGGCGCCGCTCAACCAGAGACCGACCGATCTGTCGGAGTTGCTGCGCTCGGAGCTCGCCTTGCTGCAAGAGAACGCGCGGCGAAAGGGCATCGCGCTCGAGTCCGACATTGCCGCGCTGGAGGACCGGCATTTCCTCGTCGACCCCGACCGGCTTCGCCAGGCCGTGCGCAATCTCCTGTCGAACGCGGTCAAGTACACCGATCGCGGCAGCGTCCTGCTGAGTGCCCGCGCGGTGGAGGACACGGCCGGCAAGGTACGTATATCGCTCGTCGTCGAGGATACCGGTCCCGGCATCCCCGAAGAGCGGCTGGCGCATGTCTTTGAGCCGTTCGACCGCGCCGGCCGGCGCGACGCCAAGGGGCTCGGCCTCGGCCTGCCGCTGTCGCGCCGCATCGCCGAACGCATGGGCGGGTCGCTGATCGCCGAGAATCGCGCGGCGGGCGGAGCGCGCTTCGTGCTGTCCTTCGTGGCCGAGAAGCGCAGCGCGGTGGCGCCGTCGACGGCGCGCGCGCCGGCTCTATCCATCCTGATCGTGGAGGACATCGCCTTGGTGCGCCGCCTCATGGCGCGGCTGCTGGAACTCGATGGCCACGACGTGATCCAGGCCGGGAGCCTGGCCCAGGGCCTCGCCTTCGCCGGCCGCGTCGGGTTCGACCTGGTGATCCTCGACCTTCATCTGCCCGACGGCGATGGACTGTCGTTGATCGAGCGCTGGCCCGCGGATCACCGCAAGCCGCCGGTCATCGTCGCCACGGCCTCCGTCTCGCGCGAGACGGAAGACCGCGTGGTCCGCGCGGGCGCCACGATCCTGCGCAAACCCGTTGCCGCCGCGGAATTGCGCGCCACCATCGCGCGGATCTATGGCGGCGCTCGCGGCGGTCGCCGTGTCGCCGGCTTCGATGCCGAAATGGCCAAGCTCGCACGGGACGCGCAGGAGGAAATTGCCAAGCGTGCCCGCGAGCTTGCCGATCTCGTGCAGGCCGACCGGCCGGGCGAGGAAATCCGCCAGCACGCCCATAAGCTGGCGGGCCTCGCCGCCCAGTTCGACGCCCCGGCCGTGGCCGAGGCTGCCGACCGCATCGAGCGCGCCTGCAAGGCGGGGCGGGCCTCCCGCCAGGAACTGGCGGAACTGGCCCATGGCCTGGCCGCTTGATTGCGGCGACTTTCTCCCTGTATCCATCGCGCGGCATGGAAAAACTCAGGCTTACGGCGCTGGACGCCGACGATTTGGCCGTGATCTCGGCCGCAGCGCAGGACTCGCTGGTCGCTGTGCGCGATTGCGCCCATTTCGCCGACGAGAAGCGTTTTGTTCTTCTGCTCAACCGCTTCTGCTGGGAAGCCGATCCGGGCATCGAGACCCGCTACTGGCGCACCCATTCGGCCCTTGTTTTCAACGATGTGACGGCCGTCCACCACCACAAGATCCCGCTCGATAAGCCCGACCGGGTGCTGGAATTGCTGTCCATGGCCGTGGAAAACGACCGTTCAGTCAGCCTGCGCTTCGCCGCCGGGCGCGCCATACGGCTGGAAATCGGCCGGCTCGCATGCCATTTGGGGGATGTCGGGGAGCCTTGGCCAACCCCGTGGAAGCCCGCCCATCCAGTGGCATAGCCCGGAGGCGGGCGTTCGCGTTACTGGAGCTATGGTCGTGTTGCGGCAAGACAATGAGAAGCTGATTCTGGCGGTCCCCAAGGGGCGCATCCTCAACGAGGCGGCCCCCTTGCTGGTCGCGGCCGACATCGTGCCGGAGGCGGCCTTCGCCGATCCCGACGCGCGCCAACTGCGCTTCACGACCAATCATCCCGACCTCGACATCATCCGCGTGCGCTCCTTCGACGTGGCGACGTTCGTGGCCTTCGGCGCGGCCCATCTCGGCATCGCCGGCTACGACGTATTGATGGAGTTCGACTATCCGGAGATCTACGCCCCGGTCGACCTCGGCATCGGCAAGTGCCGTCTGGCCGTCGCTGAGCCCGTCGAGATGGCGGGTAGCGACGATCCGCGGCGCTGGAGCCATGTCCGCATCGCCACCAAGTATCCCGAAGTGACGCGCCGCCACTTCGCCGCGCGTGGTGTTCAGGCCGAGTGCGTCAAGCTCTCGGGCGCCATGGAGCTTGCGCCCTCGCTCGGCCTCAGTCATCGCATCGTCGACCTGGTCGATTCGGGCCGCACGCTCCGCGAGAACGGCCTGGTCGAGATCGAGCACGTGGCGGACATCACCTCGCGCTTCATCGTCAACCGCGCCGCACTCAAGACGCGGCCGGAGCGGATCGGCCATTGGGTCGAGCGTTTCCGCGAGGTCAGCCGTGCCGCCTGAGGGCCCTCTCAGGCTCGATGCGTCAAAGCCGGATTTCGACAGGGACTTCCAGGCCTTCCTGGCGCGCAATCGCGACACTGACGAGGATGTCGACCGCATCGTGGCCGAGATCATCGCCGAGGTGCGCCAGCGCGGCGACGCGGCCGTCGTCGACTACACGCGCAAGTTCGACAAGTTCGATACCGATGTCGCGGGCCTGCGCATCTCGGAGGAACAGTGCCGCGAGCTGGCGGCGAAGGTCCCGCACGAGCAGAAGGCGGCGCTGGAGTTCGCCGCCGGGCGCATCGAGGCGTTTCATCGCGAGCTGTTGCCGCGCGACGTCGACTTCACCGACTCCTCGGGCACCCGTCTCGGCGCGCGCTATCGGCCGCTCGACTCGGTCGGCGTCTACGTGCCGGGCGGCACGGCGGCCTATCCGTCGTCGGTGCTGATGAACATCGTTCCGGCCAAGGTGGCCGGCGTGAAGCGCGTGGTCATGGTCGTCCCCGCTCCGAACGGCGTGCTGAATCCGCTGGTCATGCTGGCGGCGGGCCTGGCCGGCGCCGATGAAATCTGGCGTATCGGCGGTGCGCAGGCGGTGGCGGCACTCGCCTACGGTACGCAATCGATCCAGCCCGTCGACAAGATCACCGGCCCCGGCAATGCCTTCGTCGCCGCTGCGAAGCGCCGCGTGTTCGGCCAGGTCGGCATCGACCTGATCGCGGGCCCGTCGGAGATCCTGGTCGTCGCCGATCGGCAGAACGATCCCGCCTGGATCGCGGCCGATCTGCTGTCGCAGGCCGAGCACGACGTCTCGGCGCAGTCGGTCCTGGTCACCGACGACGGGAGCTTCGCCCAGGCCGTCGAGAAGGCCGTCGAGACCGAGTTGAGGGGACTGCCGCGCGCCGAGATCGCTGCGGCGAGCTGGCGGGCAAACGGTTGCATCATCCTGGTGCCCGATCTCGCGGCCTCTGCACCGATTGTCGATCGCATCGCCGCCGAGCATGTCGAGCTGGCGATGGAACCGGCCGCGGCCGACGCGTTGGCGGGCAAGATCCGCCACGCCGGCGCGATCTTCCTCGGCCGCCACACGCCCGAGGCGATCGGCGACTATGTGGCCGGCACCAACCATGTGCTGCCGACCTCGCGCGCGGCGCGCTTCTCGGGCGGCCTCGGCGTCGCCGACTTCCTGAAGCGCACGTCGATCGTGGGATGCACGCCGGAGTCGCTGGCCAAGCTCGGGCCGGCCGCCGTGGCGCTCGCCGAGGCCGAAGGGCTCACGGCGCACGGCCGATCCGTCCTGGTGCGGCTGAATCGTCGCTGAGCGGGGCCATGGCGACGGCACCCCACCACGCCAAATCGATCGTCGACATCGTGCTCGACGAGCGGTCGGTCGCGCCGCGCTCGCCCGAGGTCGAGCATGAGCGGGCGGTGGCGCTGTTCGATCTCCTCGAGGAGAACCATTTCCTCCTGGTGAGCGGCGGGACCGGCCCCTACAAGCTCCATATCGGCATCTTCGAGCAGCGGCTGGTGTTCGGCGTGCACGACCAGCACGACAAGAAGCTGCGCGACATCGTCCTGTCGCTGACGCCTTTCCGCAAGATCGTGAAGGACTACTTCCTGGTCTGCGAGAGCTACTACGCCGCCATCAAGAAGCTCAGCACCACGCAGATCGAGGCGCTCGACATGGGCCGCCGCGGCCTGCACAACGAGGGCTCCGAACTGCTGCGCGAGCGGCTGGCCGGCAAGATCGAGGTCGATCTCGACACGGCCCGCCGGCTCTTCACCTTGATCTGCGCGCTGCACATCAAGGCATGAGCACGCTCCCCTCCAGCGTGCTGTTCGCCTGCAGCCAGAACTCCGTGCGCTCGCCGATGGCCGAGGCGATGGCCAAGCGGCTTTACGGCCAGTCCTCCTACATCGATTCCGCCGGTGTTCGTGCGATCGAGGTCGATACTTTCGCGGCCGCCGTGCTCGACGAGATCGGCGTCGACGTGCATCGCCACCATGCCAAGACGTTCGACGACATCGAACCGAGCTCGTTCGACCTGATCGTGACCCTCTCGCCCGAAGCCCATCATCGTGCGCTGGACGTCACGCGCAATGCCTCGACCGAGGTCGAGTACTGGCCGATCCCCGATGCCACGGCGGTCGAGGGATCGCGCGAGACCCGCCTCGACGCCTATCGCCGCGTGCGCGACATGATCCTGGCACGCCTCAAGGCGCGGTTCGGTACGCCGTCCGGCCCAACTCTGTGACCCCCGGCAGCAGGCCGCAGTCGATCACCAGCCAGACGAAGCCGACAGGGACAAGCAGCAGGAGCAGAGACCAGAAGCCGGTCTTGCCGCGGTCGTGGCAGCGCTTGATGGTGATGGCGTATTGCACCCAGATGAGCGGTGCCA
>Ga0335083_10003846_pt1 | contig 19306 bp, 15 predicted proteins | sample Lox_Sample_42_FD_206716 | JGI IMG/M metagenome (GOLD analysis project Ga0335083, IMG submission 206716) | Soil microbial communities from Loxahatchee National Wildlife Refuge, Florida, United States - Lox_Sample_4.2 | ecosystem: Environmental > Terrestrial > Soil > Wetlands | place: USA...
GTCCGTGGGCACCCGCGTTCCTCGCGCCGATCGCGCAAAAGGTGCGCCGGGCGGCGGGGTTGCCGGTGTCGTCGGCGTGGGGGATCGGCACGCCTGTGCTGGCGGAGCGCACGGTGGCCTCGGAGCAGCTCGACCTCGTGATGGTGGGACGCGCGCATCTCGCGAATCCGCATTGGCCGTACCACGCGGCCCAGGAGCTCGGCGTCGAGCGCGCGGCATGGACGTTGCCCGCACCGTACGCACACTGGCTCGAGCGCTATAAGGCTGGCTGAACGTTATCGACCGTCGCGTAGCGCAAGAAGATCGGCGCGTGGGTGACGGAACGGCACGAGCTGACGATGTTGGTGGGCGTGGAAGTCGCGCGCTGAAAGCGTGCTTCGCTTCGCGTTCGCCGTATCAGATGCGCTGCGCCGGGCGTCGCTTGGCGGCGGCGCCCGGCGCATTTGTTCTCGAGCCTCGCGCGCCGCTCAGGCGGCCATATCGAGTACGACGCGCCCTTCGATCTCGCCGCGCTCCATGCGTGCAAACACGTCGTTGATGTTTTCGAGCTTGTCGGTGGAGACGGTCGCCTTGACCTTGCCTTCCTGCGCGAACATCAGCGACTCTTCGAGATCGAGACGCGTGCCGACGATCGAGCCGCGCACCGTCACGCCACCCAGCACCATGTCGAAGATCGGCAGCGGGAAGTCGCCCGGCGGCAGCCCGTTCAGCGACACCGTGCCGCCCCGGCGCACCATGCCGAGCGCTTGCGAAAACGCGATCGGCGAAACCGCGGTCACGAGTACGCCGTGCGCGCCGCCGATCTCCTTCTTCAGGTACGCGGCGGGATCGGTCGTCTTTGCATTGACCGTCACGGTCGCGCCGAGACGCTTCGCGAGGTCCAGCTTCTTGTCGTCGATATCGACGGCCGCGACATTGAGCCCCATTGCGCGTGCGTATTGCACGGCCATGTGACCGAGGCCGCCCACGCCGGAAATCACGACCCAGTTGCCGGGCCGCGTGTCGGTGACCTTCAGGCCCTTGTAGACCGTCACGCCTGCGCAGAGCACGGGTGCCACCTCGATGAAGTCGACGCTCTGCGGCAGCAGGCCAACGTAATTCGCGTTGGCCTTTGCGTATTGCGCGAAGCCGCCGTTGACCGAATAGCCGGTGTTTTGCTGCTGCTCGCAGAGCGTTTCCCAGCCGCCGAGACAATGTTCGCAATGGCCGCAGGCCGAGTAAAGCCACGGAATGCCGACGCGATCGCCTTCCTTGACGTGCGTGACGCCGGTGCCCACCCCCACCACGTACCCCACGCCTTCGTGACCGGGGATGAACGGCGGTTGCGGTTTGACCGGCCAGTCGCCGTGCGCGGCGTGCAGGTCCGTATGGCAGACGCCGCATGCCTCGATCTTCACGAGCAGTTCGCCCGGACCCGGGCTCGGGACGGTCACCTCCTCGAGAACGAGGGGTTGGCCAAACGCGCGAACTACCGCAGCTTGCATCGTTTTGCTCATCGTCGTACTCCAGAGTAGCGGCGCGCGGCCGGATGCGGAGCGCATCGCGGTGTCGCCGCGCGTCCACGCCTGGCTTTCGAGTTTGAAGGAAACCCACCTGGCGCGCGATGAAGGTGTGCATGTTTTGCTTGTCGGCCGAAAAGTTTTCGAACGAAGCTGCCGTTAACATCGGTTAAGAGGTGGTGACGATGCGTAAGCAAATGAAAGATCCTGGGCCCGGGATTGCTGCGCGCGTTGCGCACGTTGCGCCTGTGCGGCGAAGTGCGATTGACCGCGACCTGTGGCATGTATCCGGTAAACCCAATGCAGACTGATTCCCTCTTCGAACGCGCGAGCCAGAGCCATTTCGCAGGCGACCTCGCGCATGCGCGTCAGTTGTATGTGCAACTGCTTGCCGTCGATGCATCGCACGCCGCCGCGATGTTTCGTCTTGCCGTGATCGGCTTGCAGGAAGGCGCGCCGGCCGTAGCGATCGACTGGCTTCAGCGTGCGCTCGCCATCGAGCCCGGCCAGCGGCGCTATCGCGAGGCGTTGGCGCAGGCGTGCGCAATGGCCGGACGCCATGCCGACGCGGCGGCGCTCTATCGCGGGCTCCTCGCAGAAGACGCCTCCTCGGCCGACTGCTGGTGCGGGCTCGGCTCGGCATTGCAGGCGCAGCGCGCACTGGGCGAGGCGGTTGACGCATGGCGGGGAGCGTTGGAATGCGACGCGACGCGCGGCGACGCCTGGAACAATCTCGGCAATTGCCTTCGCCTGCTGGGCGAACCCGGCGAGGCCCAGGCGGCTTATCGGCAAGCGCTCGCCGTGCAACCGGGCGACGCCAACGCGTTGACGAATCTCGGCACGTTGCTGCAGGAGCAGGGGTGTGACGAGGAATCGCTCGAGATCCTGCGTGCCGCGTTGGCGGCGGCGCCTGACACGGTGCCCGCCATGATCAACCTTGGCGTGCAGTTGACGCGCCTCGACCAGCTGAACGAAGCCTTGCACCTGCTCGAGCGTGCCGTGGCTCTCGACCCGCGGATCGCGCATGCCGCGTATAACTACGGCATCGCGCTTCAGAAGCTCGGCCGCCTGCGCGACGCCGAGGCGCAATATCGCCGTGCGCTCGCGCTCGACCCGGCGCATGCGGAGGCGGCCAACAACCTCGGCAACGTGTGCCGCGATCTCGGCGAGCATCGGGCCGCGCACGAAGCGTACGAGGCGGCTCTGCGCGTGCGGCCCGATTTCGTCGACGCGTACAACAACGCCGCCAACCTGATGCGCACGCTCGGCCGCCTCGAGGAGGCGCAAACGCTGCTTCGCAAGGCCCTCGCATTCGACCCGTCGCGCTCGGCGACGCTCAACAACCTCGGCAACGTGCTCAAGGACAGCGGCGAACTGGACGAAGGCATCGAATCCTTTCGGCGGGCGGTGGCGAGCGAGCCCGATAACCTCATTGCGCACAGCAACCTCTTGTACGCATTGTCGTTCCAGACTCACGATCCGCATGTGATTCTCGAGGAGACGCGTCGCTGGTCGGCGCAGCACGAGGCGCCGCTGTGCGCTTCGCGTACGAGCGTACATGTCGAATCTGCGCAGGGAAGGCGATTGCGTGTGGGTTACGTGTCGGCGGATTTTCGTGAGCATTGCCAGGCATTATTCATGACGCCGCTGCTCGCCCATCATGACCGCATGCGCTTCGAAATTCACGCGTATTCGAGTGTGGTGAAACCCGATGCGACGACTGCACGCCTCGCCGGATGCGTCGAGAAGTGGCACGACGTCCGCACGTTGAGCGACGCAGCGCTGGCGGACAAGATTCGCGTGGACGGCATCGATATCCTCGTCGATCTCACGATGCACATGTCCGATGGCCGGCCTTTGCTGTTTGCGCGCAAGCCGGCGCCCGTGCAGGTTGCCTGGCTTGCGTACCCTGGGACCACCGGAATCGACGCGATCGACTGGCGGCTCACCGATCCCTGGCTCGATCCGCCTGCGCACGATAGCCATTACAGCGAGCGGTCGTGGCGCCTTCCACACACGTTCTGGTGCTATGACCCGCTTGCTTCGGAACCCGAAGTGAATGCGTTGCCGGTCCTGAGCGCGGGCCACATCACGTTCGGCAGCCTGAACAATCCCTGCAAGCTCACGCAAGCGACGCTGCACCTGTGGGCGCGCGTTTTCGGACGCTTGCCCACTGCGCGTCTCGTGCTCATGGCAGCGGAAGGCGACGCGAGACGCCGCCTCGCAGAGCGGCTCGCGCAGGCCGGAATCGACCCGGCGCGTGTGCGCTTCCTGCCGTTCAGGCCGCGCGACGCCTATCTGCGCAGCTATCACGAGATCGATCTCGGGCTCGATACGCTGCCGTACAACGGCCATACCACTTCGCTCGACGCGCTATGGATGGGCGTGCCCGTGGTCACGCGCATCGGGCCGACCGTGGCGGGGCGCGCGGGATTGAGCCAGCTGGCGAATCTCGGGCTCGCCGAACTCGCCGCCGATTCCGACGAGGCATTCGTGGAGACTGCAGTGAGCGTCGCGAGTGATCTGCCGCGCCTCGCGAGCCTGCGCAGTACGCTGCGCGAGCGCATGGCGCAATCGCCGCTCATGGACGGCCAGCGTTTTGCGCGCGGCGTCGAGGCGGCTTACGAAGGCATGTGGCGCGCCGCGACGCGATGAGGTCATCTGGCGCGTAATTTTGCGACATTGCGCCACGTTGCAGCGCCAGACGCACGGCCTGCGTGCTGTATAAATATACAGTAGAATCTCAGCCAGACAGCCAGGGCCGCGCGTCGATTTCTCCACGCGCGCCGCGCTGCAAGCTGCCGGGCTGCACCTCAATCGCGCGCTGCCCGGCCCCACGCGTGTGATCCAGCCGGAATGCCAGCGCAAGTGAGCGAAAACCGATCCATCCGAATCCGTGGTGCCCGCCAGCACAACCTCAAAAACCTCGACCTCGATCTGCACACCGGTGAAATGACGGTCGTCACCGGGCCGTCCGGCTCGGGCAAATCGAGTCTCGTCTTCGATACGCTTTACGCCGAAGGCCAGCGCCGCTACGTCGAAACGTTCAGCGCCTACGCGCGCCAGTTCCTCGACCGCATGGATCGGCCGCAGGTCGATCGCGTCGACGGCGTGCCGCCGGCCATTGCCATCGACCAGACCAACCCCGTGCGCAGCTCGCGTTCCACGGTTGGCACGATGACCGAGCTGAACGACCATCTGAAGCTGCTTTATGCGCGCGCCGCGAATCTGTTCGACCGCGTGAGCGCGCAGCCCGTGCGCCACGATACACCCGAGACGATTTACGCCGAACTGATGGCGCGCACCGCTGCGGGCGACCCGCGCCTCGTGGTCACGTTCCCGGTCGAGCTACCCGATACGACCACCGAGGAAGAAGTCGCGCAGTGGCTTTCCGCGAGCGGGTATACGCGGGTGCAGGCGCAGCGCGAGGTGAAAACCGCCGAAGGCACGCGCAAGGTGCTCGACGTGGTCGCCGACCGTTTCCGCATGCAGAACGTGGAAAAAAGCCGCGCGATCGAGGCGATCGAAGCCTCGCTCAGGCGCGGCGGCGGGCGCGCGAACATCTACGTGCTGCCCGCCAGCGATGCTGATGCGCCGGCCGAAGCGGCGGCCGCGCCGCAGATCTGGCGCTTCTCGACCGGCCTGCACTGCCCGGAGAGCGATCTTCGCTATGGCGACCCACAGCCCGCGCTGTTCTCGTTCAACTCGGCCTATGGCGCGTGCGACGTGTGCCGCGGCTTTGGCCGCGTGATCGGCGTCGACTGGGGGCTCGTGATCCCCGACGAGCGCAAGACGCTGCGCGGCGGCGCGATCAAGCCACTGCAAACGCCGGCATGGAAGGAGTGTCAGGACGACCTGATGCGCTACTCGGCCAAGGCGGGCATTCCGCGCGACACGGCGTGGTCGGAGCTCACCGAGGCGCAGCGCGACTGGGTCATCAATGGCGCGCCGGACTGGAAGGGGAGCTGGCAAACGCAGTGGTACGGCGTGAAGCGCTTTTTCCAGTATCTGGAGTCGAAAGCCTACAAGATGCACATTCGCGTGCTGCTGTCGAAGTATCGCAGCTACACGCCGTGCGAAACGTGCGGCGGCGCGCGCCTGAAAACCGAGGCCTTGCTGTGGCGTCTCGGCACGCAGCAGAATGCGGACGACGTGCTCGCGCCGTCGGCGCGCTTCCTGCCGCATGGCGTGGACTGGACACGCACGCAGCTCGAAGCGCTGCCTGGCCTCACGGTTCACGACGTGATGTTGCTGCCGATCGAGCGCATTCGCCGCTTCTTCGACAATCTTTCGCTATCCTCAGCATTGCTCGACGACGCGCTGAAGCTGCTACTCGCGGAAGTGCGCACGCGGCTCAAATACCTCTGCGACGTGGGCCTCGGCTATCTCACGCTCGACCGCCAGAGCCGCACGCTCTCGGGCGGCGAAGTCCAGCGCATCAACCTCACAACGGCGCTCGGCACGTCGCTCACGAAAACGCTTTTCGTGCTCGACGAGCCGAGCATCGGCCTGCATCCGCGCGATTTGAACCGTATCGTCGAAGCGATGCATCGCCTGCGCGACGCGGGCAACACGCTCGTCGTGGTCGAGCACGACCCGTCGGTGATGCTGGCGGCGGACCGCCTGATCGACATGGGCCCCGGCCCCGGCGAGCGCGGCGGCACGATCGTCTATGACGGCACGCCCGCCGACATCCGTTCCTCGGGCACCTTGACCGGCGAATACCTGGGCGGCCATCGCGCTGTCGCCGATGCCTCGCACTGGGCGCGCCGTCCGGTGGATGCCGCCACGCCGAGCCTGTTGCTCGAAGGCGCGAGCGAGCACAATCTGCGCGACGTGACGGTGCAGATTCCGCTGCAGCGCCTCGTTTGCGTGACGGGCGTGTCGGGTTCGGGCAAGTCGACGCTCGTGCAGGACGTGCTCTATCCCGCGCTCGCGCGCCATCTGGGCAAGGCCACCGAAGCGCCGGGCACGTACCGCAAGCTGAGCGGCGCGCAGAGCATCAACGACGCCGTGTTCGTCGACCAGTCGCCGATCGGCAAGACGGCGCGCTCGAATCCGGCCAGCTATGTCGGCGCGTTCGACGAGATCCGCAAGCTGTTCGCGAAGGCGACGCTCGCGAAACAGCGTGGCTATAGCGCCGGCATGTTCAGCTTCAATTCGGGCGAAGGGCGTTGCCCGACCTGCGGCGGCTCGGGCTTCGAGCACATCGAGATGCAGTTCCTGAGCGACGTGTATCTGCGTTGCCCCGATTGCGACGGCAGCCGCTATCGTGCGGAAGTGCTCGAAGTGAAGATCGAGCGAGGCGGCCGCACGTTGTCGGTGGCGGACGTGCTCGACCTCACGGTGAGCGAGGCGGTGCAATGCTTTACTGAGGATGCCGAAGTATTGCGCGTGCTGCAGCCGATCGTGGATGTGGGCCTCGAATACGTGAAGCTCGGCCAGCCAGTGCCGACGCTTTCGGGCGGCGAGGCGCAACGCCTCAAGCTCGCGGGCTATCTCGCCGAAACCGCGCAGTCGCGCGGCAAGGAAGCGGGCGGGCGCCTCTTCATGTTTGACGAGCCGACCACCGGCCTGCATTTCGACGACATCGCCAAGCTCATGCGTGCCTTCGGCAAGCTGCTCGCGGGCGGCCATTCGCTGCTCGTGATCGAGCACAACCTCGACGTGATCCGCGCGGCCGACTGGCTCATCGATCTCGGTCCGGAAGGCGGCGACGCAGGCGGTGAAGTGGTGTGCGTCGGCACACCCGAGGACGTGGTCGCTTGTCCGCGCTCGCATACGGGCGCGGCGCTCGAGCGCTATGAAGCGGCGCTCGGCAGCGGCGTCGAACTGGTCGCCGAAGAAGAGGGCGTGGCGCTGCAAAGCGCGTTGCGCGCGGCCCAGGCTCGCCGAGAGATGCAGGGCGAGGATGTCGTGCGCATCGTCAATGCGCGCGAGCACAACCTCAAGGCGCTCGACGTCGATATTCCGCACGGACGCTTCAACGTGATCACGGGCGTCTCGGGCTCGGGCAAATCCACGCTCGCATTCGACATCCTCTTTCACGAAGGCCAGCGCCGCTACCTCGAATCGCTCAACGCCTACGCGCGCTCGATCGTGCAGCCCGCGGGGCGGCCCGAAGTCGACGCCGTGTATGGCATTCCCCCCACTGTCGCGATCGAGCAGCGCCTTTCGCGCGGCGGGCGCAAGAGTACGGTCGCCACGACCTCGGAGGTGTGGCACTTCCTGCGCCTGCTTTACGTGAAGCTCGGCGTGCAGCATTGCGTGCACGACGGCACGCCGGTCACGTCGCAGAGCGTCGATGCGATCGTCGCGCAACTGCTGCGCGAGCATCGCGGCGAGCACGTCGGCTTGCTCGCGCCGCTCGTCGTCAATCGCAAGGGCGTGTACACCGACCTCGCCAAATGGGCGAAGGCGCGCGGCAACACGCATTTGCGCGTCGACGGCGAATTCCTGCCCGTCGCGCCGTGGCCCAGGCTCGACCGCTTCCGAGAGCACACGATCGAGCTGCCCGTGGGAGACCTCATGATCGAGCCGGAAAACGAGGCGCAATTGCGCACCATGCTCGCCGCCACGCTCGAAGCGGGCAAGGGCGTCGTGCATCTGCTCGCGCCGCTCGACGGCCTCGACCATGCGCTCGGCAACGGCGGCTCGACGGCGCGCATCGGCACGGTGAAGGTGCTTTCGACGCGGCGCGCGTGCCCGGTGTGCGGCACGAGCTATCCCGAACTCGATCCGCGCATGTTCTCGTACAACAGCAAGCACGGCTGGTGCACGAGCTGCGTGGGCACGGGTCTCGCGCTCACGCGCGAGCAACGCGCTGCCTACGACGACACGATCGTCGCCGACGATAACCGCGGCCGCGAGCAGACCTTGCCTTCCGAGGAGCAGGAGCCCGAAGGCGTGGCCGACGAGCCGTGCGCGGATTGCGGCGGAACGCGCCTGAATGCGGAGGCACGCGCCGTGACGTTCGACGAGCATCCGATCGTCGACGTCGCGCAGTGGACCGTGGCCGATACGCGCCGCTGGGTCGATGCACTCGAACTCAACGGCCGCGACGCGCAGATCGCGCGCGACGTGGTGAGTGAGATTCGCAGCCGCCTGCAGTTCCTCGAGGAAGTCGGGCTCGGCTATCTGAGCCTCGATCGCGCGGCGCCGAGCCTCTCGGGCGGCGAGGCGCAGCGCATTCGACTTGCCGCGCAGCTGGGCAGCAATCTGCAGGGCGTGTGCTACGTGCTGGACGAACCGACCATCGGCTTGCATCCGCGCGACAACCAGATCCTGCTCGACGCGCTACGCAACCTCGGTGAAAAGGGCAATACGCTGGTCGTGGTCGAGCACGACGAGGACACGATCCGGCGCGCCGATCACATCATCGACATCGGGCCTGGTGCGGGCAAGCGCGGCGGCAGGGTGGTCGCGCAGGGCAGCGTGGCGGACCTCGCGGCGCAGCCCGATTCGCTCACGGGCCGCTATCTCGCGCACCCGATCGTGCATCCGCTGCAGCCGCGGCGCGAAGTGCGGCCCACGCGCGCGGGCCGCGAGGCGGTGCCGGGGCAGTGGCTCACGGTGCACGGCGGCAAACTGCACAACCTGCGCAACGTGACGGCGCAGATTCCGCTCGGAAGGCTCGTGGCGATCACGGGCGTGAGCGGTTCCGGCAAGTCCACGCTCGCGCGCGACGTGCTGCTCGGCAATCTGCTCGACGCGGTGGGGCGCTCGGTGCTCTCTTCTCCGGCCGAGCGCCGCGCGCGCAAGGCCGTGAAGGACAAAGCGCCGAGCGCGGCGGAGCGCCGCTCGAGTGTGCTCGCGCGCACGAGCGCCAAGCCGAAGCTCGAGGTTTCGCATGCATGGCAAGGCTGCGACTCGATTAGCGGATGGGAAAGCATCGACCGTGTGCTCGAAGTCGACCAGACGCCAATCGGAAAGACGCCGCGCTCGTGTCCCGCGACCTATATCGGCGTGTGGGACGCGATCCGCCGGCTCTTCGCCGATACGCTCGAGGCGCGCGCGCGCGGCTATAGCGCGTCGCGTTTCTCGTTCAATACCGGCGACGGACGCTGCCCCGCATGCGAAGGCCAGGGCGTGCGCACCATCGGCATGAGCTTCCTGCCCGACGTGAAGGTGCCGTGCGACGTCTGTCACGGTCAGCGCTTCAATCCGGAAACGCTGGCTGTCACGTGGCGCGGCCGGAACATCGGCGAAGTGCTGACGATGGAGATCGACGAGGCGGTGGAGTTTTTCGCGTCGATCACGAGCATCGGGCATCCGCTGCAGCTCATGAAGGACGTGGGTCTCGGCTATCTCACGCTCGGCCAGCCTTCGCCCACGCTCTCGGGCGGCGAGGCGCAGCGCATCAAGCTCGTGACCGAGCTCTCCAAGGTGCGCGACGACATCACGCGGCGTGGGCAGAAGGCTCCGCATACGCTCTATGTGCTCGACGAGCCGACGGTGGGCCTGCACATGGCCGACGTGGCGCGTCTCATCAGCGTGCTGCACCGGCTCGCGGACGCGGGGCATAGCGTCGTCGTGATCGAGCACGACCTCGACGTGGTCGCCGAAGCCGACTGGATCATCGACCTCGGGCCGGAAGGCGGCGTGGGCGGCGGCACCATCGTTGCGGCCGCCGACCCCGAAGGGCTTGCGAAGGTGGCGGCAAGCCATACTGGCGCGGCGCTCGCGCCGGTGCTGGCGCGTGGCGCCGCCGGCACGGACGTTGCGGATCGGAAGCCGGCGCCGCAGCGGCGGGCAATGGGTTCAACGGGGTCTCGCTGAGCGCGCGGCGCGGGCCGCAAACGCCCGCGCCGCCGTGAAACCGCTTGATCTGTGCGGCGGGCCCAAGGTATGATGGGTTCCGCTTGCAGCAAACGTTCGCTCACCTGTAGCGGCGTCACCTGGCGAGCGGAGCAGCGGACTGCAGATCCCCTCCGAACCGGTCACGGGTTCCCACCCAGGCCACCTCATCAGTGCAGCAAGGCTTCGCAGTCTGTTTGCGAAGCCTTTGTCTTTTCAAGAAAGACGATTCGATGCTGATCGTCGCATCGGCGCCTTGCCCTTGACGAAGCGAGAGGAATTAACGAATGTTCGACCTCGATGGAGAGGCGCGCGAACGGCTCATCCTGTGGATTCAACGCCGCATGGAAGAGTACGGCATTACGCTCGAAGAGCTTGAAGCGTCCATTGCCGAAAGCGAAAAACAACCGAAGTACCGCGACGCCTATGGCAATACCTGGAATGGCGAGGGCGAAATGCCGTCCTGGCTGTTGCGCTATAAGCACGCGGGACAGGATATCGAGCATTTTCGCTGTTAGCGATGAACGGTGCGTGAAGGCGCGCCGGCGTTGCAGTTCGACCGTTCGCGGCGCTCGCCGCAAAGCCCGCGCAATGCCGCGGTGCACAGTATTTTTCAGCATGGTTTTAAAATGCCTTTCGGTGTAAGACTGGTATTAATTGCGCCGGCGAATGCTTCGAGCCGGTTCCGTGCGCAATGATTTACGCATGGTTCTTTTGCGGCATTTGCGCGTGCGTAATTAGTCAGGTTTATTGAAATCGTCGGTTGGCCGCGCGATCAAGCTGCGCGACAATCTCGCCCATTGCGTTCATGCTGCGGCAGGGAGGTTGTCATGGCGATACTCGTGCTGGGCCTCGTGATCTTCATCGGCGTGCATTCCATCCGCATCGTGGCCGGGCCATGGCGCGCGGCGCAAATCGAGCGCTTTGGCCCGCAGGCCTGGCGGGGTGCGTTTGCGGTGCTCTCGATTGCAGGCTTCGTGCTCATCGTCTATGGCTACGGCCTTTCGCGCCGCTATCCCGTGCCGATCTGGCTGCCGCCTTTCTGGATGGACGACGTCACGGCGCTGCTGGCCGCCATCGCCTTTGTGATGATCGCGGCGGCCTATGTGCCCGGCAATCACATCAAGCGCGCGCTCGGCCAGCCCTTCGTGAGCGGCGTCGCACTATGGGCGTTCGCGCATCTGCTCGCCAACGGCACGCTCCATGCCATCCTTCTATTCGCGGTTTTTCTCATCTGGGCGCTGATCGCGCTTCGCGTCGAGAACCGGCGCGATCGCGAAGCCGGCGTCGTCTATCCGCCGGGACGGGCGTCGCGCGACGGGCTCGTTGTCGTGATCGGGCTCCTGGCCTGGGCCGTGTTCGGCTTTTGGCTGCATGGCGCGTTGATCGGCATACGGCCACTCGGCTGACGCCTCGCCCGCTGCCTGGAAGCGCAGCCTCCAACTCGATCGAAAAAAATGAAGCCTGCGTATGGCAGGCTTCGCAAGGTACGGCTCGGAGTTCCGCGATCGGGTCGCGGCGGGGCGATGATGAGGCCCCTTTGTTAAGTACGCGTGAAAGTTGCGTGAAAGTGCAGGCGAGCCGGCCAGCGCTCGCCGCAATGCATCACAGATCGAAGAACACCGTTTCGCGTTCGCCCTGCATGCGGATGTCGAACGTATAGACGATGCTGCCGGCCTGCTCGCTACGGCGCGCGATGAGCGTGTCGCGGCGCGCTGCGGGCACCGATGCGAGCACCGGGTCGGCGGCGTTGGCGGCGGCCTCGTCTTCGAAGTAAATGCGCGTGAAGGTGTGCGTCAGCATCCCGCGCATCATCACGATCACGTTCAGGTGCGGCGCCTCGCCGGCGCTCGCGCTGCCCGGCTTCACTGTGTGCACGATGAAGCGATGCTGTGGATCGGTGCCGGTGCCCACGCGCGCAAAACCACGGAAGCCGTTTCGTGCGATTTCCTCACGCGAAGCCGGATAGTGCCCGTTCGAGTCGACCTGCGAGAACTCGAGCATCGCGTCGAACACGCTGTTGCCGTCGCCGTCGAGCACGCGGCCAATCAGCGTGATGTGCTCGCCCGGCGTTTCAGGTCCTACGACGTCCGCCGTGAAGAGGCTCTTCAGATCGAAGTCGTATTGCTGGGGACACAGGCCGTAGGCGAAGTACGGGCCGACGGTTTGCGAAGGCGTTTCCTTGAGTGCCATGGTTCAACGCTCCGTGGGGGTTTGGTTCGGGCCGCGCAGCACGATGTCGAATTCGTAGCCAAGCGCGAAGCCTTCTTCGGTGGTGTCGAGTGAGAAGCGCGAAATCATGCGCTCGCGTGCGTGCTCGGGCGTGCCCTGGTAGATCGGATCGAACGCGAGCAGCGGGTCGCCGGGGAAATACATCTGCGTGACGAGGCGCGAGCCGAAATAATCGCCGAACAGCGAAAAGTGGATGTGATTGGGGCGCCACGCGTTCGGATGATTGCCCCAGGGGTACGCGCCCGGCTTGATCGTGAGAAAGCGGTAGCAGCCGTTGTTGTCGGTCAGGCAGCGGCCCGCGCCGAGGAAGTTGGGGTCGAGCGGCGCGTCGTGCTGGTCCTGTTTGTGGACGTAGCGGCCGGCGGCGTTGGCTTGCCAGATTTCGACCAGCGTATTGCGCACCGGCTTGCCGCCTTCGTCGAGCACGCGGCCCGTCACGATGATGCGCTCGCCGAGCGGCGCGCCATTGCGGGCAGCGTTACGCGTGAGATCGTGATCGAGCGCGCCAAGGTCGTCGGTGCCATACACGGGCGCATGCTGGTTTCGCAGCTTTTCTTTGAGCGGAATGAGCGGAAGCGTGGGGCCGCGTTTGACCGACGAACGGTACGGCGGATAAACGTACGCGGGATGCGAGTCGAAGTCGCGCGGCGACAGGATGGACTCGTCCATGGGGTGTCTCCTCGAAGGATTTTGGGGGGAAGGGGGCTCGGCGCTGCGAGTGCTTTGCGGTGCGAGCCATTGACGCCACTTTATCCAATGCGAAAAGTTATGCAAAATGATGTTTTTTCGTATCTCGTATAACGAATCGTTATGCAAAACCGGCTCGCGGACGGACGCGTCAAATTCCGACATCTGCAGTGCTTTCTGGCCGTGGCCCAGATGGGCAGCGTGCAGCAGGCCGCCGAGAGTCTTTCGGTGACGCAGCCCGCAGTATCGAAGACGATCGCGGAGCTGGAACTGGTGCTTGGCGTGAAGCTGTTCGAGCGCGGTCGCCACGGTGCGGTGCCGACGCGCGAGGGGCAGCTCTTCATGCCGCACGCGAGCGCTTGCGTGAGCGCGCTGCGTCAGGGCGTGGCCTTGCTCGCGCGCGATGAAGGCGCAGTGGCCGCTACGATCGATATCGGGATGTTGCCCACGGTGGCGACGGCCTTGCTGCCGGGCGCGCTGCGCCATTTCGGACAGGAATGGCCGCGCGTGAGCGTGCGGCTCGTGACAGGAGCGAACACGGAATTGCTCGAACGCCTGAAGACCGGCGCGATCGGCTTCGCCGTCGGCCGGCTGGCCGATCCCGAGCGCATGGTCGGCTTGAGCTTCGAGCAGTTGTACAACGAGCCCCTCGCCGTGGTGGTGCGTGCGGCGCATCCGCTGGCGCAGGGCGCGGGACTGCCCGCGCAACTCGCGACGTTTCCGCTCGTGCTGCCGCCGTTCGGCACCCTGATCCGCCAGGCCGCAGACAGCTTGCTCGCCGCGTGGGGTGCGGCGCCGCTCTCGGCGTTTGTCGAGTTGCTCTCGGTTTCGGTGGGGCGCGCGCTCGCGCTCCAGAACGACGCCGTGTGGTTCGTGCCCGCGGGCGCCGTCGAATACGACTTGCGGCGCGGGACGCTGGTGCGGTTGCCGTTGCCTTCAGCGGGTGGTGAAGAGCCGGTCGGGGTGATTCAGCGCACCGATACGCAGCCTACACTCGCCGGGCGCGCCTTGATTGAGGCGGTTCGGCGCGCCGCGCGCGAACGCGAGGTGTTGCCGGAGGGCGGGGGGGCGTCGCGGTCGCGTCGTACTCGCTCCGCGACTGCTGGCAAGCGTTCGCCCGATGCGAAAGGCTGAGGGGCCGAGAACCCGAGAACCCGAGAACCCGAGAACCCGAGAACCCGAGAACCCGTTTCCCGGCGCCAGTCGGCCGGCAGCTACGCTTCGAGGTTCGAGGTGCCCGGCGGTTATCTCGATTAACGGTAATCCGCGATTAATTTAACGATATTTAAATAATGCTCGACACCTAATTTAACAAAATTTAAAAATCTCTCGTCAAGAATATTAGAGTATTGGCTCAATATGCGGCGATGCGTCGCGCAGCACCTTACATTTTGATAATTATCATAGTGGCTGAATGATATGGATCAAGTAAGGGGAACAAAATGCATGACGAGCGACTTGAGTTATTGCTTGCGATCTCGCGCAGAACCCTTGGTATCGAGAGCTTCGAATTGACCGGCAAACTGACAGCGGACGCCCACATGGTAAGCGCCGAGGATATCGGCCGCGCGCTGGAATCGGCATATGACGCCGGGTTGCTCGTCGGCTACCGGATGGGCCGTGCGGAGTGCGAGCAGGAAGCCTGAATATGGCGTGAGGTGATTAAGGGGCGGCGTCCTTTAGCAGGGCGGCGCCTTTTTCTTTGGGGCTTATTAAAACGATAAGTAACATTTCGCTCCGATCAAATGCCGCAGAGTCAATTCGTGCCATGCATTTTGTTAATCGATATTTTGCATTGATGGCGCGATATTTCGGTTCCTGCCAGGATGCGATTCCCGGTATTGACCGGACTGGCCCTATAGCGCTTGCATCTGGTCCGATGCCGGTCGTTTTGCGTTTCTCAAGTTCTCAATTCAGGGAGTCGCTCATGAGAAAGATTCTTCTCGTCCTCGCCGCACTCGTCGTTGCCGCTGCTGCCGTTTCGCCTGCCCAAGCCGATGTACACCATCGCCAATGCCATAATGTTCGCGAACATCATCACTGGGTCAAGCACTGCCGGTAAGATGCCGGCACGGAACGGAACGAGTAACCCCGCGGACGCGGGGTTTTTTCTGCCGATGACGCGATCGAGGCACAGGCTCGTGCCAGTCGGGGCGTTCCGCATGCAGTCAGGTTGTAAACGGGAATTCGATATGTTGAGACGGTTATTGGCGGCGGGTGCGTTGGGTTCGCTGGCGGGGTGCGTCGTTGGGCCGGGTTACGGCTACTACGAACCGGGTTACGCGCTAGCGCCCGGCTATGGCGCGGCGCCGGAGTATGGCTACGCGTCGGCGTACGGCTATCCGCCGGCCTATGGCCAGGTCGGTGTCGTGGTAAACGGAAGCCGCGACGCGCGCGCGTATCACAATGAGCCGCCGCGAGCCGATTGGCACGGCACGCGCGATGACCGAGGCGGACGTGCCGCGCCGACGGGGGGCTACGCCGGCCCGCAGCCAGGCCAGGCGACGGCGGCCATGCGTGACGGGCGTGACGCGAACTGGCGCGGCGCAAACCCGGGAGCGGGCGGCGCGGGGCAGCAAGGCCACCTGGCTGGGGGCAGCCGGCAGGACGCCAACGGTTCGGGCGGCAGGCCGCGCTGGCAGGGTAACGGCAACGAAGGCAACGGCCGCTGGTGACTCGCCGGCGGTCGAGCGATTCGATGCTGGCCGAACGAGCCCGCATCTGCCAATTACCTGGGATGCCTGATCAATCATCAGGCTGCGCCCACATCACATGGCGTTGCCAACCGCACTGCGGATCAAACGATCCGCCGTAGCGGCCCGAGCGACCAGTCGTGCGGGACGCCGTGCACGGCAAAGAACCAGGCCGCCACCCACGAAGCCGCTACGACGATCATGTCGCATCGTCCGCTGCGCCACCAGTTCAGCGAATGCCGCCGAAGGACCCAGGGCACGCCAAGCGGATTGGGCCAATCGGCGAACAAATGAATCACGCCTCCACAAGCGAAGCCGAACGCGGGCGCAGCAACGGGCAGATGCCCGAGCTTGTGATACGACCACAAGAGCAACGCGATCCAGCCGATGCCCCAATGCGTGAGCGTGCGATGCGTGATCCAGAGGCGCCGCTTCTTGCGCCACCACGCAACTTCGAGCCAGTCGGGCGCTGATCCGCCCGCGACACCGGCCACGAAAGCGAGGGCAGCGAAGAGATGCCAGGGGCTGTCGGCGCCCTGATGCGTGACGATTGCGGCGGCGATGACGCCAGCGGCCCAACCCGTGGCGTGATGTGCGGTGCCTGAAGCCATGAAGCGGTGTGTTGCGAAGTCGAAGGGGGCGCAATCTTCGCAGATGTGTCGCCTTTATGACAGGGGCGACATGCGTTTTATCGTGCGACGCGCGATGTCTCGATCGCACTGCCGCACGATGTGCGCTGACGCGTCAGGTGGTGCAGCGCGCGACGTCGAAGCGCAGCTCTTCTTCAGGCGGATCGTTCGATGCAGAGGCGCCATGCGTGACGCGAATCACCGAACCATATCCGTTAGGCGTGAGCGTGACCAGGTATGACGCGTCCGAGCGTGAGCCCACGCTGAGTTCGGTCATGTTGCCGTCACGCGATGCGTGCACGTTAGGCAGACGCTCCTGGAGGCAACCCGCGACCGAGGCCGCCGAACGCGCCGACGAAGCGTAGATCATGGTTTCACCGCTCGAGGCGGTGCCGGACGGAGGTGTCGATCCGCAAGCGGCGACGAGTGCGAGTGCGGTAGCGGAGAGGAGTCGTTGCGTGAGCGTTTTCATAGGCGACGTGACAAGGTCGATGCAGCGGAGTATGCCGATGAGTATACGCACGCTGACCTGGATCAAGGCACAGCCATACGTAAAAAGATGCAACAGTGAATGCATGGCGTAAGCCGCGCACACGCATGACGTGCAGATGTTGCCAATGTGAAAGCGAGAAACAAACGCACATGCTCTCGTGGCGCATGAGTGTTTCGCAAAGGAAAGGCAGCGGCGAAGCGCGCCAACTGCCTGCGGGCTCGAACGATCAGAAGCGTTGACGCAGGGCGATCGTCGCGGCGACCGGGTTGTTCGTCGAAGAAGGCGACAACGTGTTGATCGCAGCCAGGTTCTCAATGCGCGAGCCGTCGCCATTCTAACCGGCCGAGTCCGAGGCATGCTGGTAGACGCAGGCTAGATGGGCGTCCGTGCTTGCTTCAGCAAGTAGTCGAGTCGGCGCTGGGCAGCACCATTACCTGACGCATAGGCGCTCGTCACAAAAACACGGTGGACGCCTGCGAGAACGAGGGTTTCTCATGCTTTCTGTCCAGAAGCGCTGGATATTTCGCAGTCGAATAATAATAATCGGCTTCCGTGCGCGATGATTCGCTACGATGTATATACCCGTCATGCCTGTTTCACTCGCGAATCGCTGAAAAGGTGATTTGGATGGATTTGATTCCAGAATTAACGCCCGTAAGCTTTCGTATATAAAGAGATTTTCAAGAGATTAGTTACCGTGGCGAAATGCGTGGAAGCGGGAGCCCGTTGTCCATCCGCGACGACGGGAAAAGACCCCGTCAGGCATGCTCTAGCGTGGATGTCCCATTTTTTCAAGGGCGATCCTCGTCATTTTTTGAAAAGTACTGTTCCAGGTTGTGGAGTGAATGCTCGCGGGGTGCCGCGTTACAATTCGCCCAGCCCTCGACCAAGGGTGGTCTTTTTTCATCTGTTTTTACGCGGCTCTCGGGCCGCGTTTTTTTTTGCCCGCGAAATTCATTTAACTCTGATGCGTGCAGTGAAATGGCGCATTGCGTGGATGGCAATAATTAAAAGCGCTCCGCCGATATCGAAAGCCGAGTGCCGGGATAATCGGGATCAGGGTAGCGTGTGATGCGGCGTCCGCTGCGCACCGCGCGATGCGGGTAGAATCCTGCGCTTGCCCGGCAACGGGTACGCCACGCAGAACCCGATGGAAAGCCCGCCATGACCGATTCTTCACCCGCACTCGATCCCGATTTCCCTGCCGACGACCTCACCACCGAAGCCGAGGTGATCCAGGAAGCGCGCCTCTGGCGCAAGGATGGCTGGACGGCGCGCGTGATCAAGAACGAGGACGACGACGGCTGGGCTGTCGAAATGATCAAGGACGGTGAGCCGGAGCCCGCGCTGGTGGGGCCCTGGACCATGGGCCGCGACAAGAAGAATCCCAAGCCGCTCGATACGTCCGCGTTCAACACGCTCGTGAAGACCGCTTCCGAAGTGCTGCGCCGGCACGAGCAGCAACTGCGCGCGTTGTTGCACAAACGCGTGAGCGTGCAGGCAGGTGAGGGCGATGTGGACGTGACGCTCGAGATCGTTCCCGACGAGTACGAGCCCTACGCGCTGCTCAGCGCATTCGACGCGTTCGGCGAGCAGCTTGCCCAGGTGCGCGTCGCCCCGAACTTCAAGCTCACGAAGGCGCGAGCCGAGGCTTGGGCCGAAGACGGCTTCGGTCGCATCGAATAGGCGCTATTAGATAAAGGGGCGAGGCCGCGGGACTCGACCGAACGCTCAGTCCTGCTGGCAGAAGATGGCGGTGAGCAGCGGGCCGGCATGGTGGACGATGGCGTTGTTGCCAGCCGCGCTGAGCGCCGCCTGAACCTTGGCCTGCGAGCCGATCACGACGGCGCCGTAGGCCGAAGGCGCGATGGGTTTGCCGTCGCCGGTGCGAAAGAGCGGGTCGTCCTTCTGGAAACCGACCACCGCGAATACCTTGAAGCCGTAGGCGGTCATGTGCTGGCCCTGCGCGGGCCAGAACGCGTTGATCGAATTGCTCTCGACCCTCATGGGCGTCGGCTCGATCAACTGCCGGTCGATGAGCCCCGAGATGAACTCATGTGCGGACGCCTTGCAGGTCAAGGAATCGTCGATGACGGCAGCGCCGGCATTGCCGGTCAGGAACAGCAGGGTAGCCAGGAAAAGGGTGACGGCGGAGAAACGTTTCATTGCAAAAATCGCGAAAGTGCGTGCGCCGGGAGCGTAATGTGGCGGGCGCACAACGCGCGGATGGCGCAAAGGGTTGCACTCTACCTGCGTTCGGGCAATTACGCTCGCGGC
>Ga0335083_10003848_pt1 | contig 19305 bp, 18 predicted proteins | sample Lox_Sample_42_FD_206716 | JGI IMG/M metagenome (GOLD analysis project Ga0335083, IMG submission 206716) | Soil microbial communities from Loxahatchee National Wildlife Refuge, Florida, United States - Lox_Sample_4.2 | ecosystem: Environmental > Terrestrial > Soil > Wetlands | place: USA...
CGGAAGCTGCCGCGCTGTGCGCCGCCGCCATGCGTCGCTGATCGGGCCCGGGCACTGACTCCGAGGCGCTGATGAGCGCACCCGAGCGCATCAGCGCCCCCGACGAAACCAACGGCGCCATAGCGCGGCGAGCAGCAGCCAACGTATGCGCGGGGACGAGAGGGCACGCAGCGCAATGCGGCCCGCGCCGCTTGCCCAGTTGAGCAGGCGTTTTTGCTCCCACTGAGCGATCGTGGCCGCGAGGGTCGCACGTTGCAGTTCCGCCTCGAGCTCGAGCAGCTGCAGGCGCCGTTCGATATATTGCGCGCGCGGCTGCGTCACGGCTCGGGACCGAGCGCTCGATCCGGAGCGAGTGCTGCGCGATCGAGCCGCAGCTGCTCGATGACGCGCGAGAAAAGCGGCGTGCGGCGCAGCGAGCGCCGCAGAACGATCCAGCTCACGATGCCGCACAGCAGGAACACCAGGAACAGGGCGCCGAGTGCGATGAGGCGTGGTTGCGGTGGCAACACCAGGGCCACCCACAGCACCAAGGTGAAGCCTGCGAGCCACGCGCACACGACGATCGCGGCGGCGAGCCGCACCTCGCGCGTGAGGTGGACCTTCTCCTGCTCGATCTCCATCGAGAGCAGCTCTAAACGCGTCTGCGCGATGCGCAGCAGCTGATCGAGCAGCGACTTGCCGCGCGCGATGATCGGCTGGCCTGCGTCGTTCATTGCGCCCCGGCGTCAGTCGAGCGCGCCGCGCGGGGGCGCGTTGCGCGCGGCCCGTGCGAGCAGCACTCCGAGCGCGAGGCCGACGCCCGCGCCGATGGCAACTGCCGTCCATGGATTGTCCGCGACCCAGCTCTCGATGGCACTCGAGACACGTGTGCTCGAGCGAGCGGCATCGGTCTCGATGTCGGCGAGGCGCATCTTGGCCGCGTCGATGCTGTCGTGCACTCGGTCACGCAGTCGCTCGAGCTCTGCACTGTCCGCCTCGCTCAACGCTCCCAGGAACGCCTCGGCTTCGCTAACCACGTTACGCAACTCCTCGGCCACTGCCGCGCTGCTCGGGGTCGTATGCTCGGTCATGCTAGCTCTCACCCGCCACTAAGTGAGGCAGCGCAGCGCGCGTGAGCTCTCGTGCACCGAGACCTCTTCGACCAGGCTCAGCAAATTGCGCGCATGCTCCTCTTGAACGGCGAGCAGCTCCTCGAACAGACGACGCGTGGTCGGATCGCCATCGCCCACGAAGCGGATCATCTCGCGATAGCTCTCGACGGCGACGCGCTCGGTGACGAGTGCATCGCGGACCATCTCCGCGAGGCGCGCGCCTGCGCTGTATTCCGCATGGCTGCGCTGTGTCAGTGCGAGGGGCGAGAAGTCAGGCTCGCCGCCGAGTTGCACGATGCGCTCGGCGATGCGATCGGCGTGCTGCGAGTCCTGCGCCGCATACTCCCGCAGGGTCGCCACAAAGTTGGGGTGGCCGGCCGCCTTCGCAAGAAAGTAATGATGTTTGTAGCTGAGCACCGCGACGATTTCGGTCGCGAGCGCCTCGTTGAGCAGCCGCAGCACCACGTCGCGATCGGCGCCGTAGCTCGCCGTGACGGCCCCGTCCGCCAATTCCCTGCGTGCACGAGCCCGAATGGTCTCGACGTCGAGAATCGGATCCGCTTCGAAACGTACTGCTCTGCGCTGCATAGATTTGTTTCCGCCCGGAGGCCCCGGGGTGCGTCGGAGCAAAATTCATGCCTACGATATCAATGTCCCTCGAAGGCAACAAGGGTGTGAACGGCCACGCCGAGCGTCTCGAGCTTGCGCGCACCGCCGAGTTGCGGCAAATCGACGATGAAGCAGGCGGCGAGCAGCTGCGCGCCGAGCGAGCGCAGCAACTTCACGGCGCCTTCGGCGGTGCCGCCCGTGGCGATCAGATCATCGACGAGAATGATGCGCTCGCCCGGGACGATCGCATCGGTGTGCATCTCCATCTCATCGAGGCCGTACTCGAGTGAGTACGCGACGCGCACGGTCGTGTGCGGCAGCTTGCCCTTCTTGCGGATGGGTACGAAGCCGGCAGACAGCTGATGCGCCATGGCACCACCGAGAATGAAACCGCGTGCCTCGATGCCGGCTACCCGATCGATCTTCGAGCCTGCCCACGGCTGCACGAGCTCGTCCACTGCGCGACGGAAGGCCCCTGCGTTGCCGAGCAGGGTGGTGATGTCACGGAACTGCACTCCCGGCCGCGGATAATCCGGGATCGTGCGAATGAACGGCTTGAGATCGGCGAGCGGGGGGGGATGCATGGAGGTCACCTCGGACGAGGCGACAGTGTACCCCGCGGCGCGGCGCAGCCGTATCGACTCAGGCGACCTTGCTCCGCAAATACTCTATCGCGCGCTGCAGCTCATCCGCTAGTGCGGCCGTCAAACCGGGGACCCGCTCGCGCGCTGCGCTGCGCGCGGCCGTCTCGAGCTCCGCGGCGATCTCGGCGAGCGCATGTGCGGCAAGGCTTGCACTGGCGCCCTTGAGCGAGTGCGCATGCTCGCGCACTGCGCTGAGATCGCCGGTGCCCGCCGCGGCGGCGATCGCCGCGAGCGACTCATCGCCACACGCGATGAAAAGGCGGGCGAGCTCCGCAACGCTCGGCTCATCGTGCGCGTGCGAGTCGAGCAGCGCGTCCCAGTCCACGGGTGCAGCGGAGCCCCTGCGCACGCCTGTGCGTGGCGCCGCGGCCGCTTGCAGCGGCGCGCCGATGTGGCGCTCCAGGCAGGCGCGCAGCCGCTCGAGGTCGAGCGGCTTCGACAGGTAGTCGTCCATGCCGGCGGCGCGGCACTCGGCGTCGTCGCCCTTCATCGCGTGCGCCGTGAGCGCCACGATCGGAATGCGTCGTCCATAGGGCTCGGTGCGGCGTATCTCGCGCGTCGCCTCGTAGCCATCGAGCTCGGGCATCTGACAATCCATCACGATCAGATCGAAGCGGCCGCTCTTCCAGGCATTCACGGCCTCGCGCCCGTTGCCGACCACCTCCACCGCCATCCCGAGCTTCTCCAGCATCGCCCGTGCGACCTTCTGATTGACCAGGTTGTCCTCGGCGAGCAGCACACGCATGTCGCGCGCAGTGCCCAGGGTGCGCACCTGATGACGCGTGACCAGCGGCTGCGCGCGTTGCTGCCAGGAGTCGGCGCTGCTCGACATGACCAGACTCAAACATCCGGCCAGCTCGCGTTGCGTGACGGGCTTGAGCAGGTAGCCGGCGAAACCGAGCGCCGCGAAACGCTGCGCATCGCCGCGGTAGCCCGCGGAGGTGAGCAGCACCAGACGGGTATGACTCAGCGTCGGCTCCCCGCGTATGCGGCGTCCGACATACTCACCATCGCCGTCGGGCATATGAAAATCGAGCAGCGCGACGTCGAACCGCCTGCCTTCGCTTGCAGCTGCGTGCAGCGCCGCCAGGCATTCCTCGCCACTCGCGACGCTGATTGCCTCCACGCCGCACACCACGAGCTGTCCCGTCAGCACCCGGCGGTTGGTTGCGTTGTCGTCGACGATCAGCACCCGCAATCCGCGCAGGGCTGCGGGCTCCCCGCAGGCACTTGCGATGCGGCGCGCTTCAAGCCCGAGCCGCGCCGTGAACCAAAAACTCGAACCCACACCGGGGGTACTCACGACACCGGCATCGCCCTGCATCAGCTCGGCCAGACGCTTGACGATCGACAAGCCGAGACCCGTACCGCCGAAGCGGCGTGTGGTCGAGGCATCCACCTGCGAGAAGGGTCGGAAGAGCGTGCCGAGACGCTGCGCGGCGATGCCCGGACCGGTATCACGCACCTCGCAACGCATTAATAGGCTCTTGTCCTCGATCTCCACCGCGCGCACCTCGATCGCGACCTCGCCGGCATCGGTGAATTTCACCGCGTTACCGCCGAGATTGAGCAGGATCTGGCGAATGCGTGCCGGGTCGCCCTTGACGTGCTCGGGTACCTCCGCGTCGATGCTGACGGTGAGCTCCAGCCCCTTCGCATGGGCCTGGATCGCGAGCAGGCGCGCGACATCCTCGATCGTATCGCGCAGGTTCATGTCGATATGCTCCAGATCGAGCTTGCCGGCCTCGATCTTGGAGAAGTCGAGGATGTCGTTGATGACCGTGAGCAGCGCCGCCGCGCTGTTGCGAATCGTCTCGGTGCAGTCGCGCTGCGCCGGATCGAGCTCGGTGTCGAGCAGCAGCTCGGTCATGCCGATGACGCCGTTCATGGGCGTGCGGATCTCGTGACTCATATTGGCGAGAAACTCGCTCTTGGCGCGGTTCGCCGCATCGGCCGCCTGCGTCGCCTCGATGAGCGCGCGCTGGTACTCGTGTTTTTCGCTCACATCTTGCAACGCGCCGGAGATGCGCAGCGGCTGACCGTTCGCGTCGTATTCGCACACCCCGCGTGAGCGGAACCAGCGGTACTCGCCACTGTGCCTGCGAACGCGAAACTCCACATCGTACTGGCCGAGTCCCTGCAGACAGCGCTGAAACGCCGACTGCTGCCCCTCCACATCCTCCGGGTGGATCAGCGCCTTCATCGCTTCCCGGGTGGGCTCGAGCTCATCGCCATAGCCGAGCATCTGCAGAAAATACGGCGCGAGCCAATAGCGCCCCGTGGGGACGTCATATTCCCAGGGACCGTCGTGCGTGCCGCGCATCGCGCGCTCGAGACGCGCCTCCGCGAGCCGCCGCGCCTCCTCGGCCTCCTTCAATCTTGTGATATCGAAGGTCGCACCGACGAAGCGGCGCGGCCGCTCGTGCGCGTCGTACTGGAACTCGGCGTGCGTCGCGAGCCAGCGTGCGCTCCCGTCGGCTCGCTGCAGCTCATATTCCATGAAGAACGGGCGCCGCTCCCGCGCGGCCGCGCGATATTCCTCGAGCCAGCGCTCACGCTGTGGCCCCAGCAGCGCGAGCCATTCCCCGCTGGTGGGAGCGCGCCCGAGATGCTGCAGCTCGTTGAGCTCGACCAGCGCCGGGGATACGTACGCGCTGCCGTCATCGTGCACCGGCATGTCGAACGAACCGATGCGCCCTGCACGGTGAGTGAAATCGAGCCGCTCCGCGACCCGCCGTGCCTGCCCGCGCGCTTCCTCGGCGCGCGCAAGGACCAGCGCCGTGAGCCAAAGCAGCAACAAGGCGAGCGCCGCATCGAGCAGCTGCATGTGCAGTGCCTGCGGGGCGCCTGAGAGGACCGTCTGCAGCGCGAGCAAGGCCGTGCAGGTGGCCGCGGCGAAATAGGGTCCGCGAGCTTTCGGGCCCGAAAGGGCGAGCAGCACCGGCAACACGTATGCGGCCCGCAGGGGCCAAGCGGGAAGAAGCTGCTGCGCACCGAACACCAGGGCCGCGGCCGCGATCATGATCCAGGTGTTGTAACGCCGCAGGGGCGTGCTCGGGTGCGATTGCGCGTGCCACGGCTCGTGTGGCGTTGCATCGCGCACGCCGCTCTCGGCGGTGCAATCCGGCTCGGCTTGCATGTGTGACGTGGCTCTCGTACCCCGCATGGGACAGGCGCTCGGGCTGCCGGGCGTGTACAGCCCTTATCGGTCCGCAGCGCGGATCCTGAAGGTAGCGGCACGATTCTGCGCCGCAGCATGCATCATGCGCTTACACTTGCGTCACGGTTTGTCCCTGCCCCAGCGCCTCTTGCCTCGCGAGGAGATCGGCGTGCTCAGAAAGCTCGGCAACTCGGGCCTGCTCGTCGGGCCACTCGCTCTCGGGGGCAACGTGTTCGGCTGGACGGCGGATGAGGCGACCTCGTTCGAGGTGCTCGATGCGTTCGTGGCCGCCGGCATGAATCTGATCGATACCGCGGATGCCTACTCGCGCTGGATACCCGGTCACCAGGGCGGGGAGTCCGAGACCGTCATCGGCAAATGGCTGAAGAGCCGCGGGCAGCGCGCCCGGGTGCTGATCGCGACCAAGGTAGGCGTCGAGATGGGACCCGGAGAGCAAGGTCTTTCCAGGGCCTACATCATGCGCGCGGTGGAGCGCTCGCTCACTCGGCTGCAGACCGACTACATAGATCTCTATCAGTCGCATCGCGACGATGCCAGCACTCCGCTCGAGGAGACTCTGGAGGCCTATGCGCAGCTCATCGCGCAAGGCAAGGTGCGTGCGATCGGCGCGTCCAACTACAGCGCCGAGCGATTGTCAGCCGCATTGCGGGCCAGCGCGGCGCGCGGGCTGCCACGCTACGAGTCTCTGCAGCCCTGGTACAACCTGTACGATCGCACGAGCTACGAGGGCGAGCTCGCCGAGCTGTGCAGGCGCGAGAACCTCGGGGTCATCAGCTATTTCTCGCTGGCGAGCGGCTTTCTCACCGGCAAGTACCGCTCGGCCGCCGATCTCGCCAACCGGCCGCGCGCGTATCGTGTGAAGGACATGCTCACCGAGCGCGGTTTCCGCATCCTGCGCGCGCTCGATGCGGCGGCGCGTGAGCACGAGGCGACTCCTGCGCAGATAGCACTCGCGTGGCTGCTGGCGCGCGGGGTGACCGCACCCATCGCCAGCGCGACGAGCGTCGCGCAATTGCAGGAGCTCCTCGGCGCCACGCGTCTCGAGCTCGGCGCCGCTGCCTTGAAGAGTCTGGACGCTGCGAGCGCTGCCAATTGAGCGCACGCGCGCTCACGCGTGGCGCGATGCGAGCAGCTCGAGCTCCGGCGGCATGGGTTTCACGTCGATCTCGACGTTGATGCAGGCAGGGCCACCGCTCGCGAACGCCTCGCGGATGGCTGGACCGAGGTCTTTGATATCCGTGACATGCCGCCCCAGACACCCGAAGGCGCGAGCGACCTCGTGATATTGCGCACCCGAGAGTCGGGTGCCGCGCACCGGATTGCCGATCAATTCCTGGAAGTGTTGCGAGGCGGCCCAGCTGCGGTTGTTCATCACCACCACCACGACCGGTAAGCGGTGGCGGGCGAGCGTGTCAAACTCTGCAATCGTGAAGCCGAGCGCGCCGTCCCCCGCAAGGCACAGCACGGGCCGCTGCGGTTGCGCCACCTGCGCGCCGATCGCAAGCCCGAGACCAAAGCCCACGGCGCCCAGGAAACCGTGGGTGAGATAGCTGCCCGGACGCGTCTGGCGGATCACCTCGTTCATCCAATGATAAGACTCTGCACCGTCGCCGATGACGATCGTGTCCTCGGTGATGTGATCGGCGATCGCGGCCACCGCCTGATAGGGATGAATCGGTGGCTGGGTGCGGCCCAAGGCCTCGCTCGCGCGCCGCCGGCGCGCAGCCTTGGCATCGTGAATGGTCGCGTGCCACGCCGTGTGCACGGGCCAGCGCTGAGAGCCTGCCGCCCTCAGGAGTGCGCGCAGCGTCTCGCGCGGGTCGGCGGCGATCGCGACCGCCGCATCGCGCAGGCGGCCGATCTCCCGCGGATCGATCTCCACGTGGATCAGCTTCGCAGCCGCCGGTACGAGTCGATCGCTCGTGCCGAGCGTGAACAGTCCAAAGCGCGTGCCGAGCGCGAGGACCACATCCGCGCGCGCGGCGGGCGCCGCAAGATCGGCGAGCTTGTGGAAAGTGCCCCCGTAGAGTGGATGATCGCTCGGCAGCAGACCGTGGGCCTGGAAATCCGAGAAGACAGGAATGCCGCTGAGCTCCGCAAAGGTGCGCAGCTCCTCGGCACAATTGGCCTGCCAGGCTCCGGCGCCCACGAGAATCAGCGGACGCTGCGCCGCGCGCAGCAGCTCGAGCGCGCTCTGGATGACGCCTGAGTCCAGGGAAGGTGCCGGATGTGAGTCGACGGCGAGCGTCTCGGGGATCCGCACGGAGCCCTCATCGACGCTTGCCGTGAGCACGTCCATCGGCAGGTCGAGCAGCACCGGCCCGGTGGGAGGCGAGCTCGCGATGCGGATGCCATGCGCCACCAGGCGCGGGATCTGCGCCGCCGTGGTGATCGTATGCGACCACTTCGTGATCGGTCGGGCGATGGCGGCCTGATCGATGCCCGCCTGCAACGTGTTCGTCTCCGCATCGCGCAGCGCCGCCGCTCCGCTTAGGTATAGAACCGGCGTGCGATCCAGATACGCGTTGGCGATGGAGGTGATGCAGTTGGTGAAGCCGGGTCCCGCCGTGACGAGCGCCACGCCGAGCGCGCGGGAGGTGCGCGCATAGCCTTCGGCTGCATGGCCGGCGGCGACCTCATGCCGGGTATCGACGATCGGAATGCCGTGCGCCGCACAGCTCTGAAAGATCGTCTCCAGATGCGCACCGTGAAGACCGAATACGGTGCGCACGTGCGCGCTGACCAGTGTGCGGACGAGCAGCTCTCCGCCTACGAGCATCGCCATGTCGCTTCTCCGAAGGGGCCGCGGCGGTGCGTCATGCTACAGTTGCGCAACTCTCAAAAGAAAGTCGAGCAGTCATGCCACCCCCCGCAACCAACATCGAGATTGCCCAGAAGGCCAAGATGCGGCCGATCGTCGCGCTCGCGAAGGAGCGACTCGGCATTCCCGAGGAGAGCCTGCAGCCGTACGGCCGCTACAAGGCCAAGATCGCGCTCGACTACATCGATACGCTCAAGAACCGCCCGAACGGCAAGCTGATTCTCGTCACGGCCATATCGCCGACCCCCGCCGGCGAGGGCAAGACGACCACGACCGTCGGCCTGGGTGATGCCCTCAACCGACTCGGCAAGCGCACCGTCATCTGCCTGCGCGAGCCGGCCCTCGGACCGGTGTTCGGCGTCAAGGGCGGAGCGGCCGGCGGCGGCCATTCGCAGGTGGTGCCGATGGAGGACATCAACCTGCATTTCACCGGCGACTTCGCGGCGATTGCGGCGGCCAACAACCTCCTGGCCGCGCTCATCGACAACCACATCCATCACGGCAATGCGCTCGGCTTTGACGTGCGCCGCGTGGCCTGGCGGCGCGTGGTGGACATGAACGACCGCGCGCTGCGCGAAATCGTCGTGGCTCTCGGCGGTTCGGCCAATGGCTACCCCCGCCAGGACGGATTCGACATCGTGGTCGCCTCGGAAGTAATGGCGATCTTCTGCCTCGCGACCAGCGTCAAGGATCTCAAGGAGCGACTCGGGAACATCGTCGTCGGTTACACCGCCGATCAGAAGCCCATCCGCGCGCGCGACCTGAAGGCCCACGGGGCCATGACCGCGCTGCTGCGCGATGCGCTGGCGCCCAACCTGGTGCAGACGCTCGAGAACAATCCCGCGTTCATTCACGGCGGTCCGTTCGCGAACATCGCGCATGGCTGCAACTCGGTCATGGCGACGCAGACTGCCCTCAAGCTCGCGGATTACGTGGTGACGGAGGCGGGCTTCGGCGCCGACCTCGGCGCGGAGAAATTCGTCGACATCAAATGCCGCAAGGCGAGCCTCGTGCCGGCAGCGGCGGTGATCGTCGCCACGGTGCGTGCGCTCAAGTATCACGGCGGCGTGGAAGTGGCCGATGTCGGCAAGGAGAACCTCGCCGCGCTCGAGAAGGGCATCGTCAATCTCGAGCGCCACATCGACAACGTGCGCGACAAATACGGTCTGCCCTGCCTCGTCGCGATCAATCATCGCGCCGAGGACACCGAGGCGGAGGTGCGCATCCTCATCGAGCGTGCCGCTCACCACGGCGCGAAGGTAATCCTGGGGCGGCACTTCGCCGAGGGCGGCGCGGGTGCGCTCGACATCGCCACGGAGGTCGTGCACCTGTGCGAGCAGCCGAACTATTTCAAATTCGTCTATGAGGAGACGGACACCCTGTGGCAGAAGATGAAGACGATCGCCACGCGCATCTACGGCGCCTCGGACATCACGGCCGACAGCAAGGTGCGCGCGCAGATCAAGCAGCTGCAGGAGTCGGGTTACGGACATTACCCGGTGTGCGTCGCGAAGACGCAGTACTCCTTCTCCACCGATCCGAAGCTGCGCGGCGCACCCTCCGGACATGTGGTGAACGTGCGCGAGGTGCGTCTCGCCGCGGGCGCGGAGTTCGTCGTCATGATTTGCGGCGACGTGATGACCATGCCCGGGCTGCCGAAGGTGCCCGCGGCGAATGCCATCGACGTGGACGACAGCGGTAGGATCGTCGGTCTGTTCTGAAGAGCGCACGGCGGGCTGCGCGCCTTAGAAGGGCTTGACGACGGCGAGCACCACGATCGCGATCAAGAGCACGCTCGGCACCTCGTTGAAGAGCCGATACCAGCGCGGCGAATGGCGATCGGTCCCCGCGCCCAGCTCGCGCAGCAGCCGCCAGCACCACAAGTGATAGAGCACCAGCATCGCGACCAGCACCAGCTTCACGTGCAGCCATGCGAAATGCAGGTACTGCGGGGCGCTCACGATCAGCGCGATGCCGAAGCCGGCCGCGAGCGCCGCACCGATCGACATGATCGCAAACAGGCGCCGTTCCATCACGGCGAAGCGCGCGCGCAGCAGCTCCTCGGATGCTGCTGCGTGGTACACGAACAGGCGCGGCAAATAGAACAGGCCGGCAAACCAGGTGACCACGAAGACGACGTGAAAGGCTTTGAGCCAGAGCATGAGTGCGTATGTGCCGTGGGGCGGGGCGGCAGTATAGCGGCGCGCCGTGCAGTGAGCCGCATCACGCAATCGCGTACTCGCCGGGGCGCGCACGCGGCGCTCGGATAGACTTTGCCACCTCGCGAGCTCCCGGCAGCTCGCCGTGGGAGGTCGAGGATGCGCGATTTCGAGCGGCGCTCGTTCATCACCCGAATGGGCACATTAGCGGCGGCATTACCGATTGCACTCGCCTCGGTTACGGCCCGCGCCCGCACCACCAAGAAGCCCGCAGTGAAGCTCAGTGCGGACGAGCGGTTGCAGGCCATGGAGAAGCAGATGGAGCAGATGGCGGCACGGCTCGGGATGCTCGAGGACGTGCAGGCGATCAGGCATCTGCAGCACGCCTACGGCTATTACCTCGACAAGTCTCTGTACGAGGAAGTGATTGGCCTGTTCGCGGAGGACGGCGCGGTGTGTCTCGGCCGCGCGCTGTATCAGGGGAGGGCGGGACAGCGGCGCTTTTATACCGGATTCGTCGCGCAGGGCAGCGGAGGCGGCGCCAGCGGCCCCGTCTATGGGGTGCTGCGCGAGCACCTGCAGCTGCAGGACATCATCGACGTGGCGCCGGACCGACGCTCGGCGCAGGCGCGCCTACGCTGCTTCGTGCAGGCGGGCACCCACGACACCAAGAAGGACGTGAGTCCAGATCTGCCGCACCAATGGTGGGAGGGCGGAATCTGCGAGAACACCTACGCCAAGGGCGAGGACGGCCTGTGGCGCATCAAGCTGCTGAACTACCGCCAGGTCTACCGTGCGACCTACGAGGAGGGCTGGGCGCACTCGAAGTCGCTCGTGCGCGAGGGCGCCGCGCGGACTTACCCGGACGATCCCCTCGGACCCGATCAGCTGCTGCCGGGCCCCGCGGCGTCATGGCCGGAGACGCCCGTCGTGCCCTTTCACTACCCGCATCCCGTGACCGGCAAGCCCTGGGTCTGAGGGCGGGGAGCGGCGGCAAACTTCAGGCAAGCCAGGCCTCGAGATCCCTGCGCTGCGGACCGTTGGTGAATGCGATCTGCTCGGAACCGAACAGATGATTGATGACGAGTGCCGCCTCTTCCTCGTTCTCCGTGAGCCCGCTCACGGCGGCGACCACATCGAGCAGCGTCACTTTTCTCTCGCGTAGACTGGTCAGCATCATCCCCGTACTCCCACTCTTGAAGCGGCTCCCCCACGTGGCAACACGAGCTGCCGCCACGGTCCACCCCAAGACCGTGCAACTCGCGTGCCACCTCACGGACCGGCACCGTCGGCGGATTGCGTGGTGAGAAGCTGTAAAGTTCGCATTCGGGCGATGCGTTTTTTCACTGCAGCTCGGCGGAGCCCCACACGCGGCGTGCGACCTCCACGACCAGCTCGAGCTTGCGCCACTGCGCTTCCTCGGAGAGCTTGTTGCCGGTCTCGTTGCTCGAGAAGCCGCACTGGGGGGAGAGGCACAGGTTTTCGAGCGGGACGAACTTGGCCGCCTCATCGATGCGGCGTACGAGCGCGTCGCTGCTCTCGAGGTCGCCCACTTTCGTGGTCACGAGGCCGAGCACCACCTTCTTGTTGCGCGGCAGATAGCGCAGCGGCTCGAAGCCGCCGGAGCGAGCGGAATCGAACTCCATGAAGAATCCGTCGATCTCGCTCTGGAACATCGACTCCGCGACGAGCTCGTAGCCACCCTCGGTGGCCCACGTGCTGCGGAAGTTTCCGTGGCAGGTGTGCAGCGTCACGGTGAGGCCCGTCGGGCGCTGTTTGAGGGCCTCGTTGATGGTTCCCACGTAGCGCGCGGGGAGCTCCCGAGGGTCATCGCCGTTGCGGCGACAACTGTCGCGAAACTTCTCGTCCGCCAGGTAGGCAAAGCCCACGTCGTCGAGCTGCAGATAGGAGCAGCCGGCGGCGGCAAAAGCCGCGATCGCCGCGCGGTAGGCCGCCGCGACGTCGTGCCAGAACTCGTCGAGCTCCGGGTAGGCCGCGCGCGCGATGGCATTGCGCCCGCCGCGCAGATGGAGCATCGAAGGCGACGGAATCGTCAGTTTCGCCGTGTGGCGCGTCGTAGCGCGGAGGAATTTGAAGTCCTCGATCATGATGGGCCTCTTGTAGGCCACCTTGTGCGTCACAGTCGCGATCGGCGGCTGCTCCTCCGTGCCGCCGAACTTCGGTCCCGGATTCTCGCGAATGGTGACGCCCTCGAGCTGGCGCAGAAAATCGAGGTGCCACCATTCGCGGCGAAATTCGCCGTCGGTCACGGCCTGCAGCCCGATCGCTTCCTGCCGCGCGACCGCCTCTCTTATGGCCTCATCTTCCAGGCGGCGCAGCTCCGCAGGCGGCAGGCGACCACGCTTCGCCTCGCTCCGCGCTGCCATCAGCGCTGCCGGTCGCAGCAGGCTTCCGACCTGGTCGGCGCGAAACGGTCCGGGCATGGTGGCTCTCCTGACGATAACAGCTGAGACGATTATGCCAGTGGCGCCTGCGGCCTGAGGCGCGTGCTTGCTGCGGGTGGGCGGCGCGACTACAGTCGTGCTCGGCAGCGCTCGAGCATCACCATGCCCATCATGGATTTTTCGGGGAAAACCGCCCTCGTCATCGGCGCGACGAGCGGTATCGGGCGCGCGACCGCGCTGGCATTCTCGGCGTGCGGCGCGCGCGTGCTCGCCGCCGGGCTCGGCGCGGCGGAGGGTCGCAGCCTCGAAGCCGAGCTGCGCCGGCGCGGCGAGCGCGAGGGCAGTTTCATCGAAGCCGACGTGACCCGCGAAGCCGAGGTGCGCGCGCTGGTGAGTCAGGCGAGCGAGCGCTTCGGACGTATTCATGTGGCGGTCAATAACGCAGGCGTCGAGGGCCGTTTCGCGGCCGTGCAGAACACGACCGATGCGGATTTCGACCACATCATCGGTGTCAATCTCAAAGGCATATGGCACGGCCTCAAGCATGAGATCACGCACATGCTCGAGCACGGTGGCGGCGCGATCGTGAACACCTCCTCGAGCGCAGGCGTCACCGGCATTGCCAACATCGCCTTGTACACCGCGAGCAAGCACGGGGTCGTGGGCCTGACCAAGGCGGTTGCGCTCGAGCTCGCCCGCTCGAACATTCGAGTAAACGCCGTGGCCCCCGGGCCCGTCGACACCGGGTTGCTTCACCGCATGGTCGCCGGGCACGTCGACGTGCGCGAGATTGCCGCGAGCGTGCCGATGGGACGCATCGCGCGGCCCGAGGAGATCGCAGGCGCGATCCTCTGGCTCTGCTCTGATGCGGCGTCCTATGTGACGGGTCACACACTGGTAGTTGATGGAGGCCTCACAGTCGGCTGACGCCTTGGCGCACGTCAACGCGGCCCGCCGGCTCGAAGGGGGAATACACATGGCTGACTTCGACGAGAAAAGCATCACGCGTGCCGTGATCGAGCGCATGTCCGAGGCTCGTGATCCGCGCTTCAAGCAACTCATGACCTCGCTGGTGACTCATCTGCACGACTTCATACGCGAGGTGCGGCTGACCGAAGAGGAGTGGATCACCGCGATCCAGTTCCTGACCGAGGTGGGCAAGAAGTGCACCGACAAGCGCCAGGAATTCATCCTGCTCTCGGACACGCTCGGCGCCTCGATCCTGGTCATCTCCTTGAATCATCCACCGCAGAACGGGTCGGTGGAGTCCACCGTGCTGGGTCCCTACTACTGGGAGGGAGCCCCCGAGCGGCCGCTCGGCAGCAACCTTGCGGAGGGTGTCAAGGGAGAGCCGACGTTCTATTCGGGGCGCGTGCTCGATGCGAACGGACGGGCGATCCCCGGCGCTACGCTCGATATTTGGTCGGGCGATGGCGAAGGCAACTACGACATGCAGCTGCCGGATGAGACCGAGATGCGCGCCCGCGGCAAGATACGCACCGATTCCCAAGGCCGCTACTGGTTCCGCTCGATTCGACCGAGCTTCTATCCCGTGCCGATCGATGGGCCGGTGGGACGGATGCTGGGTGCGATGGGGCGCCATCCCTATCGTCCGGGCCACATTCATATGATCGTCTCCGCTCCCGGTTACGAAGCGGTCACCACTCATCTCTTCGTGGCCAACAGTCCCTATCTGCAGTCCGATGCGGTGTTCGGCATGAAGGAGTCGCTCGTGGTCGATTTCAAACGGCACGAGCCGGGGCCTGCTCCCGACGGGGAGCGCATGAGCATTCCGTACTTCACGGCCGAGTACGACTTCCGCCTGCGCAGGGCCGCTGGCTGATCAGCCCACGAAAGACGGGAATCGCGCCGTGAGACCGGCGGATCGCGTCGCGGGCGGCGGGCTCTCACCGGCGGAGGTGCTCGCCCGCTTTCGCCCGCACGACGGCACGATAGCCTCATTCCTGGCGGCACGCTGCGAGGTGCTCGCGTCCAGGCCGGCGGTGCAGTTCGAGCACCGAACCTGGAGCTACGCGGAGCTTGCCGAAGCGAGTGTGCTGTTGTCTCACACGCTGGCGGCACGTGGCATCGGGCGCGGCTCGCGCCTGGTGCTCATCAGCCTGAACAGCGATCTGAGCGTCCTCGTCTTCCTGGCCGCGGCGCGGCTCGGAGCGCTCTTCATTCCCTTGAATCCCGCCGCGACGGCGGATGAGCTCGCCTATCTGCTCGGCCATGCCCGCGCGGCGCTCATCGTCTGTCAGCCCGAGGACTTCGCCCGGGTCAACGCAGTCGCGTGCACCCTGGCGCACGCCGCACCGCTGCTGTCGCTGGTCGAGCTGGGTGTGACAGCGCCAGATGCGCGCGCCGTGATGGCGCAGCTGCGCTCCCTGGGTGGAACGCCGAGTGTCAACCTCCCGGTGTCCACCGATGACGCGGCGGTGGTGATCTACACCTCGGGCACGACGGGATTCCCGAAGGGTGTCGTGCACACGCAGCGCAGCTACATTCTCGCGGCCGAGGGATTCGTGGCGCGCATGCACCTGCAGCCGACCGAGCGGCTGCTCACGGTCATGCCGTTCTTTCACATCAACGCGCTCTTCTACTCACTCGGCGGTGCCCTCGCCTGCGGCGGTACCCTCATCACCTCGGCGCGTTTCAGCGCCTCGCAGTTCTGGGATCTCGCGGCACGCAGCGGCGCGACCCAGTTCAATTTCCTCGCCGCGATCGGCAATATCCTCATGAATCGGCCGCGCTCGGAATTCAATGCTGCGCACCGCATCCGCAAGCTCTACGGCGGCCCGATCAGCGAGCGCATGTACGAGGTGTTCCCGCGCGAGTTCAACGTCCCGTTGCTGATCGAGGGCTACGGCATGTCCGAGATCCCGGGCGCCTGCTGCAATCCCTTTCTCGGACCGCACAAGCCCGGCAGCATCGGCCTACCGGCGGTGCATCCGAACTTCCCCGGCAGCTTCGCCCAGCTGCGCGTCGTTGATGACGAGGATCGCGAGCTGCCTGCGGGCGCCGTCGGCGAGCTCGTGGTGCGCACGCCGATGATGTTCAAGGAGTATCTGGATGACCCTGCGCAGACGGCCGCGGCGTTCCGCAACGGCTGGTTTCTCACCGGCGATCTCGCGCGCCGCGATGCGGACGGCTACTTCTACTTCGTGGCTCGCAGGAAGGACATCATTCGCAGGCGGGGCGAGAACGTCTCCGGGGCCGAGCTCGATCGCGTCATCTCCGATCATCCGGAGGTGCACGAGGCGGCCGCGGTGGGTGTACCAGCGCCGCTCGGCGAGGAGGACATCCTGGTCGCGATCGTGCGCAAGCCGCAATCGCAGGTACAAGCCGAGGAAATTCTGCAGTGGTGCCGCGGCAGGCTCGCGGCCCTGAAAGTGCCCCGCTATATCAGCTTCGTGGAGTCGCTGCCCCATACGCCGTCGCATCGCGTGGCGAAGCACCGTCTGAAGGGCGATGCCGAGCTGCTGGCGCGCGCCTACGATGCCGAAAGGTTAACCTAGCTCCGTGCCCGCGAAATCGATGGACAAGATCATGGCGCTCGCCAAGCGCCGCGGCTTCATCTACCAGGCCTCCGAGATCTATGGGGGTCTCAATGGCTTCTGGGATTACGGCCCGCTCGGCGCGCAGCTCAAGAAGAATCTGCGCGATGCGTGGTGGGAAGACGTGGTCCTCAATCCGCACGGCGGGCGCCGCGGTCCCAACGGCGAGCCGGTGCGCATCGTGCCTCTCGACACGAGCATCATCCAGCATCCCAAGGTCTGGCAAGCGAGCGGGCACATCGCCGGCTTCAGTGATCCGATGGTCGACTGTCGCGAGACCAAGCAGCGCTATCGCTTCGATCATCTGCTCGTGTACGTGCCGGCAAGCGGCGATCCGCAGGGCAAGCCGCTGTTCGCTTTCATGCCGGACACCGCGAGCGAGCAGAAGCAGAGGAAACGCGCCGAGAAGGCCTTCGGGGAGCTGCGCACGGTCGCGCTCGCGCAGCTGCCACACGCCGAGTGGACGCGGGTCATCGGACCGGACGCGGAAAAGCCGGGCAGCCTGACGGAGCCGCGCGCGTTCAATCTGATGTTCCGGACCTATGTGGGCGCAACCGCCACCGAGGACGATGTCGCGTACCTGCGGCCGGAGACTGCCCAGGGTATTTTCGTGCAGTTCAAGAATGTGGTCGACACCACGCGGGTGAAGGTGCCCTTCGGCATCGCTCAGGTCGGCAAGGCCTTCCGCAACGAGGTGACGCCACGCAATTTCACCTTTCGCAGCCGCGAGTTCGAGCAGATGGAGATCGAGTTCTTCTGCCATCCGAGCGAGGCTCGCGAGTGGTACGCGTTCTGGCGCGCGGAGCGCATGCAATGGTGGCGCGATCTGGGACTCGCAGGCGACAACCTGGTGCTGCGCGAGCACGACGCGCAGGAGCTCGCCCACTATGCACGCGAGGGCGCGGGCACGAGCGATGTCGAGTATCGCTTCCCGTTCACGGCTCCCGGTTTCGGCGAGCTCGAGGGCGTCGCCCATCGCTCGAGTTTCGATCTTGCGCAGCACCAGAAGTACGCACGCACCTCGCTCGAGTACTTCGATGCGGAGCGCGGCGAGCTGCTGCCGAACGGCGCCAGACGCGGGGAGCGATATCTACCGCACGTGATCGAGCCCTCCGCAGGTCTCGATCGCGGGGTGCTAGCCGTGCTCTGCGAGGCCTACACCGAGGATCCGGCGCGCGCGAGCCCGGAGCTGCTGCTGCTGGCGCCGCGTCTTGCGCCCATCAAGGCGGCCATCTTTCCCCTGGTCAACAAGGATGGCATGCCCGAAATAAGTGAGCGGCTCTATCAGGACGTGCGTCGCCGCTTCTGGCGGCGCGGTGCCATCGAGCACGACGTGAAGCAGGCGATCGGCAAGCGCTACGCGCGCATGGACGAAGCCGGCTGTCCCTTCTGCTTCACGATCGATGGGCAGAGCGCGGTGGATCAGACCGTCACGGTACGTGACCGCGACACCGCACGCCAGGAGCGTATCGCGCTCGCTCAGGTCGTACCCTATCTGCAGGAGCGGCTCGGAGCGGACTGACTCAGCCTGCCATCGACAGGGGATCCCGGCCGATGAGCCTGAAGACCGACAGCAGAGCTTCGCGCGCGAGCGCCGGGTCGGCACCAAGGCGGCGCAGGCGCTCGATGTCCGCCCGCCGCCGCTCGGGGTCGCGCTCGCTCACGCGGCGGCGGTTCTCGCGTGCCGTGGGAGCCGTCACCTCCTGGAAGATGCGCCGGCGCTCGCTCGCGTAAGCATCTAATACGCTCTCGCGCCGGCGTCCGCCTATCACCTCGATCAGCGCCTCGGCCAGCGGCACCGCATCGAGCAAGCCACCCGTCAGTCCGAGGCCGCCGATCGGATTGACGACGTGGGCCGCATCGCCGGCGAGCAGCACCCGGCCGACGCGAAAGCTCGCGACACAGCGCTCATGCACGCGATACGGGGAGAGCGCCTCGGGCTTGAGTGCCCCGAGACCGGGGGCGAACAGCGCGTAGCGCTCGGGAAGCCGACGGCGGATCTCCGCTTCGGAGAACTCCGGCTCCTCGCGATAGGTGCAGCGCCAGAGCCCGCTTTGATCGATCTTGGGGATGATCGCCCAGTGCTCCGGGTCGAGAACGACGTTCGAGTGACCGAAGCCATGCGACTCGAAGTCGAAGCGCACGTTGGTTGCGACGAACCACTCCGGCCACGTGAGGCCCTCGAGACTCTGGCCCAGCGCGCGGCGCACGCCGCTGTGCGTGCCATCCGCGCCCACGACCCAAGGTGCGGCGAGCTCGCGCTCGCCCGCGGGCGTCTCGAGTGTCACTCTGACGGCAGAGTCCGACTGTCCGATGCGCGTCACTCGCTGCCGCCAGCGCACCTCGACACCGGGCACGCGCAGCAGATGCCGCAGAATGATCGCGGCCAGCATCGGCTGCCCGAGGTGCAGATTGTAGGGATAGGCGGTGTCGGGACGAATCACCGTCATGTCGAGCCGCGCGAGCAGCACATGATCGATCGTCCAGTAGTGATAGGTCTGTTTGAGAACGCCGACCGCCTTGAGATCATCCAGCAACCCGAGCGCATCCAAACGCTCGACGATCGGTGAGTGATAGACGACGGCGCGCGGCTCGTCGCTGATCGTCTGCGCCGCATCGACCACCAGCACGCGAATGCCGGCGCGCGCAAGCTTCAGCGCCGTGACGAGCCCCACCGGGCCTGCGCCGCAGACGATGACGCCGTCGATGCGCTCGGCCATGACGCCGCGCGGGGCGCGCTAGCGCCCGTTGCGCCCCTTGCGGCCGCGGCGGAACAAGAAGGTGAGCAGGAACAGCACGAGCTTGGCATCGAGCAGTTTGAGCGCGCTTCGGGCCTCA
>Ga0335083_10003850_pt1 | contig 19302 bp, 17 predicted proteins | sample Lox_Sample_42_FD_206716 | JGI IMG/M metagenome (GOLD analysis project Ga0335083, IMG submission 206716) | Soil microbial communities from Loxahatchee National Wildlife Refuge, Florida, United States - Lox_Sample_4.2 | ecosystem: Environmental > Terrestrial > Soil > Wetlands | place: USA...
GCAAGCCGTCCGTTTGCTCCATTTTGTTCCAACTCACAACAGTCAGGCCTGCCCCGTTTCCCGATAACAAACTACCCATGGCAGATCTTGCAGTTCCGAGTGGCGCATGTGCCGCGCCGCACTGGTTAAATCGCCAAGGCTTCGGTTAAAGTATGACCCGCGCCGCCTTGGAGGGATGAACGATGTCCTATGTCAAAGCACTTGCCTGCCTGCTGGTCTGTTTGGGCCTCTCGTGTGCCTTGCCCATTTCCGCGCTCGATGACGAAATGCATGCCCATCATCACGATGCCACCGAACAGCTCGGCAAGGTGTCTTTCCCTATCTCGTGTGCGCCCGCTTCCCAGCAGGAATTTGAGCGTGGCGTGGCATTGCTGCACTCCTTTGGATACGAAGAGGCAGAGGAGCAGTTTGCCGAGATCATAAAGACCGACCCGTCATGTGCGATGGCGCACTGGGGCATTGCCATGAGCCTATTTCACGAGATCTGGGAGCGGCCACAGGAAGCAAGCCTACAGCGTGGTCACCAAGAGATGGAAAAGGCGCAGAAGCTCGGCGCCAAGACCGATCGAGAGCGTGGTTACATTTCGGCCCTGGCCGTCTTCTATGCCGACCCTGCCTCGACCGACTACTTGAAGCGGGCGAAGGCCTACTCGGACGCGATGGCCAAACTCTACCAGCAATATCCCAAGGACTTGGAAGCTGGCGCATTCTATGCCTTGTCGTTACTGGCGGCTGCGTCCCCGGGCGACACCTCACTGACAGCGGAGAAGAAGGCGGTTGCCGTGCTCATGCCGCTGTTTGAGCAAGACCCGGAACATCCCGGCCTGGCGCATTACATCATTCATTCCTGTGACTCGCCACAAATGGCACCGACGGCGCTCGACGCCGCTCGGCGCTATGCCGCGATCGCTCCGTCGTCGGCGCATGCGGTCCACATGCCGTCGCATATCTTCGCCAGGCTGGGGCTCTGGCAGGAGGACATTCAGGCGAACCTGAAGTCGGTGGCCCTGACCCAGCAGCACGCGGGCGCGATGTACATGCACGGCCACGAACTCCACGCCATGCACTTTCTGCTTTATGCCTATTTGCAGACGGGCCAGGACGAAGCGGCGCATCACACCCTGGAGCAGGCAAAGCAGATATTGGCGACTCCGCCCGCCGATGACACTGGAATGCTGGAATACTACGGTTTTGCCACAGCCCATTTCCCCGCGCTCTACGACTTAGAGATGCGGCACTGGAGTGACGCGGCCGCGCTCGAGCCGGCCAAGAACGCCCCGCCGCATTTGCAGAGAATCACTCACTGGGCTCAAACGATTGGCTCGGCCCAGATGGGCGATGTAGGAGCCACCCGCCGGAACGCACAGAAGTTCGACGCGGCGGAAGAGGCCACGCGCAAGTCGAAGTACGCTTATGTCCTCGATGGCCCGAACTCCATGCGCGGCGAGGTCCATGCTTGGCTGGCGTTCGCCGAAAGAAATAATGACGAAGCCCTGCGGCAGATGCGCCAGGTTGCCGACACCCAGGACAAAGTGGGGAAGCAAGAAGTTGACATCCCTGCGCGGGAGATGCTGGCCGACATGCTGCTCCAGCTCAACCAGCCCGAGCAAGCCCTAGTCGAGTATGAGAAGTCGATGAAGATCGATCCCAACCGCTTCAACGGTCTCGCCGGTGCCGCTCGCGCGGCTGAGCTGGCCCATCAGCCCGCCAAGGCAAACTCATACTACGCGCAGTTATTGAAGAACTGCGATGATGGCAAGAACTCCGACCGCCCCGAGCTGCGCAGCGCCAAGATGGTGCTGGCCAAGAACAGGCAATAACCGCGATGCAAGTTCGCAGTCTCGCGGTTCGCGATGTCGAGGCGGGGTAGAGCGGGCCTCGCCATGTAGAAGCAGGCCTGCCTTCCGCATTTTCTGCGGAGGCTCAGGGCCCGCGGCCAGGCGCCCTCGTTCCCGTACTTTGCGTCGGCGGTTCGATTCCGTCCCTGGCCACCATGGTTCTAGAAAACTGACGTCGAATCACCGCCAAGCCCCCAACCCAGTGTCAGCTCATGATGCGCCGCCCCGTGTCTAGTTTACTGCCGTGCTGCCGTGTAGATGTCGTCGAGCACTTGACCCTACGCCGCCGGACGATTCTCACTTGGCTTTCCCAACCGTCGACGGAATATGGGCTCTATAGTATGCCAAGTGCGATGGCGCCATCATGCGAGAGGTGTGATAGATATCACTGACAAATGAGGCAAAACGGTGTATATATGCTAGCCGTTGTCGGGGGAACGCTCCCGGGCCGATCTAGTGCTCACCTTTGAAAACGCTCTGCGAGAAAGAACCATGCTTGCCAGTAATAAGGAGGCCTTTCTTGAAAACGTGTATCGCCACTTTGGCGCTTCTGTGCGTGACGCTGGCTTCTGCCCCAGCGTGGGCGCAATTTGGGTCGTCCTATGACAACGGTCCCATCAACGGTACCTCCGATGCCTGGACCATCAACTTTGGCTACATCGTCAGTGACACCTTCACAGGCAGCAACACCGCGGTTACCGGCTTCGCCTTCGGTGTCTGGGAGTTTCCGGGCGACACAGTGTCGGCCGTGGACTGGTCCATTACGTCGGGTGAGAACAGCGGAACCGTATATGGCTTCGGTACCGCCAGCGGTAATGGAGTTAGCGACAAATTCATCTCCTCCAACCAGTACGGCTACAACATTGACCTCATCGGCGTAACGGGCCTCAATGTTTACCTCTCGTCCGGCACCTACTGGCTGAACCTGCAAAACGCCTCGGTGGCTAGCGGCGATCCGGTGTACTGGGACGAGAACAGCGGCAGAGGCTGCGGCGGCAGCGGCTGCCCGTCGAGCGCCTCTGAGAGCGCCCTGGGCACAATTCCCTCGGAATCCTTCACCGTCTCGATGGGCTATCAATTTCCCGAGCCCTCCATCATCCTGATGTTTGGCTCTAGCGCCGTGTTGGTTGGAATTCGGAGGTGGAAGCTGCGTAATCGGTCCTGACCCGCGCCGCGAGTCTCAGGACTAATGGCGTAGGAAAAGCGCCATTTCGATGTCCAGCCTGGCACGGGATAGCTAAGGAGAACGACTGTGAAAATGCGTATCGCTGCTTCAACCATTCTCTGCCTGGCGATGCTGCCGGCCCTGGCCTGGGCGCAATTTCCGGTTTATGACAACGGTCCTATCAACGGAACTACCGATGCCTGGACCATTAACTTCGGCTACATCGTCAGCGACACCTTCACAACCACTGGCTACTTCGGGGTCAGCGGCTTCTCGTTCGGCGTCTGGGAGTTTCCAGGCGACACCATGAGCTCGGTGGATTGGTCGGTCACCAGCGGAGAGAATAGTGGAACGATCTTTGGCTCCGGCACCGTCAGCGGTGCTAACCTCACCGACAGATTCATCTCCTCCAACCAATACGGCTACAACATCGACGTGATCACGGTTAGCGGCCTGAACGTCACCCTCAACAGCGGCACTTACTGGTTGAACCTGCAGAACGCGTCGGTGCCCAGCGGCGACCCGGTGTACTGGGACGAAAACAGCGGCAGCGGCTGCGGCGGCAGCGGCTGCCCGTCGAGCGCCTCCGAGAGTGCCTTGGGCACGATTCCTTCGGAAGCCTTCACAGTCGCCCAACAATTTCCGGAGCCCTCCATCATCCTGATGTTTGGCTCCAGCGCCTTGTGCCTCGTTGGAATGAGGAGATGGAAGCTCCGTAATCGGAGCTAGCCCGACAAGCTATTCTCGGCAAACGACGGAGAGCAAAGAGCTACTTAGGCGCCAGGCCCGGAGCTAAGGAGGACGGCTTTGAAAACGAGCATCGCACCTCTAGCAGCTCTATGCTTGGCCCTGGCAGCGATTCCAGCTTCGGCGCAACAGTGGTCGTATGATAACGGTCCCATCAACGGCACAACCGATGCCTGGGCCATCAACTTCGGCTATATCGTCAGTGATACCTTTGTCGCCGGTTCTTCCTGCTCCTTCTGCGCTTTTCTTAGTTTTTCGTTCGGCGTCTGGGAGTTTCCGGGCGACACCTTGACCTCGGTGCAGTGGTCGATCACCAGTGGAGAGAATAGCGGTACGGTGTATGGCTCCGGCATCGCCAGCGGCAGACTCTACCTGAGCGACCAATACATCTCCGCCAACCAGTATGGCTACAACATCGATCTGGTTACGGTGGCCTTCCAGGACTACCCTGATCTCACCAGCGGCACGACCTACTGGCTGAACCTGCAGAACGCCTCGGTGGCCAGTGGCGACCCCGTGTACTGGGACGAGAACAGCGGTGTCGGCTGCCGGAGCTCAAACTGCCCGTCGAGCGCCTCCGAGAGTGCCCTGGGCACGATTCCCTCGGAGGCCTTCACCATTGGCAATCAGTTTCCTGAGCCCTCCATCATCCTGATGTTCGGCTCCAGTGCCTTGTGCCTGCTCGGAATGCGGAGACGCAAGGGCCGTAATCGGGCCTAGGAGTGAACCCGGCAATCCTCAGTCCTGCCATGAAAGAGTTGACCCCGCCGACCGGCGATGCGCAGCTCCAGCGCGCGCGTCTGTCTCTTACTCTGGCTGCCATAACTGCGACTGTGCCTCTGGCTGTATTCAGCTTGGCTCTAGTGGAGCGAAAGTGGAAAGTCTTGCTGGGGCGCGGAGCGTTCCTTCTTGAACAACCGCTCCAATGGTGGGAAAAAATTCTGTTCGTGTGTTTCTTCGCGGCCTCGATTCTCCTGCTCGTGGTCACAGCCTCAGCCGCATTGTGGTGGGTCATCCGGCGCCTGACGGGCCTGCAAACGTGGGGGATCGCCAAGTGGATGGTCGTGCCCGTCGCGCTGGCTTACATTGCCGCCGTCACCGCCCAATATGAAGTAGTCCAGTATTTTCGGGACGGGCTGAGCCTGGCCGTGATTCGTGGCCTGAGCGGCGGTCACTGGATGACCGCTCTGCAGTATGTGCAAGACGAATTCGCGGGTCTGTTGCCCGCGATCGCAGCCGCCTTCGTGGTGATGCTGGTGGGAGGATGGCTGGTAAGAAAATACAGCGGGCACCTGCAAGCATGGCTGGTTCGCCGCTGGCCTGTACAAGTGCTGGCTTCGACTCCGGGACTGCTGATCGCCAATGTGATAATGATCATCTTCGCCTGGCTGGTGTTGATGGCCTCGTTTCCCTTGCACAAGGATCTTGGGTTCGGAATCGCGTATCGCCTCTATTCCCTGCCTGCCACGGCATTGACCGGCCTAACGAGCCGGCGGGGGGATCTCACGTCTTTCGATGCTCCTGGGCATGCCTATGCCCGCGATATCCCGGGAAACGGAGCGGACCCGGACGGCAACGCGAGCGTTTCGTCTGAGGCAAGTTGGCGGCAGCGAAGCGTTCCCTGGGAGGGCGACCGGCTCGTGCATAAGAACGTTCTGCTGCTGGTGCTGGAGTCGGCCCGCTACGATTTGCTGGACGCACAGATCAACGGGAAGCCAGTTATGCCTCTGCTGAGCAGCCTGCCCGGCGAGCGGCTACAGATGTTCTCGCACGCGGGATACACCGTCCCCTCGCTCTGTGCAGTATTCAACGGAACCGTAGATGAGCGGGAGGCGGGCATCTCCCTCGTCGACCGGTTCCGCGATTTGGGCTATCAAACGGGGGTGTTTTCCGGACAGTACGAAGGCTACGGGGACATTAGCGCGCGCACCCACATGAATCGTGCGGACGTATTCGTGGACGCAAGTTCTTTCCCCTCAGAACAGCGCATGTATCCCAGCACAGCAGCCTCAGCGCTCAGCGTTCCCGCGCCGCTGGTTACACAGCGTTTCAGGCAATGGTTCAGGAGCCTCGATCACCAGCGTCCTTTCTTCGCCTATCTCAACTGGCAGGAGATGCACTTCCCATATCACTACCTGGGCGCGCCCACCCCGCTGGCAAATCCGCCTATCTCTCGCGGCGAGATCATTCCTGGAAAACGCGATTGGCTGATGAAGACATATTGGAACGCCGCACGCAATCTGGATTCTGTCCTGGCTGAAGTGCTGGCCGAGCTCGACCAGGCTGGCGCCCGCTCGCAAACCGTGATCCTGGTAATCGGCGACCATGGCGAAGAATTGTTCGACCACGGTTATCTCGGGCACGGCACAAACATCAGCTTTGAACAAAACGCTACCCTCGGCAAACTCATCAATTCCAATTGGAAGCCCCCTCAGCGGGCGTTCGCATCGAGCAGCGTGAGCGGACTGATTCACAACGCGCTGATTCGCAGGCCGGAGGACGCCTTGCCGCTCGACGACGGCTTCTTCTGCTACACAGGCAAAGTCAACGAGCCCGGCCAACTCGGAACGGTGGTCCCCGGGGGCATCATTAAGTTTGACTTCAGGACGAAAGTGTGGGCCAGGCAGACCTCACCAGGGGAGGAATTCGGGGCGACCCCAAGCTTCCCACCGCTGATAGATCTTTGGGAAGCGTACGTGCGGCAACTACAAGTGCCGGACGGACGGGGAAAGGGATTCGACCGAAGATGAACCACCCCATCGCAATACGGTTGGCCGATGAAACTGTCCCTGCCAACCGGCGGGGACGAGGATTCTTCTCTGAGTGGGCTGGCCAGGCAACTTGGATCCTACTTGCCATCCTCGTCTTTGCTCCCACCATTTACTGGCTGTGGCAGCGCTGGACCATGAGCGTCTGGCATAACGTCCACGGCTTGTTCATTCCTTTCATTTGCGCCTACTTCATTTACGAGGTGCTGCGCTCAGATCAAGTTGCAGATGTGGAGCAATCCGCCTGGGGCTTTCTGTTCCTCATCGCCGGACTTGCAATGATCGCGCTGGACAGCGCCATTCGAACGCAGTTGCTAGCGGCCTTCGGTATGCTCGTTTGCCTGCCTGGTCTGTCGCTGCTGCTGCTGGGCAAGCGCCGTACGCAGGCACTGGCCTTTGTCTGGGTGTTGTCCTTCTTTATGCTGCCCATACCCGCCGCGTTCATCGACAGGTTCACTCTGTTGCTGAGGAGAATCAGTGCCGCCGGGGCCGAGCAAGTCATAGCGCTGCTCGGTATGCCTATCGCCCGTCAAGACACGATGCTGTTTCTGCCGAAAGCCAGTCTGTCGATCTGGGACGCGTGCAGCGGCTTTTCCACACTCTATGCTTGCGTCTCGCTGGCGCTGGTCCTCGCCTACATGAACCCCTCATGGCCACGGCGCGCGCTCACGCTGGCGGCGGCTTTCCCTGTTGCGATGGCCGGTAATATCCTGCGTTGCGCGCTCTTTGCGCTCATTGTCGAGCGCTGGGGAATCGGCACCTTGCATACTCCATTGCATCCGGCGTCAGGTGTGGTTACGTTCACCGCAGCGGCGGTTCTACTGATACTTCTCAGTGGGGCACAGATTCGGGGGCCCGCCACATGACGCGGCTGTCTGACCGATACGTTCGTCCACTAGCGGTGTGCTTCCTGCTGGCGCTAATCCCAGTGGTGCTGCACTCCTATCTCAAGGTTGAAAACGACGACTGCAAGGCCCCTTTGGCTTTCATGCTGGAATCCCCTCAGGCGTCCTCTTCCAGCGGAAAGCGTGTTGCCTGGATGCGCGAGTTCTTCCAGAGCTCTCAATGGCAAGAGGGAAGCTTTTTCAAAGACGGGGTGCGCTTCGACTTCAGCATAATCCGTTCCTACGATGCCAAGCGGCTCTATCATCGTCCCGAGACCTCCCTGGTTGAACACGCCATCGTGCAGAACCGTGAGATCGAATGGGTACAGGCGGATTCCGGCGCGCTGCCGATTCATCGCGCTTACTACGGCAACACTGATCCGGCGATTGTCGTCGCATATCTGCTGGTGTATCACTCATCTCCCGTTGCCAGCCCTTATTGGCCGCATTTACGAACCGCGCCCGTCGAACTCTTCAGCGGCCGCCGTCCCATGACTCTTTTCTTTATCCAGGCGCGTGGATCTCCCGGCAGGTTTGGGGAAATGGAGAAGGTGGAGCAGGAGTGGCTGCTCTCTTCCTGGGACAAGTACCGGTCCGCCTGCCCGCACTGACCTCTCACTGATTCCGTCCCAGGCCACGATCATTCAAGCGATTTATCTTGAAGCCCTCGGACTTGCCACCCCACAACATCCTCACGAAATGAGAACTTTGCTCGAAACAATAAGGCCCATTGCCATTTTCTACTTTCTCGCGAGCTACAATGGCGTGTGAAGAAACTCATCGTTGTCGTCATTGCGATTGTCGTGCTGCTGCTCGCGTTCTGTGCGGCACGATCCGCCACTCCCATTGTTGAGCTCCCGTCTTCAGTTACCAGCCTGGGCCAGGCCACTCCGATAACGGTTCATGTAAGGGATCCGCGTGGCGTTCGCGCGGTGCGCGCCTTTGTCGAACAGAATGGTGCCCGGTACCCAGTGTTTGCGGCAGAGCAGCCTTCAAAATCGTCTGATACTAGCTGGGTTTTCACTGCCGGAGTCAAGACCACCCCACAGCTTCAGGCAGGCAACGCGAAGTTGATCGTGGAAGCGACTTCGAATGACCTGCTGCGAAAGACAGGCCTTGTTGAACGCGATGTGACCGTCATTACGCAACCGCCGACGATCACCGTTGACTCGGAACAACATTATCTCTACCTGGGGATGGCAGACCTCGCCACCTTTAATGTCTCGGGGAGCTGGACAGAAGCCGGAGTGCGCGTCGGCGATGAGAAGTTCCGCGCCTGGCCCATGCCCGGCGGAAAGCCGGGTCAGTTTTCACTCTATGCATTTGCCTGGAATATGCCCGCTGATACTGCGCCTCTGGTCTATGCCGGAAACGGTACCGGAAGCGACGTGACCAGCCCTCTGGTGGTCGTGTTTCCGAAGAAGGAGCAGCCGAAATACAAGCTCCACGATTTACAGGTGAGCGACGCTTTTCTGAACAAGGTGATCAACGAACTTGATCCCAACGGAACGGGTGATCCGGTCGCGCGCTTCGTGAAGATTAACAGTGTGATGCGTCGCGCCAACAACCAAACGCTTTCCGATCTGCAGTTCAAGACCGCCGACAGGTTTCTCTGGTCCCAGCCCTTCATTCGACAGCCTCACTCCCAGGCTGAGTCAAGCTTTGCCGATGTGCGTAACTACATCTATCAGGGCAAGAAGATCGACCAGCAGGTGCATCTGGGTTATGACCTGGCGGTGACGCAACACGTCGGCGTGGAAGCTGCGAACGACGGCAAAGTGGTTTATGCGGCTCCACTGGGGATTTACGGGAACTGCATAGTCGTTGACCACGGCTATGGACTGCAGACGATTTATGGCCATCTCAGCCGAATTGATGTGGGCGAAGGAGATATGGTGAAGCAAGGTCAGGTGATGGGCCTGAGCGGCCAGACCGGCATGGCCGGAGGCGACCACATTCATTTCGCGATGCAGCTCGACGGCGTCCAGATCGACCCGAAGGAATGGTGGGACGCACATTGGATCAAGGATCACATTGCGAGGTGGGTGGAGCTTCCCGGGTTCAAGCCGTAATGCGGGTCGGTAGCCCGCGATGCGACCGCCGCGGCATCACCTGCCTTTAAACGAGACGAAGGACAGCGCTTCCTCGTGCCACCTTCCGCATATGCCTGAACTTCCTGACATCGTCGCTTACATCCACGCGCTTGAAGCCCGGATCGTGGGGCAGCCGATTCAGAAAGTGCGATTAGCCAGTCCCTTTCTGCTTCGCAGCGCGGAACCGCCAATTGCCGAAGTGGAAGGCCGCAATCTGCGCGAGCTGCGGCGTATCGGCAAGCGAATCGCGATTGGAGTGGAGGGCGATCTCTGGCTGGTGTTGCATTTGATGATTGCCGGCCGCTTGCATTGGCGGCCGCGAGGAGCAAAGTTGGCGGGGCGGCAGAGCCTGGCGGCTTTCGATTTTCCCCACGGCTCGCTTGTCCTAACTGAAGCCGGCACCAGGCATCGCGCGTCGCTCTACGTGCTGCGTGGGGAGGAAAACTTGCGATCCGTAGATCCTGGCGGAATCGACATTTTCACCAGTGATCTTACTTCCTTTAGTGATGCGCTAAGCGCCGAGAATCGCACCCTCAAGCGGGCCCTGACGGATCCTCGCATCGTCAGCGGGATCGGCAACGCCTATTCGGATGAGATCCTGCACGCCGCCCGGCTCTCTCCTATCGCGCTTACCCAAAAACTGAAAGCCGAAGAGTGGGAGCGGTTGTTCACGGCGACTCGCGGCACTCTGAAGCTCTGGACAGATCGGCTGCGCGGCGAAGCCGAAAGGGCCTTCCCCGAGAAGGTGACGGCATTTCGCCAGGGGATGGCGGTGCACGGGCGTTATGGCAAGCCATGCCCGAGATGCGGAGAAAGGATTCAGCGGATTCGTTACGCTGACAACGAGACGAACTACTGTGCCCGCTGCCAAACCGGCGGAAAGCTTCTGGCGGATCGAAGTCTCTCACGACTCCTGAAGTCCGATTGGCCGCGCACGTTAGGGCAACTGGAGGATCTAAAGCGCCGATAGAAACACCTGGGAGCAGATTTCAAGGCCACAGGTGAACTAAGTACGCGTGGTCGGTCCCGACGGCACGTATGTTTTGGGCTCGGCTATCATGGCATGTAGTTGATGTTCCAGGCAGGTTATGCTCGTACAATAGAGCAAGCAATGATTCCCTGTACTGTAGAGCTCGAGACATCCGGGAATCTGGCCAGACTCGTGTCTTAAGGTAGAAAGATGGAAGATGTTCTCGGGTTAGCGATGACAGGTGGAGGCGCGCGCGGCGCCTACCAGGCTGGAGTTCTCAAGCGCATCGGGGAAATCAAGCGAGTTCAGACCCACGGCAATCCATTTCCAATCATCGGCGGCGCATCCGCGGGAGCAGTCAATGGTTGCGCCCTTGCCATTGGCAGCGACGATTTCAGTCTGGCGACGCAGCTTCTCGCTCAGCTATGGTCGCGTCTCAAGCCCACCGACGTCTTTCGCTGCGACGTTGTCTCCCAGGCCCGGAACTCCATAACCTGGATCCTCGATCTTTCCTTTGGAGCGGTTCTCGGTGGAGGAAATGCACGATCGTTGCTGGATGCTACGCCCTTGCGCCATTACTTGCATGATCACCTCGATTGCGACCGGATCCAGGAGAACATCAAGCGCGGGCATCTCTACGCCCTTGCCATTTCCGCAACGAACTATAACTCGGGCAAGAGCTACCTCTTTATTCAGGGAGCCAAGGGCCACCCCATGTGGAACCGAAGCCGGCGGGTGACCTTGGCGACCAGGATTTCCGTCGATCATGTTTGTGCATCGGCCGCGATTCCTCTGGTATTTCAGCCGGTCAAGCTCAAGACGCCCGGAGGAGCGGCTTATTTTGGCGATGGATGCCTGCGCCTCCAGCAGCCGCTGAGCCCCGTCATACGGCTGGGAGCGAGGAGGATTTTCGCCATCGGTGTGCGCTGTGAAAATCTCGAACATCAGAGAGATGCGGAGAACCCCAGAGATCCCTCGCTGGCCCAGGTGATGGGCGTTCTCTTCAACGTCATGTTCCTCGACCATCTGGCCACCGACGTCGAACACCTCGAGCGGTTGAATCAGTTGCTTCGCGAGGGTCACATCAGCCAGTCGGGTGTCGAACCCTGTGAGAAGATGCGGCCCCTGGTCCCGCTGCTGATTACGCCTTCCGTTAACCTGTCCGAACTGGCGGAGTATCACCAGAGAGAGATGCCTTATCTCATCCAGTACTTCATGAACGGTTTGGGAAGGGATGCGGCCGCCTGCTCCGACCTGATGAGCTATCTGCTGTTCACGCCAAAGTACACGAGTGATCTCATCGACATCGGGTACCACGACGCCGATGGGCGGATCGACGAGATCGAAGACTTCCTCTACTCCCCCCAGGATGGTGGCAACGGGAACCCCTTGCCCGCCGCGCTAGGGAATGGCAAGTCGCGAGCGGTAGCCTCCGCGGCTAAGCGACCCCCGGTTTTGAGCAAGACGCGGGGGTGATCCCTCGTTCTCCCTTCCATTCGCATCGCGGAGCGTTCAGCTTCGGGCGGCCTGGCGGGCGGCTTTCATAATGGTCTTCTGCATGCGATTCTCCCCCGCCCAATACAAGCTGATTTCGTGGCCATCGGGGTCGTTGAGATAGGCGTGCCGCCAGCCCCATGGCATCATGCGCGGCAATTGGGTGATGTAGAAGCCCTTCTGTTGCAGCTTGCGGCAGAAGCCGTCCAGATCGCGGACTTCGAAGTACAGACGCACGCCGTCGCTGGCGACCGAAACTCCCGGTCCCGCCTGGTGGAGAGCGATGGTTCCATCGCCCCCCGGTGCCCGCAGCCGCGCGTAGACCGGCGTGCCTTCGTAGCGGAAGTCCTCGATGAGCTTGAAGCCCATCATGTCGAGGTAGAAGCGCATGGCACGCTCCACGTCTTTCACGTAGATCATGGCGTGGTTGAAGGTCAGCTTCTCACCGAGTTCCGGGGCGGCTGTGGCTTGGGACGCCCGTGGCTTGGCAGGCTTGGCTTTCTTCGCGGCCACACGCTTCGCTAGCCGCTCAGACGGGACCTTCTTTGCGGAAGCTCTCTTCGCCGGGGCTTTCTTTACTTTTGCCTTCTTCATGGCTCACACCGATGTGGCTTCGACCGTGCGGCGCAAGTATGGTCGGCTCAGCCGCAATTGTCAAGGTTGTCAGTGGTTGCAGCAGACTCATCCGCGGTTGACATGCCTGGGCTGTCCCCGTAGAGTTCGATGCGGAACTGTTTTCCCGCAAGCTTTCTTCTTGGGCGCAACAAGAAGTGGCAACCAATTCGACGGTCACGCCCGTGCTTAACAGTGTTCCGTCCCCTTGTAAATGAGATGGTCTGCAGTAACCGGGAGGCTCGAAATGCGCGTAATTGTGGTCGGGATTGTCGCCGCAGCTCTACCCTTCGCCTTCGCTCTTGCGACCGCGCCGGATACTCCCTCCAACCAGGCCCCCGCCGCCTTCGACGGCAAGAGCAACGGGCTGGTTGACGATGCCACGCACAAAGCTGATCTGGACACTTTTGACGAGGTGGAAGACATCCCCGACGGATTGGGCCCCCTCTACAATGCGCAATCCTGCCGCGAATGCCATCAGAATCCGGTATCGGGCTCGGCCAGTCAGGTCAACGAATTGCGCGTCGGCCACATCGGCAAGAACGGCGAATTCGAGAACCCTTCCATCCCTATCGCACACGGGACGGAGGTCATCACCGGCCGCACTCTGGTGAACGACCGCGCCATTTGTCCCAATGGGGCCTTTCCGGACACGGAGATCCAGGAGCGGGTGCCCGACACGGAGACGGTTCGCACCTTCCGCGTCTCGGTCAATCTGCTGGGTGATGGCTTCATTGAGGCCGTGACCGATCAGGCGCTGGAAGAGCTATCCAAGGAACAGTGCAAGAAAAGTCGAGGCAAGATTTGCGGCCTCGTGGTGCACGTTCCGGTCCTGGAGGCTCCGGGACAGACCGGGGTTGGCCGCTTTGGCTGGAAGGACCAGCACGCGAGTCTGCTCTCGTTCGCGGCTGACGCTTACTTGAACGAGATGGGGATCACCAACACGCTGCAGCCGGATGAGGTAACCAATCTCTGCAATACGATTTCCGAGCCCAACGATACGCCGGGGCCGGACGGCCTCTCCGACATTGATCACTTTGCGCGCTTCATTCGCGCGACCAAGGCGCCGCCACCCGACGCTGTCCTCGCTGCGACGGCGAAGGCGAAGCACGGCTCAGACCTGTTCGACAAGATCGGCTGCAGCGACTGTCATGTTCGCACCATGACCACTGCTCCGGCGGGAACCAAAGTCAACGGCGGGGCATTCACCGTGCCTGACGCACTCGGTCAGAAACAGTTTTCTCCCTACGGTGATTTCCTCATGCACAATGTGGGCACCGGGGATGGCATCGTCATCCCCGTCGTGGAGCACTACGGCCACCGCTTTGCTCAGCGGTCCTGGAGCGGGTATTCGCCTGAGAATTTTCAGGAAACCCGTAATCGCATTCGCACGGCGCCGCTGTGGGGCGTGCGCACCAGGAGCCGATTGATGCACGACGGGGCTTCAGTGACGCTGCACGATGCCATCGTCCGCCATGGAGGCGAAGCTAAAGACGCAGCCAAGAGATTTAAGTCCCTGAAGGCGGCCGACCGTGAGGCGCTGCTGACGTTTCTGCAATCATTGTAGAGGGCTTAACGCTCAGGCTCCCCACACTGACTTGGACTGACTACGGGCTCTTGTGCCGCCGACGAAATTGCGCGTGCGGCACCGGCTTGTGCCGCTTGCGCGACATCCACCGCCCCAAAGTGGCCGGGGAGGGCGCGAAGGCAGCCACCGCGAGGAACGCTCCTGCCACCGCCAGGATTTCTGGAGAATAACTGCTGCTCGGGGTGACGGGGCTGTTTTGCAGGTTCAGCGTCTCGCTGTGAGACCTGCGTAAGCCGAAGAAAATCAGGCACGCTCCGAGTACAAACACCGCAACACGTATTGCAACTTTCACCGTTTCTCCTGATGCCAGGCCATTCGTAAATCGCTTTTCGCTCCTCGTACTTATTGTGCCCATGATAATGCTAACGTATGCCGCGACCGGCACCATCACGGATCTATGGGACTACGCGGCGAGACGTCGGGCTCGCAAAACTGTAAAGCCTGGAGCGAAAAGCGAAGGGCGAACAGCGGAATTTGTGACGCATGTCATTGAATCGTGTTTCGAACAGGGATATAGTGTCGGGTTCTTGTATACCCGTGCCCCATTTCGGTGGGACAAGTGAGTTACTGCTTTATGCCGCAAAATTACGTTCCTATCTTCATCTTCGCCTTCGTGGCGTTCCTGGTGGCCGCCGGAACCGTGGCCATTTGCGCGCTCATCCGCCCCAAGAACCCGTTCAAGACCAAGCTGATGCCATACGAGTGCGGCATCACGCCCTTCGACAGCGCGCGCGGCCGCTACACGGTGCGTTTCTACATCGTCGCCATTCTGTTTGTGGTGTTCGATGTGGAGACGATCTTCCTCTTTCCATGGGCAGTGCAGTTCAAGCTGCTCGGCCTGTTCGGACTGCTGGAGATGCTGATCTTCCTCGGCATCCTCATTGTGGGGTACATCTGGATCTGGAAGAAGGGCGCCTTGGAATGGGTGTAGGAGTTAACGTTAGCCCTTTCACTGCGCAGCAGAAACTGCTCCCCATTCGCATCGCGCGATCTGGATGGGGAATTTTTTTTGGAGCGACCGGAACGCGATTTGTGATTACGGTCACAGCGCGACGTGACCCTCGCACAAGATGATAAGCGTGCCAAGCTGCTAAAACTTAGAGTGCCGGAGGATGTGGGATCGGCACGGTAGAGAAGCACAGAAAATGCCCGACGAAACCAAAGGACCGAATCCAGTCTCTCCCTTGCCAGGCGGCGACGCGCCGCCTCCTGCGAAGGCCGCCGAACCTGCAGCACCTCAATCACATACCCCGCCAGCCAAGAGCGAGACTCCGGTCACCGCGAAGCCCGCTGAGGCGACAAAACCCGCGACGCCCGCAGCTGGCCAGAAGTCCGCTCCCGCCGCTGCCGCAGCCAAACCCGCGGCGCCTGCTGCAGCCAAGCCGGCCGCCCCGCCAAAGCCAGAAGGCCCGAAGCCGGATCCGTGGGAATCCGAGCTGGTCACGCGACTGCGCAGCCAATACGGCTCAGGAATCAAAGAAGCCAGCACCTACATGGGCCAGAAGTACCTGGTGGTTGACCCTGCGATCCTCTACGAGATCCTGTTGCGCATGCGCGACGACGAACTCTTCGACTACTGCGTGGACATCACCGCGGTGCACTATCCCAAGCGCGAAGCGCAGTTCGACATCGTGTACGTGCTGTACTCGTTCCACCACAACGAGCGCGTGCGAGTGAAAACCCAAATCAAGGATGGCGAAAGCGTTCGTACCGCAGTCGAAATCTGGCCGACGGCCAACTGGCTGGAGCGCGAAGTCTATGACATGTTTGGCATCACCTTCGATGGGCATCCCGACCTGAAGCGCATCCTCCTGCCCGACGGGTGGAAAGGCCACCCGCTGCGCAAGGACTACCCGATCCTGCAGCAGGACCAGGAGTGGGTACAGATCAACCTCGGCATCGAGAGTGGACAATGAAGGAATTCGAAACCGATTATCGCCACGCGAAACCCGGTCAGGGCGGCCCGGGCGTGGTGGACTATCTCGACCTCGATACCAAAGACGAAACTTTCCTTGATGCCACCGAGCTGGTCCTCAACATGGGGCCGCAGCACCCGTCCACGCATGGCGTGCTGCGCGTCATCCTGAAGCTGGACGGCGAAAAAGTTCTGGGCACCGAGTGCGTGATCGGCTATCTGCATCGCGGTGTGGAGAAGATTGGCGAGAACCGCACCTATGCCATGTTCAATCCCTACGTGGACCGCATGGATTACGTTGCCGCGGTCTCCAACGGGCTGGGCTATTGCGAGGCGGTCGAGAAGCTGCTCAATGTGGAAGCGCCGCCGCGCGCGCAGTACATCCGAGTCATCCTCACCGAGCTGTGCCGCATCGCCAGCCACCAGGTTTGGCTGGGCACGCACGCCCTCGACATCGGCGCCATCACGCCGTTGTTCTACTGCTTCCGTGATCGCGAAGAAGTCCTAAGAATCTTCGAGAAATACTGCGGCGCGCGCCTCACCACGCACGCGTTCCGCATCGGGGGCTGCCTCTACGAGACCTACGACGGCTTCGAGCAGGATTGCCGGAAGTTCTGCGACTTCTTCCTGCCCAAGCTCGACGAATACGAAGCCCTGCTGACCACCAACCGCATTTGGGTGGAGCGTACCAGGAACGTCGGCATTCTGAAGCCGGAAGATTGCATCGCGCTGGGCGTTACCGGGCCAGTGCTGCGCGCCAGCGGCGTGAAATGGGACCTGCGCAAGAAGCAGCCGTACGAGTCGTACAAGGATTTCGACTTCGAAATTCCCACCGGACTGAACGGCGACACCTACGACCGGTACATCGTTCGCATCCAGGAGATGCGGCAGGCCGTGCGCATTATTCGCCAGGCCGTCGAGGGGCTACCGAGCGGCCCCATCATGGCCAAGGTGCCCAAGGTAATCAAGCCGGCGGTGGGCGAGGTTTACGTCTCTATCGAGGCGCCGAAGGGCGAGCTTGGATACTTCATCGTGAGCGACGGTTCCACGCAGCCTTATCGTGTGCGCGTGCGGCCGCCGTCGTTCGTCAACCTGCAAGCCCTCGACAAGATGGTGCGCGGCCTGCTGGTGGCCGATGTGGTAGCCGTGATTGGGACGTTGGATATCGTTTTGGGAGAAGTTGATAGGTAATGGAAGCGTCGTAAGGAGCGCGGATACGTAAGCGCCGTAGGCGCGAAAGAGTTTAGCCCAGCGCTTCAGCGCTGGGTAGGCTGGTAAGAAGAACCGGAGTCTCGCAGGGACGACACAAGCCGTGAGGGGTTTCAGCCCCGAACGACATGTACCGCCGGCTGAAGCCGGCTCGGTTAATGAATTGACGGCGGAGACGCGGGCCTGAAGGCCCGCTCTACCAGGAAGAGGTCTTCACCGGCACGGCTGAAGCCGTGCCCTTTCAAAGCAGCTAATGACGGCGCTTGCTAACTGAGATTGCAGGAGAATGTGATGAGCGACGAACTAAAAACCTTCTCTTTTGGCGGGTGTACTTTTACGCGTACGTCGCCAGGTCTTGCGAAGCTCTCATCGGACACTAAGATGCTCAACGTTGAGATCGGGTTCGAGGAGGCGCTAAAGCTCCACCTTGCCGTAGGAGAATGCATCAGCAAGCTGAACCAGTACAACCGCGCCAAGACGGCCGGAAACGCACTGCTCTCAATCTAGCGCTCCACCTTAACAGTAATCGAATCACTGTGAACGAAACGAGGGCGAAGAGGGCTAACGACGCTTAAGAACTACGATGCTTGACGCAATCAAATCTTACTTGTCCACGAGTACCACCCCCGGCGAAGCCGGCAGCATGTTCTGGGCGACCATTTACATCCTGCTGATCACCATCGGCGTGTCGCTGGCAGTAATCTGCATGAACTGGCTGGAGCGCAAGATCCTGGCACACATGCAGATTCGCCTCGGCCCGATGCGCGTCGGCCCGCACGGATTACTGCAGCCCTTCGCCGATGCCCTCAAGCTGCTCATCAAGGAAGACATCATCCCCGAAGAAGCCGACAAGCTGGTGTTCTGGAGCGCCCCGGTTGTGGTCACGATGACCGCCTTCACCACATTCCTGGTGGTGCCGTTCGGGCGCACGCACGCCGTCACCGATATGAACATCGGCGTGCTGTTTATGCTGGGCGTCTCGTCGCTAGGCGTGCTGGGCATCATCATGGCGGGCTGGTCGTCGAACTCACATTATCCGCTGATGGGCTCGCTGCGCTCCAGCGCGCAGATGGTCTCTTACGAAATCGCCATGGGCTTCGCTATCGTTTCGGCGGTGCTCATGACCAGCCTGCAAACCGGGACCGGCACGCTGAGCATGATTGGCATTGTGGAAGCGCAGAACGCGCAGCAGACCTGGTTCATCTTCAAGTTCTTCCCGCTGGGATTTATCGCCTTCGGGGTGTTCGCGATTGCCATGGTCGCTGAGACCAACCGCGCGCCCTTCGACCTGCCCGAGGCGGAGTCGGAACTCGTCGCCGGCTTCCATACTGAGTACAGCGGATTCCGCTGGTCACTGTTCTTCCTGGCGGAATACGCCGCAATGCTGGCCGTCTCGTCCATTGCGGTCACGCTCTGGCTCGGCGGATGGCTGCGGCCGTTTCCCAACCTGCTCAGCGGCACGGCCTGGGACCTGGCCTTCTCGTTCATCCCCGCGCTGGCGTTCTTTGTGCTCGCCGGGCTGTGCTTCCTGGGCGTCATTCGTATGCCGAAGATCCCGCAGATGCGCATACAGACGCTCGGACTCGCTGCCTTCGGCGGGCTGCTCGGATTTGTTGGACTGGTGCTCTTGCTTCCCGGCATACGCGAGCGCGTACAGGACATCTTCTGGTTCGTCGCCAAGGTCGCCTTCTTCATGTACCTGTACATCTGGTATCGCGGGACCTTCCCCCGCTACCGCTTTGACCAGCTCATGCGCGTGGGCTGGAAGGTGTTGCTGCCGATCGGCCTGGGCGTACTGATCGCCACCGCGGTATGGGGCCTGCTGCCGCAACTGTCGTCGTCAGTTTCGGGGGTGCTGCAATGAATCTGCCGCCGCTGCTTCGCAAAATCTTCTTGGTTGACCTCATCAAAGGCTTAAAGGTTACGTTTCACTATCAGCCGCCAAGTGAAGCAATCACAGAGCAGTACCCTCTGGAGCGCCCGGTCATCTTCGAGCGCTTCCGGGGGCAGCCGCGGCTG
>Ga0335083_10003851_pt1 | contig 19301 bp, 12 predicted proteins | sample Lox_Sample_42_FD_206716 | JGI IMG/M metagenome (GOLD analysis project Ga0335083, IMG submission 206716) | Soil microbial communities from Loxahatchee National Wildlife Refuge, Florida, United States - Lox_Sample_4.2 | ecosystem: Environmental > Terrestrial > Soil > Wetlands | place: USA...
CCAACGTGGCCAACCTGCTACTGGTACGCGCTTCCCTGCGTGAGCGCGAACTGGCGGTGCGCACGGCGCTCGGCGGCAGCCGGTGGCGCCTCGTGCGGCAGATGTTGGCCGAAGCCCTGTTGCTCTCTGCCATCGGAACGCTGCTGGGCGTGGGCCTGGCCTGGGCCGGCATCCACGAACTGCTCGCGATCGCGCCCGAGAACCTGCCACGGCTCCAGTCAATCGCGATCAATCCCGTCGTGCTGGTCTTCGCGGTGCTGGCCGGGCTCGCAGCAACGGTGCTCTTCGGCACTACACCGGCGCTGCGCGCCTCGCGGCCCGACGTGATGCAGGTACTGCGCTCGAGCGCCCGAATGGCGGGCCTGAGTGGCGGCGGCCTGCTGCGGAACGTTGTAGTAGTTGCCGAAGTGGCGCTCTGCTTCGTCCTGCTCATCGGCTCGGGCCTGATGATCCGCAGTTTCCTCGCTCTCGAGCGCATTGACCCGGGATTTGACGCCAAAGGTCTACTCACCTTCAACCTGCTCGGCGTGTTTCAAGGCCGGCCGAAACCCGAGCAGCGCGCGGCGCTGATCCGCGAGATTCAAGATAAACTCCGCGAGCTGCCTGGGGTACAGAGCGTGACGGCCTCCACCCCGTTTCCGCTTACGGGCGGATTTTTCCCCATCCGTTGGGGCCTGGAGCCTGCGCTCACCGACCCCAGTAAATTCCAGGCGGTGGATAACCAGGAGGTGCTACCCGGTTATTTCGAGACGCTGCGCACACCGCTGCTGTTCGGCCGATCTTTCACAGAGGCAGACAACGCACCCGACAGAAACGTAGTGATTGTGGATCAGGCCCTGGCCGCCAAAGCCTTCCCCAACGAGTCGGCAATAGGCAAGCGCATCCTGATTCGCATCCGCACGCCACAGGCGGAGTGGGTGCAAATCATCGGCGTGGTGGGGCATCAGCGTGATGTGTCGCTGGCCGCGCCCGGCCGCGAGCAGATCTACTTCACCGACGGCTTCCTGGGCCACGGTGTGGTGGGCACATGGGCCATCCGCACCGCAGGCGACCCGGCGAACCTCTCCGGGCCCGTGCGGGCGGCGTTGACGCAGCTTGACCGGCGCCTGCTTATTACCGAAATGCAGCCCATGAGCGACCTCGTGAAGAAGGCGCAGGCGCCCACCCGCTTTTCGCTTCTGCTGATCGGCGTCTTCGCGGTGATCGCGGCTTTGCTGGCGGGCGTGGGACTCTACGGCGTGCTTTCAACGGTGGTCCGGCAGCGAACGGCTGAAATCGGGGTTCGCATGGCGCTGGGCGCGGTGCCAGGTAGCATCTTCAAGCTGGTGGTGGGCGAGGGGCTGCGGCTAAGCGCCACCGGCATTGTCATCGGGCTGATTGCGGCGCTGGGCGCGACGCGGGTGATGGCCAGCATGCTGGTGAACATCAAAGCCACAGACCCGGCCACTTACGTTCTCATGGCCGCAGTCTTTCTCGTCATTTCAGCCCTTGCCTCCTGGCTGCCCGCCCGACGCGCGGCCGCGCTTCAACCCGTCGTGGCGCTGCGAGAGGAGTAGGGACACACCCGGAGGAGGCCGATGAGAAGCAACGGGTGTAGAGTACCGCAACGCAGCCGCCCAAGAAGCGTTCAACACGGGGTCCGCCGCAACTCCGTAGCCTCGGTGTTGAAGGCTTTCGGGCAACCGCAGACCCAACTGCGCGCTCGGAACTGCCAGAGGGGAGATGCCGTCGAGGTGCAGCGGAAGGTAGGCTGGCTGGGAGGGAGTCTAATCCTGGAGGCCGACCGGCTTCTCGCTGCACTTCGACGACATCTCCCGTTCGTGGTCGGGTCAAGGGTGGTCTGGCCTCAACCACTCACAGAGATATAAGCGCAATTTGAAGACGAATTGGGTCACGCTCGGGGCCCTGGAATGGCCTTAATTCTCAGAAGCAGGCCTGCGCCGTGGTTACGGCACGATGGCAATGAGGTCACGAGAGCTGAAATAACATCCCAACTGCAAGCCACAATATGGGCAGCGGTTCGGGTAGTGGCACAGTTTGACGTAGGGGCGGCCCTTGTGGCCGCCCAAATGACAGAACAGATTCGAAATGGGCGGCCACAAGGGCCGCCCCTACGTCAAACCGCACGGTTCGCGCCGACCCCTTGCCGGAGAAGACCAGAGGAAATTCCTGGGAGCGCGGGCGTCTCGCCCGCCCTTTCGAGCGCCTTTTGAAGACCGTTGGCAGGCGAGACGCCCGCGTCCCAGGCCCGAGGGAGGTTTTTCACAGTTTCGGGGAGGAGTAGGGAACGCGAAAGTGAGCAAATTCTGCGCACTCGCGGTCGCAAGTGGCTGGCCTCACAGGTAATGCACAGTCTAAACCTAAGAAAACAAAAGCAAAGATATTCCGTCTCGAATTTCCATCAAATACCCACTTTCTCACTTTGATCTGACACTATATTAAGGTTGGGATCGGGCGCACGGGTGTGGATTTTGGGGCGCCGGTCCCGGCTTCGCAGCGATATAGGTTAGGAAGAATGTTGATACGAACCCAATAGGTATAACATCATCTACACCATGCGTTTAGCCTGTGAAAAATGGCTTAATTTCTAAACTTTCGAGGGGTACGAACCCAATTCATTAAGTAACTTAGTATCAATTAATTAGGACTAAGTTTGCGAGTTTCGTCAAAATTTTCACCGAACTCGAGCAAGGGGCTGTGGAAAACTTTCCTGGCAACATGGCTCGTATCACCGGCCGATGCAACACCGGCATGCGTAACGGTCAGGTTTATATAGCAAGCTTCCGAGTCTTGTCACCCCCAGCGGAAAAGAGGACGATGGTAGACGCTCCAGTTTGACAGCCCTGCTACGTTCCACATTCTCTCGCCCGAGGGCGCGTTTCTGTGCGCTGGCGAGTCCGGAGTGGGGCTGCAGCCGAATCTCTAACTTTTGGGGGAATGATCGACAATGAAATATCCAGTCGCGGCGCTCGCGGTCGCATTCAGCGTTCTGCCGCTCAGCTTTACAAGTTCCGCTTCCGCACAGAACAGGCCCAGCGGCGGTAACGTCATCGTGCCGGAATCCAGTGTTGAGCACGCTGAGGATCGCGGGCTACGGGCTCACACGAACATCCTGTTGCTTCAGCCGGCTGGCCGCGCTTTGCCTCAAGCCGGTCCCCCTGCTTCGGGACTCATCGCTGAAACTCCGGCCTCGCTCGCCTGCGTCTACAAGATCGTTACGGCGATGACCGGTTGCAACCAAGACACCGTCACCGCATTGCCGACAGGCGGCTTCGGGGCCATCGCGATCGTCGACGCTTACGACGATCCCGAGGCCAAGACCGACCTCACCAATTTCTCCACGCAGTTCGGGCTTTCCGCAGCGAAATTTCAGGTTGTCTACGCCGGCGGCTCCGAGCCGGCCCAAGATCCCACCGGAGGCTGGGAACTGGAGGAATCCCTCGATATCGAATGGGCTCACGCCATGGCGCCCAAGGCCAAAATCTACCTGGTGGAGGCTGCGTCAAGCAATTGGTCTGACCTTCTCGCGGCCGTCAATACCGCGAGTGGCTTGGTGGCCACAGCAGGTGGCGGCGAGGTCTCAATGAGCTGGGGAAGCAGTGAATTCGAGGGCGAGAACTCGTTAGACTCCTATTTCACCACTTCGAACGTTGTCTATTTCTCTTCGGCGGGCGATTCGGCGGGAGTAAATTATCCCAGCGCCTCTCCTAACGTGGTCTCTGCGGGCGGCACCACCATTAGCCGCGATCCTGTCAGCGGCAATTATGAGTCGGAGAGCGCCTGGTACTCCACGGGCGGCGGGCCCAGCGCGTATGAGGCCACGCCCAGCTACCAGAGCGCAATCGGAGGCCTGAACGGCGCGCGAGGCACGCCGGATTTCTCCTTCGACGCCAACCCCTACACGCCGGTTTGGGTGCTTGACAGCATGCCCTACGAGGGCCAAGGCGGCGCTGGCAGTTGGTGGCTGGTGGGCGGCACCAGCGTTTCCTCGCCGTCGCTCGCGGGCGTGGTGAACAACGCCGGGCACAAGGCCGGTTCCACCAACGCCGAGCTCACCTCGATCTATGCCAACATGGCGGTGTCGGCAGACTTTCACGATATTACCACCGGCACCTGCGGCGTTTACCAGGGTTATCTGTCCGCCAAAGGCTACGATTTCTGCACTGGTGTGGGAACTAACGTCGGTAAAGCCGCGAAGTAATTCTTCGCGACTTACAGCGCGGTTCAAGCCGGCCCCGCTTCGCGGCGGGGCCGGCTGTTCCCATTAGGGCTTGCCCGGCCGCGGCAGCACTGCCAAGGTGGGCAGAGCGCAGCCGCCAGCCGCTTGTTGCCACAAACAAGCTGACCTTAACGTGCCGCCTCTCATGTTGCAAAGAGGCACGTTTACAACTACAAAACCGCACTTCGAATCGCACGTAATCTATTAGTTAATCCAAGCGTACTGCCCTTACCGGTCTCATTCCCTCACAGATTTGCCGAACCCCGCGCCGAACACGTGGACCTTGCGCGACAGCTCTGCGCTTGCTTTAATCTACTCTTATGACGCTGCGCGAATTCCGCGACGCGCTAAAGCGCGACGAACCTCCGTCCCATTTGAGCCTGGCCCTCGCGGCTTTGTGGTGGGACGCGAAGGGCGATTGGAAGCGGGCCCACGAATCCGCCCAGGAAGACGAAGGCCTAGCGGGTTCCTGGGTTCATGCCTATCTGCATCGCAAAGAGGGTGACTCTTCCAACTCGGGTTACTGGTACCGGCGGGCTAAAAAGCCTCCGGCCCGAACTTCGCTTGAGCAAGAGTGGACGGAAATCGCTGAATCGCTCCTGAGAGAGACCGAACCCAAGATGTAGCAAGTCAGCAGGTCGTACTCGAGGCGCTCCTACGCGACGTCCCCGTTGAATTGGAGGCGGGCGATGTGGGAATCGCCGTTGGTCTACAACCTGGCCGTCGCCCGGCTCCCCGAAATCTATAATTCCTCCCCGCGTTGTCCCCACTTTTCGGCGATGGTGTCATTTGGACGCTGCAGCCGCAGTCATTCCCGCGGAGGCGGGAATCCACTTTACTTAACTCCATGTTTCCATCAACTTCGAAATGGATTCCCGCCTTCGCGGGAATGACTGCGCCTCAAGAGAGGTTCAAGCATGAAATGACACCAGTACCCACTTTCCCCACTTTTCCCTCCACTTGACATCACCTGCTAACCGTCGCACACTGGCATAGTCTAACTATGTTAGTGAACCGCAGGAGGTGACGAGTTGCACCAGGATGAGATTCCACCCGGAACGCTTTATCTCTTAATCCTCAAAACGCTCGCGCGCGGGGTTGAATTGCACGGCTACGAGATCGCCAATGCGATCCAGCAGCTCTCCGAGGACGTGTTGCAGGTTGAGGAAGGATCTTTGTACCCGGCGCTACAGAGAATGCTGATCAGAGGCTGGGTGACGGCGAAGTGGGGCGTGACCGCCGGCAATCGCCGGGCGCGCTACTACAAGCTGACGAAAGCGGGCCGCAAGCAACTGGAGGTCGAGGTTTCGCAGTTCGAGCGTGTGATGCAGGCCATCTCGCGCGTGATTCAGACGGCATGAGAACAGTGACAGGTGGCAAGTGACAAGTGACAAGAAAGGATGAAGGCCGAAGTGCAAAGGATGGATCGGGAACGATTCGTGCGGGACGGTGCGTGGTGGAGTGGCTGAGTCAACTCGTGCGGCGTTTCGCCGCGCTGGTGCGGCGGAATAAGTTGAACCGCGACCTCGAGGACGAAATGCGCCTCCACCGCGAGCTGCGTGAGCAGCAGAATGTCGAATCAGGTATGACGGCAGAGGAAGCTTATTACGCCGCTCGGCGGCGCTTCGGGAATGAAACGATCCTCAAGGAGGTTAGTCGCGAAATGTGGGGATGGGGCTTGGCGGAACGTCTGCCTCAGGACGTGCGCTACACCTTGCGTCAATTGCGGAAGAATCCCGGCTTTGCGGCGCTGGCCATCATAACGCTCGCGCTCGGAATCGGGGCCAACACCGCGATGTTCACCGTGATTGACAGCGTTCTCATTCGACCCCTGCCGTTTCGCAATGCCAACCGTCTGGTGTCAATAAGAATAGGTTATCTCGACAGCCACTTCGGAGATCCCGATCAGAATCCCGTGTCGTGGCCAGCCTATCGTGAATTACGAACTCGCTCTCATTCATTCGAAGACATCATAGGCATCAGCTCTTCAGACTGGACGGTTATACAGACTCCGCAAGGTGGCCAGAAAGTTGTCAGGGCAACCATTACAGCCAATGTGCTGGACACGCTGGGCATTCATCCCGTGTTGGGCCGTCCTTTCGACAGCAAAGACTACCAGTCAGGCGCCGCGCCGGTGGTTCTGCTGGGCGCGGAACTATGGCGTGACCACTTTGGCTCTGACCCGCTTGTTCTTGGACGACAGGTTCGCATTGGGGGCACGCCCTATTTGGTAGTGGGCGTCCTCCCGGACAGCTTTGATTTGCTAGACGTGCAAGCCGAGGCCGATGTCACTTCGCGTGTGTGGCTGCCAAGCCGCGGCGACGAAGATTTCGAGTTGGCGGGAATCGTAAGACCTGGTGTGTCTCCGCAGGCCGCGCAGGCGGAGCTGGGCACCTTCGCGCTGGACATCTGCGGTCAAAATCTACAATGCGCCAAAAGCGTCAAGTTCATCGTAAAGCCTAGCCGCGATGTTATGACCACCTCTGTGCGGCCGGCGTTACTAGCCCTCACCGGCGCGCTCTTTCTCGTTCTGCTGATCGCCTGCGTTAATGTGTCGAATTTGCAACTCGCGCGCCACCTTGCGCGCCGTCAGGAGTTGGCGGTTCGGGCTGCGATCGGTGCAGGACGGGGCCGGCTCCTGGGTCAGTTGATGGCGGAGGGCGCCGTCTTGGCGGTCGCGGGAGCAGCAGCCGGTCTTGGATTTGCATCGATTTTGATCGCCGCCGTGCATCGCCTGCCGCCCAACTTTATTCCCCGCGCCGATGAGATCAAATTGCGCGTCCCGGTTTTCGCGATGTTGGCAATCATCGCGGCCGTCGCAACCGTTCTCTCGTCCCTGGCTCCTGCGCTCCTCGCCACTCGCACCGCTCCTGAGGAGGCGCTTCGGGAGGCTTCCGGAGGATCAATCACAGGAAGAAGGCGATCGCGGTTGAGCCAATGGATGGTGGCGGGCGAAGTGTCTCTTTCAGCCGTACTGCTGGTTTCAGCCGGACTGATGTTTCATACCCTGTACAACCTGCAACACATCCACTTCGGCCTCGACTTGGATGAGGTGACCGCGTTCGAGGTCACGCCCGCAAATGCACCGGGGTATCTCGGGTGGCTTGCCGCCCGGAAGTCGGGAACAGCCCCTCAAGCGATAACGGAGTCTGTCGTGACGCGAGTTTATCAACCGATTCTCGACCGCCTTCGTCAACTGCCGGGCGTTGTGGATGTAGCCTTGGGCTCATGGGCGCCGTTTGACGGCACCGCTGGGTTCGCCATGATTCGTCCTCCTGGAGTCCCTGAGACCCAGCAGCACGGGTTAATCGCAGCTCAGATATGCTACGTGTCACCGGGTTACGCTCGCACCATGGGAATACCCCTCATCAAGGGCCGGATGATCTCCGATCAAGACAGCACCGGGACCCCCTTGGTCGCTGTGGTAAATGAGACTCTCGCAAGGCGTCTCCCTCCCGGCCAAGACCCTATAGGTGAACACATCGCCCACCCCTCGCGCACCCCGCCCACGATGAAAAACGATTACACAATCGTCGGGGTCTTGGGAGATGCCCGACAACATATCGTCACTCAAACGCCAGATCCGGAAGTGCTCTTAAGCTATCAGCAGGTTCCAACAAGCGATCCGCGCTACTTCCTGTTGGCGTCCGGTACAAACTACTTCGTCAAGACTCGAGGCCACGTGCAGCTAACCAATGCCATCCGTCAGGTCTTTCGGCAATCGGCTCCCGGTTACGCCGTGGACCATTTCCGAACGCTGCGGATAGCGTTGGACGATGCCACGTTCAACCAGCGGCTGGGGTTGTATCTGACCGCCTCGTTTGCGGGAATTGCAATCCTGATGGTATTGACAGGTCTCTACGGTGTGCTTTCGCAGTTGGTGGGCCAGCGGTGGCGCGAGATCGGCGTTCGCATGGCCCTGGGCGCCACGAACAGGTCAATTCTGCAGATGATTCTGAGACAGGGCTCCATACTAGCCGTAACAGGTCTCGCACTGGGCTTGATCGCTTCCCTCGCCGGAGGGCGCCTGCTTCGCGCCTTTCTGTACGGCGTCAAGCCAACCGATGCCTGGACGTATCTTGGGGTCGCAGTTGTCCTGCTGTCACTGAGTATCGGAGCAGCGTTACTTCCCGCGCGCCGAGCGGCCAAAGTCGATCCTATGGTCGCGCTACGCTGCGAGTGAAGTTGCCATGTGATCGGGCGATGAGAATCGGGCCACATGCTTGAAGTACTGAACCTCACCAAGCTGTACTACGGCAGCCCTGTGGTTAACCATGTGACCTTCTCGATCGGCTCGGGCGAGGTGTTGGGTTATCTCGGGCCTAATGGCTCCGGCAAAAGCACCACGGTAAAGATGTTGACCGGGCTCGTGGACCCTTCCTCGGGCCAGATTTACTACCGCGGGCGCAGCATCCGCGAAGACATGATCGGCTACAAACGCATTGTGGGTTACGTTCCCGAGGAGCCCTACCTTTATCTCTACATGAGCGGGCGTGAATATCTGCAACTCGCCGGTCGCCTCCGTGGCCTGCAAGAGAGGAGCATGAATCAGAAGATCGACGCGCTGTTGGAGCTCTTTTCCCTCTTCCCGTATCGCCTCTCTGCAGTTTCTTCCTACTCCAAGGGGATGAGGCAGAAGACTCTGATTATCGCGGCGCTGCTGCACAACCCGGAAGTAGTGATCTTTGACGAGCCTCTTTCCGGACTCGACGTCACCGCGGCGCTGGTCTTTCGGAGCCTAATTCAATCACTGGCGAGCGACGGCAAGGCCATCCTTTACAGCTCGCACGTGCTCGAAGTTGTGGAGCGAGTCTCTACGCGCGTGCTGATTTTGCGCAAAGGCGCCGTGGTAGCTCACGACTCGCCTCAGCACCTGAGAAATCTCTTGGGATCGCCAACACTCGAGGACGTATTCGCGCAACTCGTAAACCAGGAAGATACGGCGAAGATCGCTCAGGACATCGCTGCCGTGATTAGGAGCTGACTGTGAGGTTATGGCGACAGAGCGGGCGCGAGGAGCGCAGGCAGCGTCGCGAACTGACTCTGCTGTTTGCCGGCCGCTTCTGGGAGAATGATCTCGTCTCCATCACCGGAGACGTGCGTGGAACGCTGGTGGGCGTCTTCGCGGTGGTGGCCGGGCCCGGTTGGATCCTTCCTTTTTTGGAGTGCCTCGCTTTCTCTGATAAGAGGTTTACAAGCCTCCCGTTGTATGAGCGGGATTGGATTGCGTTGCCTCACAAGGCGATCTACCTTGCGTTGTCTATGACGGTTCTGGGGATACTTACCGTATTCGAATGGGACGCGTTGCTGCTGGACCAACGAGACTACTCCGTGCTGCGTCCCTTGCCGGTCCGTCTGACGACGGTGCTGGCCGCGAAGCTCTCTGCGCTAGCCTTCTTCTGGGCGGTGCTGGCGGTGGTCATCAATGCAGTCTCTGCCTTGATTTTTCCTGTCGCGGTAATGCAATGGGGTAGCCTGGGCTCGCTGCTGTGGATGATTCGCGTTCACGTGGTCGCGATTGTGGCTGGCAACGCTTTCGTCTTTCTGGCCATGATCGCGCTCCAAGGCCTCTTGATGAACGTGTCGGGATGGCACAGGTACCGCCGTGTGTCGCCTTACTTCCAATTGCTTCTGGTGGCCCTGCTGCTGTTGATGTTCTTCGCTTCTATCGGTGCATCGCAGCAAATACAAGCTGGGAAGCAGCTCGGCAGCGTTCTTCGTCTTCTGCCGCCGGTGTGGTTCCTTGGGCTCTACCAGTACGATTTGGGGTGGCACCAACCGGTCTTCCACCAGCTCGCTACGCTGGCTCAGTACGCCCTCGGGACCGCAGCTTTCATCGCCGCCGCATTCTACGGCCTGAGCTACAAACGCAGCATCTCAGATTTGCCTGAACACCTCGAAATTAGGCGGGACAGGGGGCCGGGACGGTTCGCGAGAATTATTACGCTTGTGGTGGATAGCGTCCTGCTGCGGACACCGCCGGAGAGGGCCGCCTTCCATTTTATCCGCCAGACCACTCTGCGCAGCCGGAGCCACCGGGTGCTGGTGGCCGCTTATGCCGGAATCGGTTTGGGCCTGGTCTTTCAGAGCCTGACGGGCGCCGCCGCCGCGGGCAGCCACTCTTGGTGGGACCATCCGCAGGGTGCCCTTTTGCCGATTCCCTTGGTCTTATCGTTGTTCCTTCTGCTCGGGTTGCGCTACGCCTTCACCGTTCCTGCGGAGCTGCGTGCCAACTGGCTCTTCCAACTCTCCGCCACCAGTGACCCGCGAGAGTACCGGGCCGGCATCCGAAAAGCGGTGACGCTCATCGGTATTCTCCCGCTGTTCGCTCTGCTGCTGCCCTTGCACGCAATCCTCTGGGGCTGGCGCCTGGCGGGCTTGCACATTGCCTTTGGATTCGTTGTCGCTTGCCTGGTAATGGACGTTCTGTTTGCGGGCTTCGACACGCTGCCCTTCACGTGCTCGCATGTTGCCGGCAAGGCGAATGTTAAAACCTTATGGCCGCTGTACGTCCTCGGCTTCATGGCCTTCGTGAGCGCCTTCTCCGGTATCGAGCTGCTCATTCTCAATCGCCCTGGGCGCCTGCTGTGGTTCCTGGGGACGGTGGTTCTGATTCAAATGGGTCTCGAGTTCTATCGCCGCCGTGTATTGCCGGTGCGGGGAACATTTTCGTTGGTATTCGCCGGAGAGCCTGAGCCGGCCGTAAGAACGTTGGGGCTCTCGCATTGATTGGTCGTCGAAGGATCAGTAATCGGAGTCTTGCGCTGTGGATTCGTTCATCAAATCACGACTCAGCACTCGAGGGCTCACGCCCTGGGCTACGATATTTCGCCCCTAAGGGGGCTGCGTCAGCGTGCGCCACGATGTTGGAATTCGTCTACGATCTTCTGACTCAGGATACTAGGTGAAAGGGCTAAACCAACTCGGTCGACGCCTACTGATGCTTCTGCGGCGCCACCAGTTCGATCGCGATCTCGAGGACGAAATGCGCCTGCACCGCGAATTGCGTGAGCAGCAGAATATCGAAGCGGGCATGGCGCAGGACGAAGCTCACTATGCCGCTGAGCGGCGCTTTGGAAACGCGATGCTCTTGAAGGAGGTCAGCCGGGAAATGTGGAGCGGCATCTGGTTTGAACGCCTGGTTCAGGATCTTCGTTACGGTTTGCGCCAGTTGCGCCGCAGCCCGGAATTCACCGCTGTCGCGGTGCTCACGCTGGCGCTTGGCATCGGCGCCAACACGCTGATTTTCAGTGTAGTCAATGCAGCTATTCTGCACCCGCTGCCATTTCGGGACGCCAGCAGGCTCGTTACGCTGTGGGTTACAAGCTCGAACTTCGGTTACACCGGTCCCGGTTCTCTGACCGATCCCGACTACATCGAGTGGCGAAAGCAGAATCGCGTTTTCAGTGAAATCGGCGCCTATCGCGGCCAGCCGTCGAATCTTACCGGCGCCGGAGAACCCCTGCGGCTTACAGGCGCGGCCATATCGCCAAGCCTGTTACGTGTGCTCGACGTGAATCCCGTCTTAGGGCGAACATTCGCTCCAGAAGAGGAAATCGCCGGGCACAACCGCGTGGCCTTGCTGAGCGACAAGCTATGGCGCAGCCGCTTCGGCGCTGACCCGACAGCCGTGGGCAGGGCGATCAAGCTGGACGGAGAGTTCTTCACGGTGGTCGGCGTGATGCCGGCCGGTTTCGATTTTCCCAACCAGGCCGACGTCTGGGTTCCGCTCACACTGTCGAGCGACGCTCACAACGCGACCCTGCAATTTGTGGCCCGGCTGAAACCCGGCATATCCATCGAGCGGGCTCGCACGGACGTGACTCTAATCGGCAAGCGCCTCGACGAGCAACGGCACACGCAAAGTGGCGATTGGGAGGAGCAGACAACTCTGATTCCGCTAGGTAATGAAGTAGCCTCAGCGCTTCGGACTTCGCTGCTGGTTCTCCTCGGTGCGGTCGGACTCGTGCTGCTGATCGCCTGCGCCAATGTGGCCAATCTGTCCCTGGGGCGCGCTGCCACGCGCCAACGGGAAATCGGCATTCGCAAAGCGCTGGGTGCCGGCCGAAGCCGGGTGATCCGCCAGATGCTGACCGAGAGCGCGATGACGGCGGCGCTGGGTGGCGGCCTCGGCCTTTTTCTCGCCATCGTGGGCCACCGTTTTCTAGCCGACGCGGCGCCTCTTCTGCCCTGGAACATGCAGTCTCCCGAGGCCACGGCGCGCATCGCGACAGGAGGAATCGATGTCTGGGTGCTGGGTTTCACCCTCGCGGTCGCGGTGCTCACAGCCGTCCTCTTTGGCCTCGTACCGGCTCTTCGGGCATCGCGAGGCGAATTGATTGATAGCCTCAAGGAAGGCGACCGAAGCTCCGGCGTGGGACGTTCGAGAAGTCGCTTGCAAGACAGTATTGTGCTGGCGGAGGTCGCCGTGGCGCTGATTCTCCTCGTGGGCGCCGGATTATTGATCCGGAGCTTTCTCCATCTCATGAACGTCGACCCGGGATTCAGCCCCAATAACGTGCTCGTGATGCAGATCAGCCTGCCGGAGTCGCGCTACGCTGACAGGGCCTCAATGATTGCGTTCGAACAACAAGAGGTCAGTCGGCTCAGCGCCTTGCCCGGCGTGAAATCTGCGGGAGGTGTTTTCGGGCTGCCGCTGGGCAATGGCGCCGTCGCCGGAGACTTCACCGTTGAGGGACAGGCTGCTCCGTCCGCAGGCAGTCAGCCGTTTATCGCGGCGAAGAAAGTTGTGGGCGGTGATTATTTCAGGTCGCTCGGCATTCCGCTGCTGCAGGGCCGCGATTTCGACGAGCACGATTCGCAGAACTCCCAACACGTCGTGATCGTTAGTCAGAGCCTCGCGCATCACTACTGGCCCGCCGGGGACGCCATCGGCAGGCGCCTCAAACCTGGCTTCTCGAATGATGCGTGGTGTACCGTCGTGGGAGTCGTCGGCGACACCAAGCAATACAGCCTCGATGAGGCGCCCGCGCCTTCCATGTATCTTCCTTATGCGCAGGCGCCGGCTCAATTCCTGATGGAAGACATCGCGCTGGTGGTGCGCACGGCGCTACCACCGCTGAGCCTGGTCAATGCGGCGCGGCACGCGGTGGAAAGTGTCGATCCCGACCTGCCGGTTTTTGACGTCGTCACCATGGAGCAGCTCGTCTACCGCTCGGCTTCTGCGCCGCGCTTCAACACCGTACTGCTGGGCATTTTTGCCTCACTGGCTCTCATTCTCGCCGCGATTGGCATCTACGGTGTGATGTCTTACTCAGTCAGCCAGCGTACCCATGAAATTGGCGTGCGCATGGCGCTGGGCGCAAAGGCACGCGACGTGGTCCGCCAGATCATCGCGCAGGGAATGCGGCGAGCGCTGGCGGGAATCGCCTTGGGCCTGGCCGGAGCTTTGATCCTAACTCGCTTTCTCGCGAGCTTGCTTTACGGCGTTCGCCCCGCAGACACGGCCACCTTCCTTGCGGTCTCACTGCTACTGTTGGCTGTGGCGCTCCTTGCGTGCTATGTTCCTGCCCGCCGCGCGGCAACAGTGGATCCCATGATCGCGCTGCGCCATGAATGAGACGACACAGGCTCGTCGTCTGCCGCATCGATGCCGGTTGCCAGAGCTGGACCAATATGAACTCCGGCGCGACGGTCATCGGCGCCACACAAACGGCCCTGCCGCGCCGGGGGTACACCATTTCAGGTTGCTGCCCGCGACGCGGGAGCAAACTTAAATTGACAAATGCCCTGCCAGAGGGTTAATGTGTCCGGCGTTAACGCGGAATACCTAAAAGGAGATGTCATGAGCAACCCGAAGAGCAAAAGCTTCTACCGAGCCGCATCGAGCCATGAGACGACGGCAAACAGATTGGGGCCGCTACAAGACCTTCCGGGATTTTGGCAGGGCACCGGCTTCAACCTCATTGCCCGTCCGAACTTTTCGGGGGGTAACAAGGACGGAATCTTTCTTGAGCTGAACTTGTTGGCGGAGACCATCGAATTCACTCCCATCGGCTCTCCGGTATTCAACCGCGGCAGCCTTCAGGATGACGTCGCCCTTTACGGATTGACGTACCTCCACCGGGTCACCGACTTGACGACGGGAGAGGCGCTCCACATTGAGCCGGGCCTGTGGCTCAACATCCCGCCGACGACTCAACCAGCGTCAGATGCGAGTATCGCGCGACTGGCCACGATTCCTCACGGTAATGCGGTATGCACAGTCGGATTCTCGCAGAACGTAGTGTTTCAGGGGCTGCCGGACATTCCGCCGGCAAACACCGTTCCCTTCAAGACCGGGGGGCAAGCGCCGCCGCCGGGCACGAAGAACCCGTACCCCGAGTACGACCTCAGTACCCCCAGCGCATTTCGCACAAGTCCGCTGCCCTCTCAGATAACGCAGGCAATCATCGACGATCCTAATGTGATGGTCAGGAATGCTCTGCAAGGTCAGCATCTCACGAAGATTATTCGCCTCATCACCTCGACGGCGGCCGCAGGAGGCGTCGGTAACATACCCTTCATTGTCAAGAATGCGGACGCCCCAAGTTTGGAATCGGTATTCGCAATTGAAACCGTACAAAGCGATACCGGTACCGACTTCTTACAGCTCCAATACTCTCAAACCGCATTGCTGAACTTCGGTGGAATGAGCTTCCCGCATGTTACTGTGGGAACGCTCATCAAGGCGTTCTGAGGTAGAGTCGCGGGGCGCCAGCAGAGAACGGCTGGTGTCAGTGGAAACGCTTCGCTCCATTCTAATTCCGTGAACCCAGCGTGTGGCGGAGTCGCGCATTCGCGACTGTGCCGGCCGTCGGCAACGCGAAGGCCACGTAAGCACCGTGGATGCTCCCTTGTGCCGCCGCATCGCTCACTTCCGGCGCTGCTGCGCAAACAACCAAATATTCCCGCCCCCCTGCTTCATAGACACTGGGAATGCCCTGGAGTGCCGTGTCGAGCCGCTTTTCCCAAAGCACCTTTCCGGTTTCTTCATCGTATGCCCGCACGAAATGATCTCGCGTTGCGGTGAAAATCAGTCCGCCTGCGGTCACCACGGGCCCGGTTTTGAGAAATGGAAAGCCCGTGTCTTGAATTCCCTTCGCCGCCAGCTCCGGTACTTCACCCAGTGGAATCTTCCATTTGATTGTGCCCTTATTCAGATCGTAAGCCGTCAGTGACGACCATGGAGGCTTGATCGGCGGAACTCGCATGCTCGTCATCATGAAGCCGAAGCCGCTCAGGTAGCGGACCGGTTCCGGATCATGCGTGCCTTCGGACTTCGTGGTCGTGGAAAGAGACGAAGCAGTAGGTGATGAGGATGTTGCGGCGCGCGACGGGTTAAGAAGAAACGCGATCAACGACTGGAAATCAGCTGCGCGCAGCTTCGGGAATCCCGGCATGGGGCCGCGTCCCTGCCTGACAACCGTTTCGATTTGGTCTCGACTTAGCCGGCTGCCGATATCTACCAAAGAAGGAATCGCCGGAGGCAAACCCCTGCGGTCACCGCCGTGGCAAAGGCGGCAATTCGACTCAAAGATAAAATGGCCCTGCTGTTCGATGGACTCGCCCTCGGCTGCACGTCTCGTTTCTTCCGGCTCGAGTTTGAGCATGCAGGGAAGGTCCATCGAAGCGACATACAAGGTGCCGTTGGCCGGATCCGCGGCCGCGGAGCCCCAATTAGCTCCCCCACTGTTTCCCGGCATCTCCATGGTGTCCGTCAGCGCCGGAGGCGTGAAGAGACCCTGATTCCGTGAGGTCTCGATCTCCTGGCGGAAACGCGCCAATTCCTGCGGGTCGGTAATCAAGGGGCTCAGGTCGGCCGCGGTGAAGGCTTGCCGCGCGAACGGTGGCGGTTTCAGGGGGAAGGGCTGGGTTGGCCAGGTTTCTTCTCCGGGCATGTCAGAGCGCGGTTCCGGCCGTTCCTCAACCGGCCAAAGCGGCTTACCCGTGTCGCGGTCGAACACCCAAACAAAACCGGTTTTGCCCACCTGCGCAACGGTATTCACTCTTCGCCCGTTATGCCACAGCGTGAGAAGCTTGGGCGCGGCGGTGTTGTCGTAATCCCAGATGTCGTGATGGACCATCTGGAAATACCAAATCAGCTTGCCGGTGCGCGCATTGAGCGCTAGCAGGCAGTCGCCAAACAAGTCGGCGCCGCGGCGGTCAGCGCCGTAAAAGTTGTACTTGGGACTTGCCGTGGGCACGTAGACAATTCCGCGTGCTTCATCCACTGAGATCTCGCCCCAACAATTGGCCCCTCCCACGCGCTTCCACGCGTCTTTCGGCCAGGTGTCGTATCCGAACTCACCTGGATGCGGAATGGTGTGAAAGGTCCACACCAGCTTGCCGCTGCGTACATCGAAGGCCCGGATATCGCCGGGAGCGGAGCCGTATCCCTGATTGGTGGCCGATCCCAATATCAGCAGATTTTCGAACACTCGCCCTGGCGTTGTGGATTGCACCAGTGACAGAGTACCGGGATCTCGCCCCAAACCTTGCTTTAGATCGACCTGGCCATTCGTCCCGAAGGACAGGATCGATTTCCCGGTTCTTGCGTCGATCGCCTGAAGGAAGTGATTGCTGGCAAAAAGTAGCCGGCGCTCGCTGCCATCCTTACTTTCCCAATAGTTGATTCCGCGGTCTGTGATGATCTCCGTATGCGGATCGGCTTGGTGCACCCAGACTTCTTTCCCCGTCTCGGCCTTCAGCGCAACGAGGGAGTTGTTCGCAGCGAGAACATAAGTAAGCCCGTGCGCCTGGACAGGATTGAAGAAATACCGGTTGTCATCGCCGGTTGGAAAAGTCCAGGCGATTTCAAGTTTGCTGACATTGCTCCGGTTGATCTCACGAAGCGGCGAGTATTGCGAGGAGTCTGGTCCCCCGCCATAGTCGCTCCAGGATGTGTGGTCTTGGCCAAGGGCTGTGACCGGAGCGCCAAGCACCAGGCAGCCGAAGAACACGATCATTAGCGCGTGCATCTCACTCAGAAGAGCGCGAGAAAATCCAGGCTCCGATGCAAACTTTGACTCTTTCCGCGACTTCATCAATGTCTCCAATCCGTGGAATCCTTGGACTACGGCGCTTGGGATCAACGGTCCACTATGCCATCGGTTGCTACTCCCGGCCATCCACGGACAGGCCAGCCCGTCTCCTCTTCAATAGCCAAGAGCCGATTATATTTTGCAAGCCGCTCAGATTGCGTGATGGAACCATTCTTGAACTGATCGCCGCTCCAACCCGCCGCGAGATCAGCAGCCCAGTTATCTTCCGTCTCACCGCTCCGGACGCTGATCGCGATTTGCCATCCGGCGGCGCGCGCCAAGCGCCATGCCTCGGCAGCTTCCGTCAGGGTACCGATCTGATTCACTTTCAGCAGCAGAGCGTCGCAAGCCTTGCTATCGATGGCCCGGCGGATGCACTCAGGATTTGTACACAAAAGATCGTCTCCCACAACCAGCGCCTTGCCGCCGAGAGCCGCACGAAGGTGGGGCCAATATTGCCAGTCATCTTCTGCGAGGCCGTCCTCGACGCTTAGGATCGGGTAATGGTTCACCCATTGGCTGAGCCGCTGGATCATTTCCTCACTGCACAATCGCTCTCTACCGAGGTGGTAAGTCCCATTTTGATAGAAGTGGCTGGCCGCGACATCGACTCCCAAAAACGTGACTTCACCTGGCCTGTATCCTGCCGCCGTAATGGACTCCACTGCCAGAGCGAGCATCTCCTCAGTCGTGGAGCACGGCGGAGCCAAGCCCCCTTCATCCGCGGTCAGCAAGCGCATCCCATAGCGGCTATGAATCAACTCGGCCGCAGTCTGGTAGATCTCATACGTCGCAGACAGCGCGGCGTCGATGGTGCGCGCGCCCAAAGGGATGAGAAGCACGTCTTGAATGGGCACTTGCCCGCCAGCGTGTTTGCCGCCACTGAAAAGATTGATGGTCAACCGCGGAAGGAAAGCCGGTGCCTCCGGGACCAAGGTGGCGAACCATCGGTACAAAGGCACTCCCTGTTGGCACGCGCAGGCGCGGGCAAACGCAATCGAGACTGCGAGAATCGCATTTGCGCCTAGGCGCGCCTTGTTGGGCGTGCGATCGAGCGAAACCATTGCCCGGTCAAGCTCGGCTTGACTGCCAAACTCCACACCCGCCAGCGCGTCGTTAAGGTCCTCCTTAACTGACGCGACCGCCCTCCGGCAACCCAGGCCACGATACCGCCTCACGTCGCCGTCCCGCAACTCCAGCGCCTCAGCGCGGCCCGTTGATGCGCCTGAGGGAACCGACGCCGAGGCAGAGAGCCCTCCCTTGAGCTCACAAGTCGCGCGAACGGTCGGGCGCCCGCGGCTATCGAGAATCTCGCGTGCGGTCAGGCGCTGAATCGTAGGCACACGGCTCCAATCCTGAGAGAAATTCAGAAACCAGATCCTGAACCCGGCAGGGTGGTTCCGGTAGCAGAGAAAGCACTGCTTGGCACTGACGTACCCGCTCAGCGTCACTCAGATACTCCAACGGGGAGCGGCCGGCGGCACGCGCCAGCAAACATCCTAAAGCGTGGCGAACCGCACGGGGTTCAAGGTCGCGCGCCCAAGGCACGTTGCCGAGAGCTTGAGTGTATGCTTGCCAGTAGCACACAGCAGCCTCAGCAAATAAGGCTCGCTGCGCCGTCAGATGATGTGCCTTGCTCAGGAAATGAGTGAGGGAAAAGCCGAGGTCAAACGCCGGTTCTCCGAAGTGAGCGACCTCGTAATCCAAAAGAACCAGCCTGTCATCTCGCAGCAGTATGTTCTTCGGGCTGTAGTCGCCGTGCACCAGCGTCAGCCGGCCCGAGCGCGTCTCGTCCACGAGACGATGCAGAAACTCCGCCGCCGCTGGCACCCGTTCCGCCGAATACAGGTAGTAGGGCTCGAGCCGCAGCGACTCGAAGAATGATGTGTCTTCGAAGGCCTTGCGAGCCTCGCACTCTTGCGATGCCCGGCGATGGACCAACCCGAGCAAACGTCCAAATTGTTGCACGTAATTGAGGTTCACTCTTCCCGAGAGCAGGACAGTTTTCCAGTTTTGATGTGGGAACGGTACCGCGTCCA
>Ga0335083_10003852_pt1 | contig 19300 bp, 16 predicted proteins | sample Lox_Sample_42_FD_206716 | JGI IMG/M metagenome (GOLD analysis project Ga0335083, IMG submission 206716) | Soil microbial communities from Loxahatchee National Wildlife Refuge, Florida, United States - Lox_Sample_4.2 | ecosystem: Environmental > Terrestrial > Soil > Wetlands | place: USA...
GGCTTGATCGGCATCCAAAACTCCGATCAGAATGCCATCATTATACTTCAAAAGAACGTCAATTCAGTTGCCAACCCGCGCAACGCAGTGAGCGCGTTACGATTGCGTGACAGCCCGCCAGCGGCCGATTTGTTTCGTCATATTTCATCCGTTTGAGGCACCGCCCGGGCATGAAGAAGATTCGTCCGCACGGCGAAATCTGCACTCCTGACAGCCTTACCATATAGGGGCCTTTTTCCGCGTCACGCTAGGCGCCAGCGTTGAGAGCCTCGGTGCCGAACTTCAGGAGTGCTCTCATGGGCGCGAGATACGGCGCACAGAACAGTGCTGTCTGGGCAGGCGACTCCGCAGTCGAGTTGCTGGCTGGTATCGAAGCCAGCGATCCCGGAAAAGGCTTGGCCGAGGCGCGCCTCAGGGCTCTTCATCCTCTCAGCGAAGGAAAGGACCACCACTCTACTGACTTTGAGAAGCGCCTCCGCAAGGTGTTCGAAAAGCAGTCGGATGGTCACCCGCCGCAGTGGTTGACGTTGGAGTTTTGGCAACAGGAAGTGGACAATGTGCTTGTCCAAGGGATCTTCGGACGGAGTGGATCGAAGGCGATCATTGTCGGCCGCATCCATGCGGTCTGGCCCGATCTCTCCGAGGCTTGGTTGCTCCGCCGAATGGAGGAAGTCGCACGACAGGGCCTGCCGCAGTGGGTCCAGAACGAGTTCTGGGCAGAAGATGTGGATCCAATTCTTCTGGCCGGCCTTGAGCGTGCCAATCGCTTTCGGAAGGAGGCCATTGCCAAAGCACTGAAGGAATACCCTGTACTCCAGATTGGCGCCGTCTCGAAGCGCATTCGATCTCTGCGGACCCAGCAAAACGGGCGGCCGAAGGCAACTTCGTTCGCAGGTACCACTGCGGCGGCGCCTCGTACGGTAGGGGAAGGCGGTTCAGGGGCACTAGGCAGCTCGATCGGCGAGACCGGCTCAACCGATCGAGAGGTTTGGCGAGCCGCCGATGCCATCCTGCTCGCTGGCGTCCGCGAAGCAAATCAGTGCGAACGCGAGGCCGTCGACAAAGTGTTAGGCAGGTTCTCCGAACTCCGAGTGGAGGCGATATGGGCCCGCTTTCGGCGGCTCCGATACAAGCAAACAAGGGCCGGCCCGCTCCTCTGGACGACCGAATTAGATGACCGTTTAATGCGCGTTCATCGAGAGGGCGGCTTGAGGGCCGCTGTTTCCGATATTCAGAACCTCACCGATTGGCCGCGGCGAGCAATCCTGCGGCGGGCTCATCAGCTGGGGTTACCCAAGGAAGCGATGGCCGATCGTCGGCGCTGGACGATGGCCGAGTTCCGGTTTGCGTTGGAATCCGTGAACCACCTGAGCGTTCGAGAAATTGCCGATGAGCTCGAAAGATCGGAGAAATCCGTTTGGAACATGATGGGGAGCCGTGGAATCCCAGCCAGATTTCAGGATGGGTGCAGCGTTCGTGAGCTTTCCGCTAAGTTGCACATCCGGCGCCCAAGCATTCGGGCGTGGATCAAGGCTGGTCTGCTTCACAAGAAGCGAAATGGCAGGATCAGCGAGGATTCGCTGCAATCCTTCCTTCACAACCACCCAGAGCGAATTAACTGGTCGATGCTCGACGAGGACACGACCTTCTGGGTGTCCGAGCTCCTGGAAGCGGAAAAGATCAGGGTCGCCGGATCTCGAACGCAGACGCGCGCCAGCTCTCGAAGCTCGGACGGGGCGCCGGCGGCTGAAGCTTCCACGCTTGATGGCAATGCTTCCAGTACGCTCGAAGTTGATCCATGCGGGGATCCCGTGTCGCGTAATAGCCGAGCGCGTGGCGCCAGCCCTCAGTAGTAGGCGTTTGAAAAAGCTTTTCGTCGGCCCACTCCAAAAACCGGAGCCAGAGAAACTCCTGTTCACCAGGATGCAGTCTCGCGTAATCCGCCGCGTATTCCAAGAATCCTGGACAGCGCTCACGGAGCATCGCGGCGAGACACTCCGACACGGAGCCGTCGGTCTCCACGCAGAGCCGGACCCAATACGAGAATGCTCTCCACTCGAGGAATTCCGTAATCGCTTCGTCGAGGATGTGACGCGCAACCAACTTGGACTCATCCTCTGCAAGCTTCTGCGATTGCTGTCCGAGTTCGACTTCAGCGGCCGAGTTTTTCGAAGTACTTTTCATCGGGGACCTGGCGAACGAGACCTACGGATGGCTTCACCGGTCCCGGCGTAGCCAGCGTAGCGATGCAGGGGAGGATACACCATACGATACACCAAGAGATACATGCGCAACTAACGAAGACCTGATCTCGCCTTGCCGCGGCGCTCGCCGCCGGATGCACGCGCCCTCCAAAATGAGGCGTATATGCCGTTGGCTAATACGCTTCAACACTACCACCATCGGATTTGCCCATGCAACGGCGCCAGAGGCAAATCCAGCCGACCGATCTGAAGGCAAAGGCCATCGGCGTCGTCGTGCGCGAACTCCGAGATCAGGCCGGCCTCTCGCAGGAGCGCCTCAGCGCCGATTGCGGCTTCGATCGGACCTACATCAGTCGAGTCGAGCGCGGGATCATCAATCCTACCGTCAGCCGTCTTTGGAGGATCGCCGACATACTGGGAAGCCCACTAAGCGAGATGGCGAAGCGAATGGAGGTATGGATCTTCAGCCAAGAGCGTCGGGCCAAGAAACCGAACCGAGACTCTCGACGGCTGTGAAAATGGTGGAACCGGGCAGCGCGGTGTTGAACCGCGAAAGGCGATAGACGCTCCGTAGGCCGGTTTGGTTGATCCGTACAGCGAGCAGCATTCCGCTCGAAGCGGGCAGTCCCCGGAGATGACGGTGTTGCATTTGGGCGCGGGATGGCGCTCCGCTGCACGCGAGCGCCAGTTTCGGTCCCCTTGACATGAACCACGCTGGATGACCGGCTTGGCACCCCAAGCAACGGCGCGTCGCTGGGTCGGAAATAACTGATTCGCGATTGTTAACCTGGCGCCCTTAAAGTAGCAGGTGCGTTTGCCCGCCGCGGAGTGTGTGGGCATTACTCCCGCTTGGCTAAGGATCGCCGGCGACTCCCCTTTAGGGCGTGTCAGACCAGTGGTCCTCTCTAGATGCACAACCAGCCGCCGTCGTCAGTCTCCTCATCGGCAGGTTTCGTTTCCACCGGTAGCTTTGTTTCCATTTCGCGCACTTCTGCTGCAGGTGCCGGACTTGCTTTGTCGTCGCTCATCCTTTCGCGAGAGGGTTCGGATGCATTTCCCTGGGCCTTAGCTTTCGCTTCACGCTCTTCAGGTGTTTCAGCCATAGGCACATTTTATCCGACCGTGGAGCCAATTGAAGGTCGGTAACCACCACGAGCGACCGACGATGCTGAGAGCGGAGCGAGGTTGAGGACGACGGCTTTTCCGGTCTCTCCAGTGTTCGGTTTGCCGTCCAGAAATTGACGGGCGATCCGTAGCATGAATCCGCCGCTCACCAGCACTTGGACGCTCTGGAGTGGGAGCGCGGCGATCTCTATACGGCGGAAAGCGAATACCGCGAGGTGCCCGGTTTCTGGGCAGGGCGTGCTGCCTACAGGTCACCGGGATTTAGCCTCGCTCCGGGATCTTTCGCTACAAATCGCATCACCTCGCCGATTCTGATCAGATCGCCTCTCTTGCTTGTGCGTAGCAGAGGCGGGGGGTGACCCGATTGCCGTTGTCATTGCGCCGACGTGCGGCCATACGTCTGGTGTCGTGCTCGCCATGGTCCGCGGCCGGGCCCGGCACATCAAATTCGAGAGTCGTACAGGACAGGACCTTGCGCTCTGCACAATCTCGTGGTCATAGCGGCGAAACTGGCTGACGTCGGTGGACTGACGGTCTTTCAGGTCGCTTGCGACGGCCATTCCGGGGATTCGCGGAAGCTGCATTGATCTTCGAGTTGGTGTGCGATGCCAGCCGGGCGGCCTCCGCCCGTTGTCGGGAGCTTCGCAGCGGCGGGACCGGCAGTGCCACGGATAGCCAGAGAGCAAATCATACGGTCAAAGAATGTTCCGAACTCTTCCTCAGCGATACGAATGAGGCGCGCAAAATCGTACAGAGTTTCACGCGGGCGTCTGTTCTTGTTTGAGCCATTGGGATCTCTCCCGAATGCGTTCGTCACATTCCGAGAGGGAAACCGACCAGCGCTTCCGGCTGCGGCGGACTACCTCCCGGGCGCGGGCGGGATCGGATAAAGCCGTGTCGGGAACCCCGCAAAAGCTGAACGGCCTTAGAACGTGATGATTGAGGTGCAAACGCGCGAAGCCCTGATAGTTGGGACATTCGGTCAGATCCCGCGCGGCAAACGACGGCGCGAAAACCGGCTCCAACAGGCCGGCATCTTCAACACCTACGCGGCAAGCGAGGACCGTTCCGACATTACCAAGTGCCGCCGCCAGAAGATCGCGCGAATAGTCCCCGTCGCGCAACTGCGAGGCGTATTGCACGGCGAGAAACACCCCGACGTGAAACTTTCGCCCTTCAGAAAGTAGTTGCGCGACGGATTGGTCGTGAGCCATCGATCCAGCTTCATCGATATACAAGAAGAAGGGCCGTTTGTCTTGCGACGACCGGGAAAGCGTGGCGGACCGGATGCGGGACACCAGTTGCGAGGCGACCAAATCTGCAACCGTCGCACCGAACCGGCCCCGTGCCAACTTGAGAAGCACCACCTTGCCTTCGGCCAGGATACGGCCGAAGTCTAATGCCATATCCCCATGGCCGATAATGCGGCGCAGCAGCGTGTCGTGAACAAATCGGCCGAGCTTGCTGGTGATGTACGGCGCCAAATTCTCCGGCTTGTGGTCACCATAGGCAACAGCCTCAATTTCGCGAACGAAATCATGCACCTGCTCGTCCGAGGTATTGTTGAGCAGGCGGTGGCGCAATTCGCGGCTGGCATACAGGCGGGGAAACTCAAGCAAGGTCAGGATGGGCTTTCGTCCCGGTTCGTCGCCCATCAGCAGCTTCATCATGGCTCGGAAGTTGCTTTCGAAGACGGGTCCGAACATCTGGGGATCGCGATAGATGCGGAGCAGCGAGATCAGGAAATCGTCAATGTAATAGTCCCGCTCCTCGAGGGAATTCCATGCCACGAGGTTGAGCGGGACGGGATAGTCGCGGTCGGCAAGGTCGACTACGACAACGTCGCCGGCACGATTGGCAGGCAGGCGCGCCAGCAGGGCGTTGGCCAATTCGCCATGGGGGTCGATCAGGCACAGTCCGTGTCCCTGGCGAAGATCTTGCAGCATCCAGGAGAGCATCTGGGTTGACTTTCCGGTGCCCGTCATGCCGAACAGGACGGTGTGCTTGAATCGATGTTCGGTCGGAATGTAAACGGGCCGGTCCAACCCGTGGTGGCGGTTGATACCGAGGAGCGTTGCGCCTTGCCTCTCTTCGGGGCCGGATGCCAAGTAGGGCGCGGTCCGACTGCGCCGTACCGGCAAACCGTGATCGCGAGCCGTGAAGACCAAAGGAAGGCGAAAGGCGCAGGCGGCCTCCTCGCAGGCCATGACCTCGCCTTGTTCGCATGATAGATCCGCCGCCACGGAGGGATGGACGATCCTGGTGTCGAAGCCCCCCAGTAAACTACCCGAGGTGGAATCGCCTGTGACGTACTGACCGAGCACGGCGGCCAGACCTTCGTCAGCGGGACCTGGGCTTAACAGCAGGAGTTCACACCGCAAAGCACCGTCACCGAGGTGACCGGTCTGCAGTAGTGCGGCATCGCGAAGGAGCTGAACCTGCCCCAAGAGGGCAACTTGGTTTGACGGGCCGGCGGACAGAATGCGCTCACAGGTCTCCACGCTAATCTCCAAACCGGAGAGAGCGCCGAACGCTTCAGCCTGATTGGAAACCCGCGCGGAAACTACGAGCGGTGCCGGATAGGCTATTAGAGCCTCCAGCAGCGCCGATCCATCCTCCCAAGAGGGAACCCAGGAAAATGAGTGTTCGGTATAAGCGGGCCGTACGTTGGTCATCGCGGCGGGGCTGCCAAAACCGGGCGAATGCGTCGCAGCAAGGAATGGACGGGTGATGGCCACCTCTCGCTTGCGCCGAAGTATGGTGATGCAAGAGAGCGATCCAACGCCAGCCGAGGCAAGTTCATCTTGAACGGGCTGCCACTCCGTGTGCGGCCAGAACGCTTCAAGCAACGCCCTCAGGGAGAGGAATTGAGCCAGGCAGAGTTCGAGCGCCAGTTTCTGCTCCGGAGCGGAGCATTGAAGCCTCAGGCTCACGGTGATGTTCCCAGGCACGCTGCAGTCCAGGGAAGGATGGCTGGCCAACCGAAGCTCGAGCGAGGCCGGCACGCTCCATCGAGAGAAGGCATGGAGCATCCGGGTGGTGGCACGGTGGCGGGAAACGAGGCGCTCGGCCATCGTCTGACCTTCCGCGTGAAAGCCCTCCCAGTCGATCGCACGGAGGGTAACCGCCGCGTATGCGCCCCAACCGCTATTCGTCCGGTCTGTGGTGACTTTTGGGAATATCACTGGATTCAGCCTTCGGCAAAATGTCGACAAGCGGCATGCGGAGAATTCGGGCAATCGCCTCGGGAGAGAGGAGGGGAAAGGCAGCCTTCAGTTCCGCAACTACCCGCGCCAAACCAGGCACCGCATCTCTTGGTGCCGGCTCTGGCATCGTCCGCTCATGGCTCTCCACCATGGCCCGGTTCATCGTTTTCCCCGCATCGGGGTAACCGAGACGTACTTAGGAGGCACGCGCCGCGGCGAAGTCTTCTCCCCAATACCGGGCATGCCGGCGTGGGCCTTCCCGGACCGGACGGGGAAGCCTTTGGGCAATCGGATGGTCTCGCGAGCCTGGGGAGCATGGTTCAAAATGCCGTAACGCCGCTGCGCGGCCTGGGGGCTCATCGGCGGCCCGGGCCGCGCGGACGCGGTCATATGCCTCCCCGCGGGAATGCCCCGCTTAAGTTCTCCCGCGGCACGGCGAGCTGTTGTATACCGCTGCACCGTCAGTGGCCGCGCCAGAGGCTTTGCAGGAGCGCGGTGGCTGAGAGCATCGAGCTTCAGAACGCGACGGCTCTCCTGGCTGATAACTGCGCGCGGAGCGCGGTTTGCCGTGCGGCTCGCGATACGACTGGTCGCCCGGCGCGCCACGCCCCGCGCCACAGCGCGGCCAACGCCCCCCTCCATATGGCCGCCCAAGTTCAGAAGCAAACACACGAACATAATGCCGTTTTTCATCGCAGATGTCCTCTTTTCAGTACCCCCGCCGCAGCGCGCCGCCAATCAGGCGGAAAGGCAGAGCTATGATCCAAAACGCCGCTCGTGCAATAAACCTCACAACATCCGCCGCCAGAATTCCGGTCATGTGACCCGCGCCCTCCCGCCCCAGTAGCAGACTGGCTAGCGCACGGAAAGTCCACCACACGAGCCACAACAGCACGAGCAGCAGTAGCCAGCCGGGCAGCGCATCCACGAGCGCGTCAATAAGGGGCTGGGCCAGAAGCATCAGAATGAGACCGCCGATGATACCTGCGGCTGTTCGGCCGCGCATCAATCCGACGATCATCGCCAAGGCCACCCCAACGATGACGAGGATTACGAATTCATCGGGCAGGAACATCCACAGGAGCTTCATAAGCATTTACCGCCAGACCGCCAGGTTCCAGGCCAGGCAGTAGACCCAGAACGACGCGCGAATTGAACCGGTTTGCCGGAAGGCGGCCAGCCGCCACGCCAGAAGTCCGACAATCGCGGCAAGCAGGGCAACGAGAGCACGGCTCGCCCCGGACCGGGCCACGAACTTCGCCGCGTCCACATTCGAAAACATAGCGGGAGAAAGAAGCGCACCCAGGACCCAAACCGCCGCCTCCTGCATGGCGCAGACCGACGACGCGAAAATCATCACGCTATCTTCAGTGGTGTCTTGCGCCAGAAGCATGAAAGGGAACCAAAGCGCGAAGAACAGCCCGGAACCGGCGAGCGATACGATGCTCAACTGCGCGTCGGTGAAACTGCCCGCCGGTATCACATGCGGAGGCCAGGCGAAAATAGCGAACTCCCGGACCTGGCCACCAGAGCCCCACACAGCCAGCGCGTGGCCGAACTCATGGACGGTGATGCAGGCGAGATAGGCGGCGGCGAGCGCGATCCATCGAATCATCGGTGTTCACCTGCGGTTGATAAGGCCAAAGCATGCCCGCATTCATTGAAACGGCGCGCAGCCGATTTTCTGACAACCGAAAAGCGGCGGCGCGCTTGATCCTCAGCGACGCGACACTCGGGAACAGAACGGAGCCGGCGCTTGAACTGCGCGATGAAGGCCGGGTGGCGGTGTAGGAGATCAACGGGAGGTGACTCGATCTGCCATCCCGGAAGCTGATTCGGGGGTTCGTTCTTCCATGCCGCCGTCAGCCGGAAAAAGGTCGGCTCAATCCGCTGCTCGCGAAAACCTATCGGCTCGATGAGCCCTGTCTCGTTTAGTTCATTTATGGCCTCGAAGCATGCCGCTTGATGACGGCGGAGGCGATCGAGGGCGGCATCAAAGCCGGCGTTCGCCTGCTGTGCGGCCAGCGGGTGGAATCGCCCGTTCAGGGCAAACTCGTTGCTGAAGTTAAGTCCGAGGTCTCGACGCTGCCGCTGGGGATGCTGTGTATACCAGACCAGCTTTTCGAAGAGCGCATCATGGTTGGTGAGAATAGCGCCGCCCTCTCCGGCGCACAGGGTCTTTCCAGCCGTGAAAGAGATTACCAGCGCGTCGGCGTCGACCGAGGCCGGGCGGCCCTCGCGAAGCGCCCCGAAACTCTGCGCCGCGTCTGCGATGTAAGGGATGCCGAATTCGTCAGCCAGTCTTCGTAATGCAGCGGTGTCCGATGGAATCCCGTGGATATCAACGGCTAACAAAGCCCTCGTGCGAGGTGTGATCCACTGGCGCGCCGATTCAGGATCGAGCGTGAGGGTCTGGGGGTCGATGTCGGCGAACTCCGGCCGGTTGCCAAGCAGGAGCCAGCCGGACAAAGTGGCGCCATATGTATAGGGCGTCGTCACGAAGTCCGACCGGCGCAGATTGAGTGCAAGTGCCAAGGCCAGGAGTCCCATGCTGGCGCTGGAAACGCATAAGGCATGCCGCACGCCGTAGAAGGCGCGCAGTCTTCCTTCGAGAGCAGCGACTGCACCGTTTCCGGATAAGTGGCAATCAGAGATTGGCATGTGGGCGGTATTCCTCGATGCGCTTCTGCAATTCGAGCTCGTTGGTTTCGGCTGTATTCGGGTCGATGATGCCTTTCAGGTGCTCAGGATAGGGATAGGTTTCAGGGTCGGAGGTCCAAGGCAGGAAAGATGCGGAACTGCATGCCTGAATTGCCCAGAGGTCTGCGTAAATTGCCGAGGCATGTCCCGAGCCCACCCGCAAGTCGTGCGCCGCGTGCAAAATCGCCTGCGGAGTAAGCGTGCCGGCACTCAATAGCGCTTGGCTCAGCGCGCCCCGTATGTGGCGAGGGTTGGCGCCTTTGTCGAAGAAGATCCGCGCCGCTTCGGCAATAGTTGGGTCAACCGGATCCAATTTGACGCCGGGAGCGACCCGCCGCGCCGTAGCGATCACGATGCCCGGAAAGTCCCCCTTGGCCGGATGGAGCACGGGGATGATGGTGAATCGGCTGCGCATGGCGTCACCCATGCGCCAGGGGCAGTTCGTCGTAGCGATCACGAGCGATTTGCCGCGCCGGTTCTCGTTTGAGAAGGCGGTCAGTAGGGCTGCTGTAACGGCACGGCTCGCGCCCGAATCTCCATCGAAATCATTACGTTCCAGCGGCAAGCTCTCTGTTATTTCGTCTACGAAGCTGACATTTGGCGACCATTCGAGGAGTGTGTCCTGTTGAATGCGGGCCTTGCGCTCGGTCTCTCCCACAATGCCGCCCTTAGGACTGTGCTGCTGGTAGGCGGCGACGCCGGCACGACGGGCGGTGAGGATAGCAAGATCCGTCTTCCCAGTACCCGGAGGGCCAACGAGGAGCACGTTAGCGGGCATCGAGCGGTCTCCACGGCGCAACGCCGCAGAATAGCATTTCAATATCTCCAGGGGAGTTTGGACATTTACGCCGTGAAGTTCGAGACTGTCGACGCGGCTGGTGTCCAGAACGGTGAGTGTATGCTCGGAAAGCTGCACTACATCCCTGTTCCTCCGGGCGAGCAACTCTTCGCCGGTAATTTTGCGGCCGGAGCGGTGTGACGCGCGCAGAAGGTTCTCCAGCCCACGGTTGGGCGTGTTCGTCGTAAGATGGACGACGGCATCCGGCGTCAAGTCATCTTCGAGCGAGGCCTTATCGTACAGCTTGGAGGCGGCAGTGTAGAAGGCATGCTTCTCGTCCGGCGGTGGCTGCGCCAAACGGACATGGTGCAACGCACTGCAGACCAGCTCGTCCATCAGGCCCTCTCTTGCGTGAAACAGAATGAGGTTGCCGCTTGTCCGCAGGGCGAGACTCTGTGCGGTGATGTGCGCCAGTTCGATGGCCACCAACTGGCTCTCGGTCTGCGTCCCATTGGCCAGGGACCCCGGCGTGAGGTGCTCGCCGAATTCGAATAGGAAACAAAACCGCAATGGACGACCATCGGCCCATTTCAGACCGTCGGTCGAAGCCCGACTTAGAGACGAAATGCCGCGGATGATACGCGCCACCTCATTCTGATCCGGCTGGAGATCGGTTAGGTGATGCGACGTGAGGATTTCCTTAATAGTGCGTCTATCCCGCTCGTCTTCAACGCGGCTGTCACTGTCCAGACCACCGGCCATAGAGTAGGAAATCAGTAGCATGCCGTGGTTGGTCCGGCACTCGCGGCGCAGTATCTCCATTAACGGCCGCAGTTTGCCGGCATCATCCGCCGTCAGGTCGTACAACGAACGGCCTGTGAGCAGAATAGCCGAATGGCCTTCGATGTAGGCGCGGAAGATAGGTTCGATCGGGTTCACGATTTGCTCCTTGCCGATACCGGCTGGTTCAATCGCTGTGCGCGCCGGACAGATCCGAGAGCTTTCTTGCGGAGGAGATCGCGAGCGGCGGCCAGTTCGCAGACGCCACCGGTCGACTTACGCTGTGGCGGTCCTGCATGGACACCGAGCCGCTCCAACGTCGCGTCGAAACGGTCCAGGATTTGGCCGCAGGAGCCATCGCGAACACCAACCACCTCGGTCGCCAGGCCTGCCTGCCCATTTGGCAATGCGCTGATCTCGGTGACGAGGCTCCTGCCCGCCGAGTCGGTAGCAACCACCCGCAGTTCACCCGGACGCGTCCGGTCAAATTCGACCTGCGAGAAGCCGATCTCGACGGCGGCCGTCCTGCATGCGTCTCCGAGCGACTCCTTGAACAATGAACGGTGCGATGACGTCAGCGAGTCGAACAGTGCCTGTTGAGCTTGCTGTGCCTCGTCGAGCGAGCGGGAGCGCTGCAGCGATTCCAATTGCTGTCGGAACCCGCCCGAACTCTCAACCAGGCAAGGTGTTGTGACCATTGCCAGCAGCGTTGATACCTGGACTTTCTCGACTGCCGTTAGGTTCTCCGGCAAGGTGAAGCTGTGGCGGAAGGCCGGCATGGCAGGGATCGCCTTAGGTGCTTGGGCCACTTCGGGCGGTACAGCGGCTACGGCGTGCCTGTACGCCTGTTTGGCAGCAAGGCTGAACGAGCGCCAGGCGGCGGAGAACAGCCGGGCGGCAAGTACTGCGGCGATCGGCGCAGCCGCGGCGGCAACGCTCTGTACTCTTGGGCGGGAACTAATAGCTGACATGTCTTTCCTCCTCGTTGGTCTATAACGTCACTTCGTCTTCTGGATTTCTCGGTTCCGGCGATGGGGGCGGCGCCTGCGGCGGAAGGTTGCCCATTGGCGCCCCGGTGACCGGAGGTGCCGGCGATTCCGGCGTGTTCGTTGACGCAGCCTGGCGACGGTAAATCTCGTTCAACACATCGGCCGTCACGGCGTCGAATGGGCCGATCTCCTGATGAAGGTGCGGGAAGCTTCGGTTGTGCTCCTGGCGAACTCCGTCATAACGAACGAACACATCGGCCGTCTTGCCGCAGACCCGATGCCACGACCGCTGCGCGGAGCTTTCACGACCGCGCAGATGCCTGTGGTGAAGGCGTCCGCTGACATAGGTCTTTGCCTCGAGTGCATCCCGACCACCTAGCAGGACGGCCATATGCAGTACCACGGACAGCAAAGTTAGGGCAGCAATTCGTGCTGCCATCGCCCAGCTGATCCCCGCTTCCGGGTCTGCCTCCATGGCGGCAGTCTGCGTGGAGTAGACGATGCAGGCCATCGCCAGCGGAATGATGAGGCCCAGTCCCGTAAAGAGCCACGTTCGAACGCTTGGCTGGCCGTAGATCGAATCGCGCGTTGTGTCGCGCATAACGCCGATGGTCATTTCCACCCACACCACGAGTGCAGGGATAATAAGCCGGGCCGCAGTCAACAGGCTGGGGGAGGAGGCGAGGATTCCACCGAACAAGTCTTCAACCACCGGGGAGAACACGAATAAGTCGAGCAGGTAGGTGGCGACGATCGCACCTGCCAACATCCAGTAGCGCGTTGTGCGGTGTGGTTCGGGCTGGGCGAGCAGCGGTTGCCGAGCCTCTAGGGCACGGCGCCGCTCGGCATTGTGATCGCGCTCGCGGCGGAACTCTTCAGCGGTGCGTGCGTTGCGCGTGACCAGATCTCGCCCCCGACGGACGACAGAGAGGCTCTCCTGTTCGGCGTGAGTAAGCGGCATTTTCACTTCCCTCCTTCGGTGGCCTGCAGGTATCGGAACGCAGATTCAATCGATTCGAACACCTTTGGCTGTAGCGGCCCCAGGCTGCCCGTCTGGGCCTCGCCATTAATCACAATCAAGCCAGCACCGCTCTTCAGCGATGCCGTTTGCCCCGGCCCGCAATTGTGAATACCGTCGGTTACATAAATGGCCCACTTGGCTGGCTTCGTCGGCCAAGACGCGTCATCTTCAGAAAGATACAGATCGCCCCTGGCGACTGCCTCCCATATGCTCGTACACCGCGAATCTGACGGTTGATCGAGAAGGGGCCGAAGATCACTGGTGAATGCTGCAACGCGCCGATCAGTATCCGCCTGCCAAGTTGCCAGCGCTGCATCGTACTCTGCCTCCTCTTTCCGGTATTGGCCCATTGCACGAGCATCTTGGTAGACTCGCCGTGTCTTTGTAGGCTTCGCTGGCTGCGCAGGTCGGCCATCTATACGCAGACGGACCAGACCTTTGTTGCTGCGGTCGCGCAAGAGACCAAATGCAAGTTCACCCGATCGTTCCTTCACCAGATCGAGAATGATCTTTAGGGTCGAATCAGTCAGTTGTGGTGTTCGAGTCCATCCAGTGCTCCCGCTTTTGTCCTGGAACAGCGCGATTTTCACGGGCACAGAATGTTCAAGTATCGGCGCCTGAACGCTACGGTCCTCTGTTGGGATTGCACAGCCCATCAGAAGCAGATTCAGAACAAGTGCAATCGTGAAGACGACTGCAATCACAAGGCACTCGCTTTTGCTGTGTACCATATACGTCTCCTCACTGATCCCCCGCACGAGACAACGTCGCATCGCGCGATACCTTACATGCACCGCTTCCGCCGATTACGTGAGATGTAGCCCGGACCGGGAACATCTGATGACAGAGCACAGTCCAGCGGCGCCGAAGTCGGCAGAGGCGTGTATCTACCGTTTGGGGCGTTAAACCCAACTCGCGGCACAGCGCCCCTTTAAATTCGCGGTGACACGGCAGTCCAAAAGCACTGCAATCGTTGAAGAGCACTGCGTGCAAAAACTCCAAGCGGTCGCGAAGTGACGCGTCAAATCCCCAAGCCTGAGCGCAGCGTTGCAGGGCAGAAACAATTTCCCGGTCGCTGGTAGTACAAGCATGCTCAAGGCGGCGGAAGAAGTGTGGTAGCGTAATGACAACCCACTTGCAGAACACAACATCAGTAACCGTTTCAGCCTGAATTGAAGCGTCTTTCAAAAGCCGCTCTTCGGAGAGGGAGAGATTCGCTTCAAACGGGACCGCGGTTTTGGTGCGCACATATTGGTCAATGAATAAGCTGCGCACTGCTCGCCGGATGTAGCACTGACCGATTTGAAGCTCTAAAGGATCACACGATTGCGTTAACTCAACGTCCGCGTAAACACGGGCATCGTTTTCAGGAGTAATCCCTTCGTCTGGAGACCTATGTAATTGTTGTAGAACCTTTACAAAGGCGCTCTGTACGATGTCTTGGGCTTCGCTCCAGCCAATCCTTGGCCTGAACTGATTGAATGCCCATGGAATCAGGTCTCTGAAAAGTGTCGAATAGTTATCCAGTATGGCGCGGAAAACATCTGTCCGTTCCAAGTGTTGGGTAGACGACTCCGGCTTTCGCAGAACCATTCTTTCCTCCCATACAGCGCCGAGAAAAGAATCCGAGCTTGGCCAGCAACCAGATCCCAATCGAAATGCAATTTTACCGGTTGAGGCTCGTTCGGAGATGTCACTAGCCGAATCCGCTAGAGTGGGCGGCACCGGAAGGGGCCGTTGCGAGGCTATGAAGCGCCGTAACCGATGTTCGCCATCAGAGATTGGTGAAAGATTGGTTGTGCGCGTGGTAGCAATGACGTAAAATGGGCGCGATCACGATTACCTTCGGAGGAACGAACCTGCAGCCGGATTGGGGAGTTCTGATATTCGATGACTGTGCCGAGATCGCTGCAACTCTCTCCAGCAGTTTCCCCGAGGGCGTCCCCTGCCAGCCTACCCCCTCCTGCTATATCGATGAGGGCTATGCGGATGTAGACGGGTTCTTCGACGAGCAAGTCAGGCCGCTCCTGAACGTATCGTCGACGGACGATCTGGTGATATTGGTTCACCTTAACTTGAAGGTGGGTCCGCACAGCCGGAGAAGAGACCAGCTTGGAGTCGATCTGCTGAAGCATATCAGACTGACCGCCAGCCTCGGGCGGCGACGATGCTGCCACGTTGCTCTGTACACGTTCGAATCCAGCGCGTCAATATTACGCCGAAGGCCGGGGAATCTGATTGTCCATTCGCCGGGAGCGTCACTGTGGCGACTTCCCGAAGATATTCTTGTTCTGCAGGATCCTGTCAAATTGCGAGAACTTGCTGGACAACTCGCCGATGTACGGCTGGAGCGGCTTGACCGCTATATCCGCTGCGATATGGAAAAGCCAGACGCCCGCACCTACGCACATTCATACCTCAATCGCGCAGGGGCTGCCAAATTCATACAGGAATTTGGCGGACATGTAGTCTCGCCCGATCACTCCCTCCTGGCGGGCTATCGTCAAATGGCGGAATCAGACCTAGAGTGGAAAAAACTGGCATTTCGCCAGCCTCTCCTACTTGCGGGAGGTCCGCCCTCAGAAGCTGACGCGCACGATTTCATCGGCGCGGTTCGCGACTCGGCTTTTCTCTACATCGATGACGAGCACCACTGGGGCTGGTCCCTCGGCCTTTACAGCGGCGTATTCGGAAATTGCTCAATGACTCCTAATCCGAGGCTTGTGGTCCTGGCCTCATTGGAAGAGGGTCTGGAATTCGTCCAGAATGCGTCACAACGACTCCGTGATGCGCTCCAGACCTGGGCCGCAGCGGCAGATGAATGTGAAAAGCACCGAGCTCATAAATCGGAAGCCGAGGTTCGCTACAGAGCGGCGACGGAAGCAAAGCGTAAAAAACTTGAGACCTTGCAAGCCGCTGAGCAGGAATTGGAGGCTGCGAGGAACAGGGAAGCTGCCCGATTACAAGAAACCAAGGCTTTGGTTGAATCGTTTGCCTCGGTCGCTCTGGATTTTGTGGATAGAACAACCGCTGCCGCGGCTGAAGATCAGAGTGCACTGCGCCAGTTGGAGCAGGGACAGAAAGTGATCGTTGCCGTAGGGGATGCTTTGAAATTTCTATATGCCTCCAGGGAACAGACGGCAAAAACAGTGGCGGCTCAACTTCAGGCCGCGGACGGGTTAGCGCAGGCTGAACGCCAGGTAGGCCCAGCAGCAGAAGCAGCGAAACAAGCTGAGCAGCTTCGCCGTGGTGCTGAAGATACACTCAATAGGGCAGAACGGGCTTTGCTGAGCGCGTTTCCGGATGTCATCGTGCTGCTGGATTTGCGGCTTGAACCTCAACGAGACGAAACACGAAAGACTGCCGAGTTAAGTGGCATCCGAATCCTGAAGGCGCTAAAGGACGCATTTCCAATCTTGCCAATTATTATCATGACCGCCTCCGAGCGAGCGGCAAGCGTTGAAATCGTGAGGTCGTTAGGCGCCGATGCTTACTGGACTAAAGGAATTTCGTCCGGAGCCGAGATGCGTTCGTTGCTCATTCAGGCGGTCCGATTGGCCAGCCTTAATCGTCTCTGGCTCCGCCTCCAGCAGGTACGCATCAAATCCCGGATGATCTGCCAAAAATTCGAGGCCGGCGGTTTTCAAGCACAGGTCATGGTTCAGGGGGATCAGAGACGAGCCGAAGTCGAGAACCAATTGGAAGACTCTCTATTCCTGCTGCGAGAATACGCGAAATCTGACCACCAAAAAGACAAGGACCTGCACAATGTGTTACGAAATTTGGGCCTTGTGCAAGAGTTCCGTTTCCAAAACATCAAAGATGTCTTATGGCGTGAAAAGGTAGGCCCTGAGGAATTCGAATTACACCAGCTGCGCAATCAGGTATCCCATGCAGACCGGCTTCGGACCGGTCAGAATCTGCCGATTACATTTGAAGTCGTGCGGAAGCATTTTGTTCGCGTTGTGGATCGCCTCTGGAAGTCATAAATGGTTTAAATCGTAATCTGTTGACCGCACTGCAAGAACCATTCGGTGAGCGCAATGGTTTCGTCCAATTCATCACACAACTGGGCGAAGGGGATAGCTAAGGGTTGATTGTCACCGTGAACGGCCTTATTCCGGAGGTTCCAGATACGGAGGAACGATGATCCTTGGCCGCGCATTCTGTCGAGCATCTTCATGAGCTTCGTCGACTGTTGTGAAGCGTAGCCGGAGGCCAAATTGCCTAGTCCCTCTATTACTAGGCCACAGTGGACCAGGACGTTTGCTTGACAACCGTGGCTTCGATGATCATGCGCGCCAGCCAACGCATCGCCGAGCCATTGATCCCACGCCTTCGCCATCGAGTTCCCGCCTCCGGGGCGATTGTCGAATTCCGCCCAAGTCAGATAGGCCCAGGCGATCTGCAACAGTCTACGGATGTTCGCGAGACCATGGACGCCGAGCAGGGCCGCGACTTTCGGACACACAGACGCACCCTCTATGCCCGCGATCCGCAGAAAACTCCGTCGTAAACGGCCAGTTCGCCAGTGATTTTCGAGGCCCAGGACTATTCTGACGAGTTCATCTCTCCGAGACAGACCGTCTGGGGTTCGGCCAGAGCGTGCCAAAAAATAGTCGGCAGCGCCGGCAAGTGCCGCCTGGCGCACCGGACGTGAATCATGGCTCGCGGTGAATATGACGACCGGAACTTCGGGAGCTACCTTCTTCAGGAACCGAAGCGCGTTCAAACCATCCGGCGGCGTAGGCAGCCGAAGATCGAGCAGTACAACATCCTTGTCCCGTAGAATGGCGATTTGATCAGAACGTTGCGCGAAATCGCCCGGATGTATCCCGAAGAGCGAAATACGCGCCTCCGCCAGGCCATCGCGAAGAGCAACTTCCCACTGACTATGTTCCGTAATCATGTCGTCGATGAACAGAACGTCCACAGGATGCTGTGCTTGAAGTCGTATTCTGCCTGCGGGCTCATTGGAGCATTGTCGGAGAAAGTCGGATGCGGCCTGAATCGATTGTGCCCGGTGGGATCCTTGGCCCGGCTTCCAAGGCAAAGCCGGCGCGGAAAACTGAGGCGGGGGCACGTAAGGCAGATGGGGCGTTGGCAAGTTCTTTCCTCCGATTGAAGGCATATTTGAGCCAGCCTGAATTACTAAATCCAGGGTCCGGCTCAAATAGCTTAGTGCAGAGATCTTTAACGCAGTCCGGCGCTGGTGTGAATCAGCTTTCCGGGGTGGTTCCTCAAGGCGTACGTGCTTATCCTCCGGGGTTTTAGGCATCAAGCCTGCCAATGAGCCCTCGCGATGCGGCTGAGCGTGTCGGATGAATTCGAGAGTCGCTTCTTTGGCCGCGAAAGCGTGCATCCGGGAGAGCCTATGCACGGGATCTGGGCGCCAGACGTTCTCCTCCTCGAGAGCGTCTTCGGCCCAGAATGGCTCCGCAAATAGGAACCGGAACGCCTGACGAAGGTGAAAATCGACTGAATCGCGTTTAACAGTGTTATTGCGTTCAAGATCAATGCGCTGCGCGTGGAGAGCCCCTGCGGTCACGTAGCGCCGATAGAGGCTTCGGGCCGATACAGGCGAGTTCGTAAATCGGTATGCGCGATTGTGCTCGATCTGGCGGCGAAGCATCTCGCGCAAGTTCTCGTAATGGCCAATGCTTTCGCGATCCTGACGTTCAGGCAATTCCTTCACGAAATAGTCACTTGCACCACGAGAAACACACCACTTAACAATCGATGCTTCATCGGAAGCCGTGAACATTATAATCGGCACGTCGAGTGCGGCATTTTTTATGCCAGGAATCATGTTGCCGCCATAGACGGGTTTCTCATGTGAGCCGCTGGGACGCAACAACTCGTAGTCAAGGAGCACAAGACCTAGCCGTGAGAGTGCTTCGGAATTCCACCCCAGTTGTTGTGAATAGTACGGCGTGATGTTCGTCGTGATTCGGTACATTCGAGGTTGGGGAGAGGAACACTTTCTCGCCCAGCCTTCGAATACGACGTTCAATACCTGCTGCCAACTAGATCGCGCAATAGGGTTGTCTTCGATTAGTAGAATATCGACCAGTGTCCGAGGTTCGTTGGCACCACTAAAGGCCTTGCCGAAACGAGATTGGAGCAGCCGCAGTTGTTCGAGGTCGTCCTCGATGGCGGGCCAGTCCCTTGTATACGCCATAGGCACTTTCTCATGCTTGAGCACAGCCTTAAGGCCATCGAATGGAATGTCCCCGACCGCAAAAGCACCGAGAGCAATGCGGACTGCAGGCCGGGCATCCTCGTGATAAAGATGCCGGATTCTGGCAGACACCAACTCAATCTCACGCTCAATCGCCAGAGTACGTACTTTTGGATGAATTCCTTTGAACCGCAAGCTGCCCGAGGTAAGTCGAGCGATCGGAAGTTGCTGATACCGGTCCTCCGTCAGATAGGACCACTTGCCGTAGAACATGGCCGGCAGCAGCCCCAAAATTGCCACGCGACAGCCATCGCCC